>Ga0222713_10001127_pt1 | contig 30627 bp, 20 predicted proteins | sample C33_649DmetaG_FD_165061 | JGI IMG/M metagenome (GOLD analysis project Ga0222713, IMG submission 165061) | Estuarine water microbial communities from San Francisco Bay, California, United States - C33_649D | ecosystem: Environmental > Aquatic > Marine > Unclassified | place: USA: California... | reverse complement strand
CCAATTTTGTTGGTCATGGCAAGTTGTTAAGCGATCGACAAATTAGTCAAAATACACGAGATTCCTGAACGGATTTCTGCCTCCAGCAAGTTCAATTCTATCACAAGCGTTTGCATGATCCAGAAGTTTTTTAACAGTCTTTCGAAACAGATTTGACCAAATTCCTTAAATTCAACGAACCAACCAACCTGCTCCATCATGTCAACAACCCAACGCTTTACCGCCCTTGATGTATTCAGGGGGATGACCGTATGCTTCATGATCATCGTGAACAACCAGGCCGGATCAGCCCCATTTGAACCGCTGGAGCATGCTTCATGGCATGGCTTTACACCTACAGACCTTGTCTTTCCTTCTTTTTTGTTTGCAGTGGGCAATGCCATGGCCTTCACCATGCCCAAAATGGCTGGAATGGCCAATGGAAAGGTGGCTGGCAAAATTCTCAAAAGAACCTTTCTCATTTTTCTGATTGGATATTTGTTGTCTTGGTATCCTTTTGTCAGCATCAATGCTGCCGGCGAATGGATTCCCAAAACAATTGACAAAACCCGCATTTTTGGGGTATTGGCCCGCATCGCTTTCTGCTATGGCATTGCTGCCATGATGATTCATTTTCTCTCAAGAAAAGCCGTCATCTACACAAGCATCGCCATCTTGCTGGGCTATTGGCTGGCATTGTACCTGGGAGGAGATTATACCATGCTTGGAAACCTTGGCGTTCCTATCGACAAATGGCTGGTTGGAGAAAACCACATGTACAAGGGCGAAGGGGTTGCATTTGAACCCGAGGGTTTCCTGAGCACCTTCCCCGCGGCTGTGAATGTGATCATCGGGTATTTCGCGGGTGTATTGCTGCGCGAAAAAGGCAAGGATTATGAAGGGATTGCAAAAGTATTGCTGGCAGGTGCAGCCCTCATGGCCATCGCCTATTGCTGGAATTATGTTTTCCCGATCAACAAAAAAATCTGGACCAGTTCTTACGTTTTGTATACCTGTGGCATTTCATTGTTGATGATTGGATCACTGGTTTATCTGAATGCCAAGACATCCTTCCGAACAGGCAATTATTTCTTTGAAGTGTTTGGAAAAAATCCCCTCTTCATCTACGTGCTGTCCAGCTTTATTCCCAAGACCTTCAACCTGATCAGGGATGGACAGGGAAGGAGCCTGACCGCTGTCATCAGCAAGGATTTCTTTCAGCAGATCACACCCGGTGCTTTGGGTGCATTGCTGTATTCCATTGCACTCATGATGGTTTGCTGGCTGGTGGGCTACATCATGGACAAGAAGAAGATTTATGTGAGGGTGTAAGGTCGTTGAAAAAGTTGAAGGGGTTGAAGAAGTTAAGCTTGCCTGCAGAAGGCAGGAGAGGTTGAGAGAGGTTAAAGAATTGGAGGTAGCGAATCATAAATAAACACCTCTCTGGGTTCTTCCAGCTGCCTGAAATCCTTGCGAATGGTATGATATTCCAATTGATCAGCGGGAAATTGAAATCTTGCCAATGCGGCAATCTCTTCAACAGAAAGATCTTCCTTGATCCACTGTTCTGCCTGGTCTTCGGGAAGGATGACCGGCATTCTTTTCTTTTTGTTGTGTATTTTTTCCATCAGTGGGTTGGCGGCAGTCGTTAAAATAGAAAAACTGTCTACCACTTCGCCAGACTCCTTGTCAACCCAGGGATTGTAAATGCCAGCCATGAAAAAATACTCCTGTTCCTTGACTGAAACATAATAGGGATAGGCAGTGTCTTTTCCGGCAGGAGGTGTAAAATGCCGCCACTCGTAAAATCCGGATGAAAGCACAAGGCATCTCCGCTTCAGCGCGGCTTCCTTGTATGTGGGTTTGTTCAAAACCTCTTCTCCAATCGCATTCAAGGTATTGTGTGGAATGTCCTTTTTGCCTGTTTTGGGGTTCAACCCGCCTTTCCTGAAATGAAGCAATGCCTCAACAGACCGGATATACGAGGGGATAAACTCCCAGTGCATCATCACCGGAACAAAATCATTGCCCCCTTCTATTGGTTTGAGCACAGGCCAAAAGGGATAGTCAAACCCACTGGCATAGGGTTGATCAAGGTTCAATTGAAGGTCCTTGATTTTTTTTGACTTCTTTTTTAGCTTGATATGTTCTGCCCGATTTACATCGATTCCGTTGTGAAAACACATGCCTGCAAATTATGAAATGGTAGCCCCCAAGGCAAAATATTCTCAAAATCGCCCCATAAACCTTATTTTTGTTGCTCTCAAAAGACAATAATGGAATACAATACCAATCGAAGTCACCTTGTGATGAGGGAGTATGGTAGGCATGTGCAGCAGATGGTGGGGCATATCCTTTCAATCGAAGACAAGGAAAGAAGACTAAGAAATGCACAGGCAGTCATAGAATTGATGGGCTTCATCAATCCACAACTCAAAAATATCGAGGATTACAGGCACAAGCTCTGGGACCATCTTTTTTTGATTTCTGATTTCAAACTGGAAGTGGAAAGCCCCTATCCGATTCCTACAAGAGAATCGCTGATGGCAAGGCCCAAGCCATTGCCTTATCCCAAAAGACATCCGAAATACTATCACCTTGGAAAACACCTTGAACTGGTGATTGCCAAGGCAATGGCAGAAGAAAACGAGGAAAAACGTTCTGGTTTCTCTCATATCATTGCCTACTACATGAAGCTTGCCTACAATACCTGGCACAAGGAACTCATCCCTGATGAAAGCATCAGGAGTGAACTGAATGCCATCACCAAAGGACAGCTTGAATTTACCAGCACGCCATTTGTGAGGGCTTACAGAGAACAGGATGAGCGTTTCCAAAAACGTGGCAAAGGTGGTGGCTTCCAGCAGCGCAATCGCCCGAATGGCGGCGGCAATGCGGTAGGCGGCGGAAAGAACAGGCCACCTCAGAAATTCGGGAAAAAGCGTTTCAAGTAAGGGGCCAAAGTCAAAATGACTTTCATCAAGGCTATTGAAGATCCAGACACCATGCGTGAAACAGAACAGCACAAGATCATCATCCTGACTGCACCATCAGGCGCAGGTAAAACAACCATCAAGACAAGACTGCTTGCGGGCATGGCCAACCAGCTCTCTTTCAGTGTGTCGGCTACTACCAGAACAATCCGTGGCGGTGAGACCGATGGGGTTGATTATATTTTCATTTCAGAAGTGCAATTCAAGGAAAAGATCAACAAGGAACAGTTTGTTGAATGGCAGATGGTATACCCTGGAATGTACTATGGTACTACTGTTGATGAAATGAAGCGAATCTGGAGTGAAGGCAAAACACCTTTACTAGATATTGACGTAAAAGGTGCCTTGAATGTAAAAAAAATGTTTGGTAAACAGGTTCTGACCATCTTCATCGAGCCGCCATCCATCGAGATCTTGCAAGAAAGACTGATGAGGAGGGGAACCGAATCGGCCGAACACATCAACACAAGGATCAGCAAGGCCAAAGAGGAAATGGAATACAGGGATAGCTTTGACAAGGTAATCATGAACGATGACCTTGAAAGGGCAACTAACGAAGTGACCGAAATGATTGCCAAGTTTCTTGGTTAGTAAAGGAGGAATGCTCATTCCTAAATAAACACTATGGGTACGCTATTATTGTCTGGCATCTTGATTGCTTTCTTGCTGGCAGGTTTTTTTGCCGGGGTGGAAGTTGGTTTTGTATCGCTGAACAGGTTATCAATAGAATTGCGCAAAAAGCAACGTTCCAAAAGCGCATATACCCTTTCCACCTACCTGGATGAGCCTGCTAAATTCATCAGTGCCATGATTGTGGGCATCATCATTTCGCTGGTCATCTATGGCCTTTTGGTGGATGAATTCCTTACCCCGCTTTGGAAAACAACCGAGAGCTATCTGCCACAAGATTTTGTGCCCTATTTTCTGTACATCAGGATTCTTTTTGACCTGGTGGTATCGACCGGGGCCTTCATGATCTACTTCTTTTTCTGCAGGGCTATTTTCAGGTCAAAAGCAGACACCTTGATGTTCTTTCTTGCGCCCTTATTGCGTTTCTTTTACAATATTTTCTACCCCATTGCCAATCATTTTGTGTCCCTCTCTGAGTGGATCCTGAAGAACCTGGTGAATGTGCGCATCAGAAAAAACAAGAATAATTTCACCAGGCTGGAACTGGAAAACTTCATCCAGCAAAGGGATGACAAGGAATTCGAAAGCCAGGAAATGAACAAGGAATTGTTTGAGGCCGCACTGACTTTACCGTATGTAAAAATCCGCCAATGCTTGGTACCAAGGAAAGAAATCGAGGCGATCAGCGTGCAAGAATCAATTGAAAAATTGAAAAGCAGGTTCATCGATACCAACCTCAGCAAGTTGGTGGTGTATGAAAAAAACATTGACAACATTGTGGGCTATGTGCACCAGATTTCATTGTTCAAAAACCCCGAGAACATACGCTCCATCATGCTTCCGATCCCAGCTGTGCCAGAAAGCATGACAGCCACCGACCTCATGAACCACTTGATCAAGGAGCGGAAGAGCATGGCCTGGGTGGTGGATGAATTTGGAGGAACTTCAGGCATCATCACCATGGAGGACCTATTGGAAGAGTTGTTTGGCGAAATCAAAGACGAGTATGATGTTGAAGAACTGACAGAACGAGAGGTAGGCGAGGATGAATATGAATTTTCCGGAAGGCTTGAAATTGAACCGCTGAATGAGAAATACCAGCTTGGCCTGGAGATGAACCTATCAGAAACCGTTTCCGGATATATTATCCACCACAATGAATCGATCCCAAAACAAAAAGAGAAGATCATTATCGGTAAATTCGAATTTGAAATACTGGAAGTGACAGATACCAGGATCGAGCTTGTTAAAATGAAAAAAGCACTTTAATCAACGTGGTTGATATTCAATTTTTGTCTTTCATCAACACAGCACTGATCGGACACCTTCATCCGTTATTGGTTCATCTTCCTATTGGTATTTTTGCCTTTGCTTTTATCATCAGCCTGTTCGGTGCTGAAAAAAGAAAACAATTTGATTCCGCATTGTCATACGCATTGCTGACGGGAGCCCTTTCAGCACTTGTTGCTTGTATCGCAGGCTATCTGCTGGCAGGATCTGGTGAATATGATGTAGACCTGGTCCAACAACACCAGTGGACAGGCATTGCAACCTGCGCACAGGGATTCCTGGCATATTTTGTTGCACAATACAGGCGCCTGCTGGTATGGATTACCTGTGCGGTAATGGCCATCGCAGGTCATCTGGGCGGAACCCTCACCCATGGTGAAGATTATTTTTTTGGTCTTGTTGATGAAGCAACAACCAAGGCTGTGGAGGTTGTGGATTCAACTGTGAAAGCTTCTATTGATGCGCCCAAGGTGGATTCAATTGTTGAAAAAACAGCAGCACCACGTGAAATCTCCCTTTACCAAGACCAGGTGGTGGTTATTCTTCAAAGCAAATGTTATGCCTGTCACTCGAAAATCAAAAAGAAAGGCGGATTGAGACTCGATACAGAGGATTTCATCAAAAAAGGTGGCAAAAACGGTGCTGTGTTGACGGCTGGAGATGCCGACAACAGCAAGTTGTATACCCACCTGCTCTTGCCTTTGGAGGATGAAGACCATATGCCGCCCAAGGGCAAAAAACAACTCAGTGCCGCTGAGATTGCGACCATCCACCGCTGGGTAAAAATGGCTGACCCATTTGCCAAGACCACCAGTGTTACCACTGTTGTCAAGATCACTGAAACAGTAAATGCAGAAGAACCTCCACCTACAGCGCCGGTTGAAAAAACCACAACTGTTGCCCGAACAAAACCAGTCAGCAATGTTACACCAGATATTGCCATAGTTGCCTCTGCGAAAACCATCAGCATTGCTGCAGCGAATCCAGTCAATATTGATGCCATCAAAAAATTGAATGTGGTTGTTACTCCCGTTCAGTCAGGCTCCAATGGCCTTTCGCTGAATTTTGTGAACCTGAAAAATTTCAACAGCAAGCTGCTGGAACAAGCGATTGGATTAAAGGAACAGGTGGTGCAACTGAAACTTACCAACCAGCCGGTGACCGACCAGGCCCTGGAAAAAATAAAGCAGTTCAAGAACCTGCGTCAGCTTCAACTGGAAAAAACCAAGGTTACAGATGAAGGGATGGATCAACTCAAATCAATGCAGTCTCTCGAACAGTTGAACCTCTATGGCACGGCTATTTCAGACAAAGGATTGGAAAAACTTGCTGCCTGCAAAAACCTAAAGACCCTGTTTTTGTGGAAGACCAATGCAACAGCAGAAGGAATTGCCAAACTCAAACAAGCATTGCCGAACCTGACCATCGAAGCCGGTGGATTTGCGTTCAAAAAACCTGACACAACAAAAAAATGATTTGATGCTCAAGTATATCATCCCTTTGGTTCCAAGCCTGTTCATTCTTGCTCCAGAGCATAATGATCTGCCAAAGCTACCTGCAGATGTAGCGGTTGAATACAGGAAGATCAGCACACCAATGGATTATAACCAGCATGTGAAGCCCATCCTTTCTGACAAATGTTTTGCCTGCCACGGGCCTGACAAGGCAAAACAAAAAGCAGGCTTGCGTCTTGACCAATCTACGGCAGCCTATGGGTTTTTACCAGAAAGCCCAGGCAAGGTTGCGATCGCTCCAGGAAAGCTGGCAAAAAGTGAAGTCTTTCACAGGATCATTTCTGCAGATCCGGAATACAAAATGCCTACGCCACAATCACATCTTGACCTTTCTGCCAAGGAAAAGGCCTACCTGATCAAGTGGATTGAAGAAGGTGCCGTGTACCAGCCGCACTGGGCCTTTGTAAAGCCAACCAAAAAACCTGTTCCCTCCATTCCTGCATCCTTGAATGGCGTGAACCCTATTGATCATTTTGTTTTTTCTACACTGCTGCAGAACAACCTCCAGCCCTCCAAACAGGCTTCAAAGGAGTTGCTCTTGCGCAGGGTCAGCATGGACCTTACCGGGCTTCCGCCAACGCTGGAAGAAATTGATGCCTTTGTACAAGACAGCTCGGCCAATGCCTATGAAAAGCAGGTGGATAGGCTGCTGCAGTCAAAACATTATGGTGAGAGAATGGCCGCAGAATGGCTGGACCTTGCAAGGTTTGCGGATACCCATGGCTATACCGTTGACCGCCTTCGGGACATGTCTCCCTACCGGGACTGGGTCATCAATTCCTTCAACATCAACATGCCTTACAACACCTTCATTCACCAACAACTTGCAGGAGACCTGCTGCCCAACCCCACCCGTGACATGTTGATTGCCACGGCCTTCAACAGGAACCACCAGCAGAACATGGAAGGAGGAATCGTTGAACTGGAATACCAGACTGAATACGTGATGGACCGCACCAATACCATGGGAGATGCCTTCATGGCGCTTTCTGTGGGATGCGCCCGCTGCCATGACCACAAGTATGATCCTGTTTCACAGAAGAACTATTACGAGATGTTCAGCTTTTTCAACAATGTGGCTGAAGCAGGGCAGATCGCCTGGAATGATGATTTACCAACGCCTACCTTGTTGTTGCCAACGGAGCAGGAAGAGCAGATCATCAATGCAATGAAAGGAAAAATTGTTGAAGCAGAAAAGCAAACAACTTTACAAAAAGCCAAAGCTGTTGAAGGTTTCAATACATGGATAAACAACAATTCATATCAAGGTCTTACCAATGAGACCATCCCAAAAAAAGGACTGAACGCTTTTTTTGAACTGGATGGCAACCTTGCCAACAAAATGGATACCGCCCAGCAAGGTGCCATGAAGCATGAAGCCGGTGCAGGAGGTGATAAGCCTGAATTCAGTTCCGGACGCGGTGCACAGGTGATTTCGCTCAATGGGGATGTATACCTGGACCTCAGTCCTGCAGGCGTTTTCAGCAGTGCAGAACCTTTTACGATTGGCATGTGGGTTTGGATTCCCAAAGACATGAAAGAGGGCGTGATCTTCCACAAAAACGAAGGAGAGCGCTTGTATAATTTCAAGGGTTTTCATGTTTACCTCAAGAACAATCGCTTTGAAATCCTGATGGCCCACAGTGCCCCTTCCAATGCCATCATCAAACTGTCTGAAGTGGAAGTGCCCAGGGAAAAATGGATTCAACTCAGCCTGACCTATGATGGATCATCAAAGGCATCCGGTTTGAATCTTCACCAGAATGGAGAGCAGCTTCCCATGACGGTGGTCATCGATAAACTGTACAAGGACATCCTGTTCAACAGAAAAAAAGAACCGGGCCTGCAAATCGGCGGATGGTGGCGCGGCGTGGGTTTCAAGGGAGGAAGGGTTGATGATGTGGCCGTTTACAACAGGTTGCTTACACCCTTTGAATTGAGGATTTTGGCCAACAAAAACAGTTGGGATCAATTGAAAGGAAAAACAAAAGAGCAGCTGAGTACAACAGAAAAAGAATTGTTGGCTGATTATTATACAACAGCTGTAGCACCTTCGGTTCAAACATCACTAGAGGAATTGAAACAGTTGCGAACGAAACTCAATGAAGCTGTGGCAAAGGTCAAACAGATCATGGTGATGGAAGAGATGGCAATACCCAAGAAGACAACCATCCTCAACCGCGGACAATACGACCAGCCAGGGTCCCAGGTATTTTCTAATACTCCTTCCGACATACTCCCCTTCCCCGCTTCTTACCCCAGGAACAGGTTGGGCTTGGCAAAATGGCTGACCAATGAAAACCATCCCCTCACCTCAAGGGTAGTGGTGAACAGGTTATGGCAGCAAATTTTTGGGGTTGGCATTGTAAAAACCAGCGAAGATTTCGGCAACCAGGGTGCGCTTCCCAGCCATCCTGCCTTGCTTGACTGGCTTGCAGTGGAACTGCAGGAGTCAGGCTGGGACCTGAAAAAAATGGTCAAGCTGATGGTCATGTCTTCAACGTACAAACAAGATTCATATGCGTCTCCTGCATTGAGAGAGCTGGATCCTGAGAACAGGTTATTGGCCAGAGGCCCTGCCAACCGGCTTACTGCAGAGATGATGCGAGACAATGTGCTGACGGCCAGCGGGCTGATCAACAAAAAAATCGGAGGACCCAGCATCAAACCCTACCAACCGGCGGGATTGTGGGAAATCAACAGTGCCAATTATGTTCCAGACAGCACCGACGCCGTTTACAGAAGAAGTCTTTACATCATCGCCAAAAGGACTGTCCCCAACCCTACCATGGCCACTTTTGATGCTTCTGAAAGAAGCTCTTGCTTGTCGCGCAGACAAAAGACCAATACACCTCTTCAATCCCTTGTCTTGTTGAATGACCCCACCTACATCGAAGCATCAAAAGTGTTGGGTGAAGCGATGAGCAAGGAAACAAATCAAGATGTTGCCATCACAAAAACATACCGGAAACTTACCGGAAGATATCCGACTGCCAAAGAGCTGGATATCCTGAAAGCCTTGTACAAACAGGAGTTGGACAAGTTCAGGATGAACCCAGAAAAGACAAAAGGCTGGTTGTCTGCCGGTCTTTACAAGGTAAATGCCCAACTGGACAAACCACTGGTTGCAGCGAATGCAGTAGTGGCCAGCACCATCATGAATTCTGACGCCACAATAACAAAACGATAAAGCCATGGGCCATCATCACGCAGAAAAAAGACTTGGTGCAGCAGACCTGAAGGGGCTTTATCAGAACATTGACCGCAGAAATTTTCTGAACAAAACGGCCATGGGCATGGGTGCAATCGCCCTTCAGCAGCTCATCTCCCCATTGGGTGCTAATGCTGCAACAATGGAAGAGCAAATCATGTCTGCCTTGCCCACCATCGCCCCAAAAGCGAAAAGGGTGGTTTTCCTTTTCATGGCAGGTGGGCCTTCTCAGTTTGAAACATTTGATTATAAACCTAAGCTCCGCGATCTTTTTGGATCCGAACTGCCTGATTCCGTTCGAAAGGGCCAAAGGCTGACCGGCATGAGTGCCAACCAGTCTTCCCTTCCTGTTGTGCCTTCTTTTTATGATTTCAAACAACACGGAAAAACTGGCACCTGGGTCAGCGAACTCTTGCCTTATACTGCGCAGGTGGTGGACGAACTTTGCCTGATCAAATCCATGTATACAGAACAGATCAACCATGACCCTGCGATAACTTTTTTTCAAACGGGGCACCAACTTCCTGGTAGGCCTTCAATCGGTTCTTGGCTCAGTTATGGACTGGGCTCTGAAAACAAGAACTTACCAGCATTCATCGTGCTGATTTCAAAAAATGCCTCCAAAGACCAGCCGCTCTATGCGAGGCTTTGGGGAAATGGTTTTCTCCCCTCAGAACACCAGGGCGTCCAGTTCAGGTCCGGAAAGGACCCTGTGCTCTTCCTGAAGGATCCTGAGGGCTATGACGGGGCAGACAGGAAAGAGATGCTTGGTTATCTTCAACAGTTGAACGAAGTCCAGAATGAGGCCTGGAGCGACCCTGAGGTCAATGCCAGGATTTCACAATATGAAATGGCCTACAGGATGCAGACCTCCGTGCCGGAAGTGATGGACACCAGCGACGAGACCAACGAGGTCTTTGAGCTCTACGGGCCAGACAGCCGCGAGAATGGAAGCTATGCTGCCAATTGCATCCTGGCAAGAAAACTCCTGGAGAAAGATGTGCGTTTTGTGCAGCTCTACCACCAGGGTTGGGACAACCACGGAAGCCTTCCGCAAAACATACGCCATCAATGCTCACAGATTGACCAACCGACAGCAGCACTGATCACCGATCTCAAAAGAAGGGGGATGCTGGAAGACACACTGGTTGTTTGGGGAGGTGAATTTGGCAGAACTGTTTATTCACAGGGAAAGTTGACAAGGGATGGATATGGCCGAGACCATCATCCCAAATGCTTCAGCATGTGGATGGCAGGTGCCGGTGTGAAAGCTGGTTACAGCCATGGCATGACGGATGATTTCAGTTACAACATCATCAAAGACCCTGTGCATGTGCATGATTTTCAGGCAACCATGTTGCACCTCATGGGCATTGACCATGAACAACTGGTTTACAAGTTCCAGGGACGCCGGTTCAGGTTGACGGATGTACACGGCAATGTGATCAAGAGCATTCTCAGCTAAACTACTTGGGGCATTTCACGTTCTTTCCCTTGGGTTTTCGGAGTTTTTCGCTGGGGCTGATGGTGTAAGCAAGATAAGCTCCCCCATTTTGATAAGAGGTCTTGGTGCCGATGGGAACACGGTGGAATCCGAACAAAACAGGACCCGCTTTTACCGCTGCGCCAATCCAGAAACTTCCATCACTTGTTAGGGAGATTGGCAAATAAAGCCCGTATTGCTGGCTTTCCCTTCTTGGTGTTATGGTCAAAAAATTCAAGTCTTTTGTATGCATGTATTTCGCTGCCGGGAGGACCTGGAGTGGGATGGACAATTCCGCATTGATATAGATCAGGTCTGTTATTTGCCTATCGACATTGAACACCATCCTTGTGGGATGACTCATCCTAAATTCACCTGTAAGCGCATTGAACTGACCCACGGCTGTTTGAATGGAATCATTCAAGACATCAATTCCGGTTATGGTTGAGTCAAACTTTCGTGCCAGGGCAATCCCATTGATATTGGGTTTCACACCTGAAGTAGCGGCAGATTCAGTTCCGTATTTATAGCTTGCATAGCCAAAGTCGAGCAATGAGACACCAAATTTCCAGGTATAATTGTATTGGCTTCGGTTGTTGAACAGTTCTATGTTTTGCTGGTCTTTGATGATCCACTCCATGCCAAGGTCTACAGATGCTCCGCCGATTGACTCGCTCTTATAGCGCTTGAGATTGGATTGTGTACTCGCCGCTGGATCCCAAAAATCAAGATTGGCAGAATAGCCATAGTTCAGGTCTACAGCGGTTACCTCATACAAATTATAAACAGGACGCACATATTCCTTGAATTGACCGTTGTTGATGGCAGCATGAATGCCTGCCAAACCAGTATTGGCCTTGATGGTTGCCCCAACATTCCAGATGACACGCTTCTTGTCTACAAGATTCAAGGCGATGCTTCCATAGGCTTCTGCCCAGTTGCTGCTCCTGACAAATGCATAAAGGGGCTGGTTGTTCATGTTGACCTTCAGAAAAGTATTGGGCTCAAGGATGGTATCAATAAAATTATAGGTTGATGAACCGCCATGAGAAGCTGACCGCAGGTTCATGCCAAAGGAAACGGCTGACCGGTTGGATGTTCTGATGCGGGCATTGAGCAGGTTCATGTTGAACTGGGTGTTCAACCTTCGTTTGTACTCGCCATTCTGGATCCAGGCCGCCAATTGAGGATCTTTGCCTGAAGGATCGTATTTTTCAATGTAGAAAAAATTGGTGCTGTTTTTAAGCTGAAGCCCCAAAAGGGTGATGTCCCAGGGCAATGGGGAGGAAAGTGCCGAGGCGGGATTGTTCATCACACCCAGGCTACCAGCGTAATTGGAGCCATGAACTGCCTGGTAGTGCTGACCAAAAGAAGGCCCGAGGCAGAAAGCCAAAAGCACCAGTGTGGTTGCAAGTTTATGGACAAATTTCATTTAGAAAGGGCTTGAAAATCAATTTAATCACCAAAATCCACTTCAAATTAAAACTAAAATGAAAATAAGCTTTGTTAAAAAAATATATTGAGTAATTTTGCTGCCCCTGCATCAGGCAGGAAGGCTGGTCCCGTAGTTCAATGGATAGAATAGAAGTTTCCTAAACTTTAGATACAGGTTCGATTCCTGTCGGGACTACCACCAAAAGAAAACCCTCTAAATACGGAGGGTTTTCTTTTGTATACCATTATCGTTCGAAAAAAAAGAATTCATCAAGCCATTAACGATCCCTTCAACACCTCCTTGATTTCCTTCACAAGAATTTCAGCGAGCAATTCATAGCCCTTGGGGGTATAATGAACATCTTTGGGTTTTGAATTACTTGGATGAATTTCCAAGGATGGCTGATAGAGATCAACCACCTGAATGTTTTTCTTCTTCATCACCTTTAGTGCCACTTCATTGTACTCAGGCACAGATGCAGTTTTGCGACCGTTTGCCCCTTCAGGCACCATGGTGGTTGTAACAAAAATCACTTTAGCCGTTGTTTCATTCAACTTGTCTGCAATCTCTTCAAGGTTTTTCCTGTACTCTTTGAGGGGAACAGCAATCTTGCCATTGACGACATCATATTTTCCAGCGCTATCCTTGTGCACCATGTCATGCAGGCCAAAATTGAATAGGATAACATCCCAATCCCGGTTATCAAGCCATTTCTCCATGCTTTCCATTCCTCTCAGGGTTGAACCCCCATTGCCGGGATTGTGCGAAACCTCCACATCAGGAGACAAAACTGCTTTGATGAAAGGCGTATATCCAATGGAGATTGAATCTCCAATCACAAGCACACGCTTTACTTCATAGGGCTTTGCAGCAAAACAGGTTAGCAACAAAACAAACAGTGCAGAGAACTTCAACTGTTTCATATTGATCAACTGATTTAGCGGATGAGAAAAGCAGATTCAGCGATAAATATAAACAAATAAGAAGAATAGTATTCACAAATCAATAGGGTATCAAAATCTTGTCAATCACATGAATAACCCCATTCCTGCCTACAATATTTACTTTGGTAATTTTGGCTGTATTTGTTCCATTGCCAAAACCTGAAATGGTTGCAACTGTGGAAGTTCCTGAAGGCAGCGTTATTGTTGTGATGCCGCCAGAAGCCATGGTAAGGTTTCCATTGGTCAGATCTGAAGAAAATGCCCTTCTTTCAATGGCATGAAATTGCAGCGTGGCTATCAAGGTGGCAATTGGAATCTGGGTAATGTCTGTAAGGGCAAGGTCTGCCAATAGCGCAGTGAACGCTGCATTGGTTGGTGCAAAAACAGTCAGCAGATCATTGGCGACGCTTGTTGCGATTTTTGGATCTCCGCCTGCTCCTGTAGCAGCAAAATTCAAAGCCTTGACCAAAGAATCCAGCCCGTTGGCTGCAGCTGTGGCCAAGATGTTTCCAGGTGCAGGCATCAAAACTCCTGTGCTCAATGTATGGATTACTCCATTGGATGCCAATACATCTGCTTCTGCGACTTTGATGCCATTCACAAAAACACCATTGCTGTTTTTTGTAACAAATACAGAATCACCATTGTACGTCAACACTTTGGCGTTGGGACCAACTGGCATGTCTGCAGCAAGAATCTTGCTTGGGATGACATGGTAGTAAAGAATATTGGCCACGTCATTGGAAGACAAAGTTTCCAGCACTGCACTGGTGATTCCAGCAGCAGCAAAAGCGTCGTTGGTTGGGGCCAGCAAAGTCAACTGCTCTGTACCATTAAGTTTGGCAACAAGACCGCCTTTGATAACAGCTGTATTCAAGGTTGCCAGGGATGAACGATCGGATGCCAATCCTGAGATGGTGGGTATGTCATCATCGTCCTTTTTGCAACTGGACAATACGAATAGAAAAGCGACAATCAATGTCGGAATGGCATAGGAATAGATCCTGTTTTTCATGTTGAATATTTTTGATGTGATGAAATTTTATTGCACCCATCAAAACCTTAACGAATTTTCTGCAGCTCAAACAAAGTTGAATCTACAATCAACAGCAGAAAAATCTAAAAAACAGAGAATTGCTTTTTTACATGAAAAGGGTCAAGAATTACGAAAAAATTTATTGCTAAAAATAAATAGAATGCAGTTGACCACTGAACGATTATGGATGCTTTTGATACACCCTAACATAATCCACTTCCATTCTTGCCGGAAAGACAGAACTGGAAGGATCTCCACCATTCAAACCTCCTATTGCAAAATTGAGCAGCATGTAATGTGGCTGTTTGAATGGATTAAAACCACTGCCATCCTTGTTATCCAACTGATCAAGGGGAACTTTTATCAGTTCAACATCATCCAAAATAAGTGAAATGTATTGCGCTGTCCATTCCATGGCCCAAACATGAAATTCCTGGGCCCATCGTTGTCCACCCAAAGAATCGGTAGAAAACTTGTTGCTGAACCATTGGGGCTTTCTATCAGCACCGATGCAAGCAATATTGGCCAACAGCTTTCCTTTGTAATACTCCATGATATCGATTTCTCCGTTGGCAGGCCATCGATTGCTAACGCCCAAGGTCCACCAAGCAGGCCACATCCCTTTGTCAATATTGATTTTACCCCGCATTTCGAACCGACCGAATTGCCAGCTATTTTTTCTCCTGGTTGTCAAACAGGCGGAAGTATAATCGATGGTTGGACGACTCTTCCTCCAATCTGCACTACCGCTTTCATACATAGGATTAGGCTTGGACTCTCGTTTGGCTTCTATGACAAGTACGCCATCCTTGCAATAGGCATTCTCGGGCTGGTACCATTGCAACTCATTGTTGCGTACAAAACCTCGTTCGTAGTTCCATGTGGCTGAATCGGGCAAGCCATTCTTGTTGAATTCATCAGCCCAGACCAGTTTGTATTGTTGTGCTGAGGAAGAAATTGAAAAGCAAAATGACGAGACGAGAAAAATAAAATAAAATGATTTCACCGGAACAATTTCACCAAAAATAGCTAAGAATCAAATAATTCAGTATTTTTTGTACTCAAAAGAAAATCCATGAAATATTTACTCAGTCTTTCTGTTTCGATGATGTTTATGTTATTGGGGGAAAGCCAGGAATCAAAGCAATACCCATCGAGAACAGAGATCATTGCTCCTTTACACAAATCCAGTTTCAATGACAGTGCTGCCTGTCCAGAAAGAATGCAGGGTGGCAACCCAGGTGTCGTAAATGGGCTGCTTACCTTCAACGGATCCATGGACGGAAACAGGCAGGTTGATCCGCAGATTGCAGTAGGCGGGGGATATGTGATGCATGGCACCAACAGTGGGCTCATCATCTACAACAAAAAGGGGGAGTTCATTCAGGGCGTTTCACAGAAATGCTTCAACAATGGCATTGATCCAAAGATGTTCTACGATGTCCACAACAATGTGTTTGTATTTGACCTCTGGTGGTACTATGACAAGCCAAAAGTCAAGCCGGTCAATATTTCCGTTTCTGAAACCAACAATCCTTTGGGGGCATGGAACACTTATCCCGTCCCTGCGCAAAATGGTGTTGATGGCGGTGGAATTGGGTACAGCAAAAAATGGATCGGGTATTCGTTTCCGGGTGGCAAGGAAAGAACCTTTGTCATGAAAAATGCAGATGCAAAAGCAGGAAAGCCAGCAACAATTTATCATTTTGAGGGGACCCTGGGACATCCTGTTTTTGTACAGGATGATACCGATGCATTGTATTTTTTTGAAATTGTAAGGAAAGAATTTGTCATCAGAAAAATTGTAGAGGATGAGAAGGGAGTCCCCTATGCAGTGGTTGTCTCAAAGCAACCGCACAACCTTCCATACATTGACTACCCTCCCCAATCGCCACAAAAAGGAACAACGCAAAAAGTTTCCAGCGGAGACAGAAATCCCAAAAACATTGTTTTGCAAAATGGGCATCTTTGGTTTTCACAAGCAGTCAACAAAGATGGACATGCGGCTGTGCAATGGCACCAGATCAATGCCAATGACGGGTCGATTGTGCAAACAGGGCTGATCAACAATGACAACTCCAATTATATTCAAACCACCATCGCAGTCAACAAAAAGAATGATGTATTGATTGGGTTTCAGGAAGCCAATGCCAATTCATTCATCAGCCCTAGGATTGCCTATCGAATGGGGAATGACAAGCCAGGCACAATCCGTGAAATCATTTCATTGGGCGAAGGCAAAGGTGCTACAGATGGTGTATCCTGGGGAGACTACAGTGGCAGCATCATCGATGGCGAAAACCTGAATGACCTCTGGACCATCCAAAGCATCACCAACGATAAAGGAAAAGGTGAAACCATCATTGCAAAACTACCATTCGGAAAAAGAAAGATCATCAAAGCCAAAAAATGAGTTGAGTGATAGATGGCCAGGTGAAAATCCAGCTGGGACACCAAAAAGGAAAAAGCCTGCATCATCAAATGCAGGCTTTTTCGTATGTCAACCTCAACACATGAGGAGAAACTGAATCAATTTACCATCCCTGGTTCTGTTTTATTTTAGGATTGTACCTGATCTCTGCATCAGGGATAGGGAACAGGTTCATCTTGGCAGTAAATGTTTTAGTTTCCACATCTACATATTTGTAGGTAAAAGTGCTTGTTCCAGTTTTGGTAATTTGTACCCCTTTTGCAGGACCATTGAACCATTGCTCGGCTTTTTTCCAACGGCGTGCATCCCAGAAACGCTGGTTCTCAAAGGCCAATTCAATCCTTCTTTCCTGAACAATGGCGTCGCGCATCTGAGTTTGTGTCAATGTTGTGCTCAAAGCAAAAGGAAGCAATCCTGCCCGCTGTCTGATTTGCTCAACAGCTGCAGAAGCCTTCAATGAAGATGCAGTAGAGGATGCATACGGTCCGTAAGCTTCATTGACAGCCTCAGCATAACTCAGCAAAACCTCAGGGTAACGCATCAACACATATGGCCTGAAGGAAGTCTGACTGGAAACCAAGTTCAAGGTAGTATCCATGAATTTCCTTACATAATATCCGGTTCTTGTTGCATTCACAACAGGCGCCGCATCCTTGCCTCCATCAAATGTTTCAACCTGTCTTACAGACCATGTACTTGCACTGGGATTGTCCGGAAGGGTTGCTCCGTTAAAATTGATGAACTGGTAAAACCTTGGATCCCTGTTTTCGTATGGTTTTGCAGGATTGTATGTGGATGTTGCGTCTGTGATACTTTTGCCATTCTTCATCTGGAAAGCATCTACCAGATCCTGTGTGGGGTTGGCAGCAGGACCAGTAAAAAATTTGAAACCAGCAGGCCTTTGGCTCCTGTCGATTGTATTCAAACCTGTCGCGGCCCTGATGTTGAAAATGGACTCTTTGCTGTTGGGGTCCATAAAAGCTTTTTGTACCTGTGCTTCCAGGCCATACAAGGATGAATAAGTTGAAATGAAGCTGCCATACAATTCAGCCGCTTCTCTCCACCTGCCTATATCGTTGGTCGGATTGTGCAGCGGACTAGCATAGAGCAACTGTGCCTTTGCCTTGTATGCCAGACAAGTGGACTTCACTGCACGGCCCTGCCAGTTGGCATAACTCTGGCCATAAAAACTGGCATAGTTTTCCGGCAAATATTTCATGGCAGAGTCCAGGTCCTTTTTGATGAAAGCAACCACTTCGTCAACTGTATTCCTGGGAAGATTGAAATCTTCAGTAGCACCATAAGACCTGGTTACGATTGGAACCGCTCCATAATACTTGAACATTTCGATGTAATTGTATGCCCTCAGGAAGAAAGCCTCTCCTTTCAAACGTTCTAATAGATAATAAGCATTTGCATACCCATCGTCTGAAAGTTTGATGGTGTCTTCATTTTGAATGACGACTGTATTCTTGATGTTCTCAAAAAACACATTGATCTTCCTTACTGTGGTAAAACTCTTTGCCCAGATATCGTAAGGAGTGTTCAATGAATTCCAAGATCCATTGTAAAACACACGACTGGTATTGGTTGTACTGCCATGAATAGCCTCATCACTGCCAGCAGAGAATCCTGCATTACCCAGCAAGGTGTATTCATTGACCCGATCACTGTAAATATTGTTGATCCAGTTCCTTGCATTCCTGATGTCTTCAAATGACTCTCCCAAAGGAACATAGTCATCAAGGGGCTTTTCAAGAAATGGCTTTTCGCAAGATGACAAGAACAACATGGCAGCGGAGGCTGTCAGCAGAAGCACTTGTTTAAAATTTATTTTTTGCATCTAATTCTCTTTTAGGTATTTCTTTTGATGTCTTTATTGCTATTGATTAGAGATTCAATTTGAATCCAACATTCACCACCTTCAACATGGGGTAATCGTTCTGAATACCTGCCGATGGCCCTTCAGGATCAACTTCTGGAACAACGCTCCATGTTGCGAGGTTGCAACCATTTACGAAAATGGTACCCGTTTTCATGCCCAGCTTTTTCAAAGCATTGTTGCTGAGGTTGTAGGCAATTTCCAGGCTCTTCAATCTCACAAAGTTTCCGTTGGTCAACCATAAAGTGGAGTTACGGTAATTGTGGCTGTTGGCAACCGTGGTCAAGCGTGGCATGGTTGCAGTGGCTGCTGTAGCCGGCGTCCAACGGTTGTTGAGGATGTAGTCTGTTGGTCTAGCAGATGCGGGCAGAAACGACCTGAACACTTCGTAGTTGTGAAGGAACAAGCTCCTGCTTTCTGAACCGGTGAACAATGCGTTTATTTCAAAGTTTTTATACTTGAAGCCGAGCTCTGCGGAATAATAAACTTCAGGATTAAATGGCTTTCCAATTGGGACGTCATCATGAAAATCAATCAGGCCATCCTTGTTTTGGTCAACATATTTGACATCACCAGGCTTTAAATTGGCCTCATAAGATGATTTTGCACTGGCCGCAATATCAGCTGCATCCTTAAAGAAACCTTGAGCAACCAATCCGAAAGGTTGTCCGATTGGCAAACCAGTCCTGACTTCCCAGGGATTGTCTTTGATGGCTTCAGATTGATAAACAATCTTGTTTTTGGTAAAGGTTGCCATTGCTTTGATATAAGCGCTCCAGTTCTTGCTGTAGGGCTTTTGCAATTTCAACACCACATCTGCTCCTCTGTTGTTGCTGATGCCCGCATTCGTGAATGGTACAGCAATACCAATGATGCTGCTGATGTCCACACGCTTGACTGGTGTACCAGTGACATCTTCATTGAAAACATCAACCGAACCGGAAAGCACTTCCTTGAAGAAAGAAAAATCAATACCAATGTTGGTTTGCTTGTAGATCATCCATGAGGCATCAGGATTACCCAAGGTACCTTCTGAAAGGCCAGAAACAGTAGTTGGTGTTACACCAAAGGCTGGAGTTCCTCCAGATACAACTTTTCCGTTCTCATAAGGAAACCTAAGTCCAGCGAAATAATCACTTCCCATCTCGCCATATGAGCCGCGAATTTTCAGGAGATCAATCCATCGGGCACGGGCAAGCAATTTCTCTTTTGAAAGAATCCAAGAAGCACCAGCGGAAGGAAACAAGCCCTTCTTTTTGCCTTCTGCGAAGTTGTCGCTTCCGCTATAGGAACTGGCTACATCCAGGATGTATTTTTCCTTGTAGTTATACGATACAACAGCAGAAAGGTTACTCCTTGAAAAAGGAAGATCGGTTCCGGGTTCTTTTTGCCTGACCATGTAAGCCTTTGTTCTGATGTTGAGTACATGATTTTTTGCAATGGTCTTGTCATAATCAATACCTGATTCAAATACATAGCTGTGCCTGAGGGTAGAAAATGTTACTGCCGGCTGTAAAACCAAATCAGCACCATACTTGGTCAATGGCAGACTTGGACCATTGTAAGTGTATACAGCATAATCTGCTTTTTGGGTCAAGGCTGGACGAACAAAGGTATTGAAGGCAAATCCAACGTTTGCCCTGAGCCCTTTCGCAATAAAATCCAGCTTCCTGAATACCCTGGCATTGCTCTCAGCGAAGCGGTGATCCTGGTGCTGGTAGCCAGTGCTTTTCAAATAACCAACCGGATTGCGTTGATAGGCATTGGTTCCGCCATAGGTTCCATCAGGGTTGGTAATAGGGAACAAGCCTGGAGGATAAGCTGAGATGTTCCTCCAAAGGGTTGTGGTGCTGAAGTCTGTATGGGGTTGCACGCGGCGCTCAAGCCTTACATTGACATCAAGCTGCACCAAGGTGTTTTTGTCAATGTCCACGTCAATGTTGGACCTGAAATTATAACGGTGATAGCTTTGCCCCAAACGGTAATTGGGATTGGAATTGCCATACTTGAAAAGGCCTTCTTGGTTGGTCGTTCCGAGCATGATGAAATAACGGGCCGTATTGCTACCACCAGAAGCAGTAAGGTTGATCCTTTGTTGCATGGCAGACTTGTTGAGCACTGCACCATACCAGTCTACATCAGGATATTTGTAAGGATCGCTGCCGCTCTTGTATCCATCCAGGTGGGCCTGGGTATACAATTGAGGAACACCATCATTGGCTGAAGCTTCCATGTGCAACGTGGCATAGTCATAAGCCTTCAAGGACTTGGGCATGAAGATGGGCGACTGGAAACCATTTTGTACCAACACTGAAATATTGTTCTGGTTGGCAACTCCTCTTTTGGTTGTCACATAAATGCTTTTCCTTCCTCCCCTGTTGCCATAAAGGGCATTAGAGATGGGATCTTTCAACACATTGAGTGTGGCGATCTCTGCAGGCTCGAGTTCAGCAAAATTTCGTTCATATCCATCAACGAGGGTATTGATACCACCCGCATCGCTAAAGGAAGATGTTCCCCTGATCAATAAGGTTGGATCTTCAAATCCAGGCTCTGCATCACTCTGGGAGACAAACAATCCTGACAACTTTCCCGCAACCGTATTTCTCAGGTTGATGAAGGGATTTTTCAAGAGGTCTTCTTCTCCAATTGTTGCAACAGAACCCGTCATCAACAATTTCTTTTTGGAATAAAACATCATGTTGACGTTCTGGTTCCACTCTTTTACTGTTGACAGCTTAACCTGTATCTTATTCCTGTCTTTCACAATGTACTCATGCGCTTCATAACCCAATGCAGTTACAACGAGTGTATCGCCATTGGTGATGCCGTCAAGACTGAATGTTCCAAACCTGTTTGTTGTGATGTCCTTGTTGAGGAACTTGGACTTGACATTCGCACTTTTCAATTGCTTGCCGAACATGTCAGTTACAAGTCCTCCGGCAGCAGCCTTGTTGTCTTTTTGCGAAAATGCTGCAACAGATGATGCCAGCAAGACCAGCAGAAAGAGTTTGAATTTAGTATTCATATATTTTTCAATTACTTGTTTATGGATTAGTATCCGGGGTTTTGAACCAGTTTTCCATTGCTCTTGTCAATCTCAGCTTGTGGGATTGGATAGAGATCCCAGTGTGGCAAGTACTTTCTTACCTGGAACGAATACCTTGGATAGGAGTATTTTTTGGTTGCATCATCATACAAAACCCTAAATCCATACATGTTTCCGGCAAAATCTTTGACTGCTGTTTTCCACCTGCGGGCATCAAAATTCCTGTGCTCTTCAAAAGCCAGCTCTACATCGCGCTCGTTTCTGATGCGCTTCACAAGAGAATCTTTGCTGATGGTTGTGGCGATAGCAGGCATTGCAATACCAGTTCTGGCCCTGACTGTATTAACAGCTGTAAAGGCAGCAGCCTGCGTGGTGGTATTGGCCTCAGTCAATGCCTCAGCATAGTTAAGATACAATTCTGCCAGCCTGATCAAGGGCCAGTTCCTGTTGGCAGCAGCGCCTGGATCCATGAATTTTTTGAATACCATCCCTGTCCAGCTTCCATCTGACTGTTTGTTGCTAAACGTTGACCTGCTGTCTACACCGCCCGGGCCCCACCAAGGTGCATAATAATAGCCCCTGAAAAGTTCACCAGGCTGAATGACTGAAAGTCCTAGGCGGGGATCCCTGTTCAAATAGGGATTGGAGGGGTCATAACCAGAACCGGCATCATAGATGGCCTTTCCAGTTGTCTTCATCTCATACTTATCAATATGGTTCAACGTTGGATTGGTTCCGCCATAAGCAAGCGATGGCATGCCTTCATAGGTATCCAGTGAACACCCACAGTTTTGAAATACAAACCAAATGATTTCAGTTGCACTTCTTGAAGCGGATGTAAACAAGGTCTGATAGTTGTTGAACAACACCGCACCATATTTGGTAGCAGTATCAATGGCTTGCTTGTTTGCCAATGCCGCATCCTGCCACCTTGCAGTGATTTTGGTTGGATTGTGCAAAGGACTGGCATAATACAACATCAGTCTTCCCTTCAAGGCGATGCTAATTCCCCTGTTCATTCGACCCACAGTTACAGCACTGGCAGGCGTTGGAGGAGGAAGATATTTTGTAACAGTATCCAGTTCATTTTTGATGAACAATACTGTTTCATCAACGGTTTTCCTTGACTGATTGTACTCATCTGTATTGCCGGACAATACCCCTGCCGTACTCATCACATTGGTGACCAATGGAACGCCGCCGTATCTTTTGAACAATTCAAAATAGTAAAATGCCCGAAGTCCCCTGGCCTCCATCTTTGCTCTCAAGATTGTTGCGGCATCAATGTCTGTAACCTTGTCAATGTTCTCCAAAAACATGTTACAGCGCCTGATGGCCTGGTAAGAAATGCTCCATACATCATCAGGATTGTAATACTGGTTAAAGGTTCCATTGGTTACATTCCAACTGCCCGTCCAAATAAAACTGTTGGTTGCCTCATCTGAATAAGCGGCAAGGTATGAGGTTCCAGACCTGTTTGACCCTACACGAATATTGAATCCACTGTAGTTTTGCAGGTACCCATAAGCGGCGCCAAGCACTTTTTCCGCTTCAACCCAGGTATTAAAAACCGCATCTTGTGTGAAAGCTGATGATACAGAAAAATCTGGAGCCAGAAAATCTTTCTTACATGATGCATTCAGCAAGATGATGCCCATCAAGCCAATAAACACTTTTTTATAATTAAACATGTATTTCATTTTGATTATAGTGTTTAGAAGGTTGTATAAATGGTGAAATTATATGTCTGCAACTGAGGATACACATTACCAGCAGAAGTTCTGATTTCAGGATCAAACCATTTGAAGGTTGACCATGTGTAAATATTGGCTGCAGTAAGCGACAACCGCAAGGCATCTACGCCCAACCTCTTAACCGTTTCTTTTGAGAAATTATAACTCAAGGCAACATTCTTCAGCCTGATATAAGAGGCATCCCTTACCCAGAAAGTTGAGTTCTGGAAATTGTTCTTGGCTGTTGATGAAGATTGTGTCAACCTGGGATATGTTGCAGTAGCGGCAGTTGCAGGTGTCCAGCGACCCATGTGGTGATTGGCCACTTTGGCACTGTTGTAAAACTCCCATCCACCTTGTGATGAAACAAGAAGACTTGTATGGGTTACACCCTGGAACATGACATCGAGGTCAAAATTCTTGAATGAGATTCCGTTGGTGATCGCATAGGTAATCTCAGGCAGATCCGGGTTACCGATGTTGCCCTGATCAAACTGATCAATCTTGCCATCCCCATTCAAATCCTTGTACTTGATATCACCAGGAACAATCACCCCAAAAATGGATTGGTCTGCCCATTTGCTGATCTCTTCCTTAGAATTGAAAAATCCTTCTGCGATATAACCGAACTTCTCACCGAAGCGTTTACCAGTCCTTTCCATCCAGGGATAACGCTTGGCTGGTTCAGTTTGGTAAAGGATTTTATTTCTGGCGTAGTTATAGTTTCCTCCAATGTCAAAGGCAAAATCTTTGGACAGGCGCTTGTTGTATTTCACTTCCAGCTCATATCCTTTGTTTTCCATTTTGCCCACGTTCACTGGCGGTGTATTGGTTTGACCAATCAGTGTTGGAACGTCTTGTCTGATCAGGAGGATATTGTCCCTCTTGTCATAGAATACATCAAAATTTACACTCAGGGACTTGTTGAAAAACATCGACTCAAGTCCAATATTGTGTTTCCATGCTGTTTCCCAGGTTACATTTGGATTACCAAGGTTCAACTCGAAAGAACCACCGAGTGCATTGGCAGATCCTGAGCCAAAATTATAACCAGTGGCTGCACCCCAGGTATCAGGAAGGTAGAGATAACGGCGACCTCCAATATTGGCATTACCCACTTTACCACTAGACAACCTGAGTTTCAGGTAACTGATCCAGGGTGCTTTCTTTTCCATCCAAGCCTCTTCGGTAATCAGCCATCCTGCAGAGAAGGCAGGGAAAAATCCCATCCGCCTTCCCTTGGCAAAATTCTCAGTACCATTGTAACCTATGTTGGCCTCTGCCAGGTATTTCCCTTTAAACGCATAAGTTGAGCGGCCCGCGTACCCCAGTTTGGAGAATGGGAAACTGCTACCGCTTCTTGTTCTGTCAGCAAAAAACAATGCCAAACCGGTAACCTCATGCTTCCCTGCAAAAGCCCTTTTGTAATCAAATGCACTTTCAACGTATGTATGCTTGGTAGAGAAAGTGCTCACCCAGGTAAAGGCCAATGCGCTTTCAGATCCTTTTGCTGAATAGACTGGGCGGCCACCTGCGTTGAGTGAGTAGTCGAAGGTCTGGTATGATTTTGACCTTCTCTCTGCGTACTCAAAATAGGTATCGTACACAAACTTTGTGCGAAAAGAAAGACCTGGGGTAATCATGTCAAGCTTTTGCTTGAGGTCCATGTTGGCCTCAATATCGGTACGGAAATTATTGGTAAATCCTCTTCGAGCGATATCGCCAACAAGGTTAGAGCTTCCATAGAATGCGCCAAGGCTGCCATTGGGGTTGTACACAGGGGCATGATTGGGTGCCCACCTGGCCATGTTCCACCAAAGCAAACTGGTGGCACCGCTACCATAATCCAATCCATCATAAGGCACCACCTGCTTGGCATGCTTGGCTGAAAGGGACATGGAAAAAACCGTGTTCTTGGTCAGTGAATAATCAATGTTGCTCCTGAAATTGAAACGCTGGTATTTGGTATTGGTATTGTAGCCGGCAAATTTGGTCAATTCAGGCCTCAACAATCCCTCCTGATCAAGGAAGGTTCCGGTAAGGAAATATTTCAACTGGGAAGTTCCGCCCCTCACCGTTACGTTGGCCTGAGTCTGAGGCGCAGAGGGCCTCAACAAGGTATCGTACCAGTTGACATCTGGATACAAGTAAAGGTCAGAATGGTCCTTGTATTTTTGAAGTGCAGTAGCATCGTAAGGCATGAAGTTGGGATCACCTCCATCGTTCAGGTAGGCCTCGTTGAAGAGTGTTGCGTAATCATAGGATTGAAGATACTGCGGCAACCTTGTGGCCCTTTGCATGGTGCGGTCTATTGAAACAGTCACCTTAGGTGCGCTCAAAATACCTCGCTTTGTGGTGATGATGATTACACCATTTGCACCCCTCACACCAAAAACAGCTGTTGCAGATGCATCTTTCAAAATGGAGATGTTGTCCACCTCATTGAAATCCACCTCATTGAACCTTCTTTCTACACCATCTACCAGAATCAATGGTGTTTGACCAGCAGTATTGAACGTGCCGTATCCTCTGATCAACAACAATGAAGCATCACCGCCTGGCAAACCAGACCTTTGTTGCGTAATCAACCCTGGAAGACGACCGGCAAGTGCATTCACTACGTTGGCGGTTGGCGTATTCTTCAAATCAGCCTGGCCCACAGAAACGATGGCGCCTGTTTGGGAGGCTTTTTTCTGGGTACCGAATCCAACCACGATTACCTCACCCAACTCGGTATTTTTGGCAACCAGGTTGATCTCGGTGATATTGGCGGTATTTACCGTGACGGTCTTGCGCTGGTAGCCCGTGAAAGTGACTTCCAGGCTGGCTGGCAAGGATGCCACACTGACCGTAAACATTCCGGAGGAGTTGGTGAATGTCCCTTTCTTGGACTTTACATCTACAATACTTGCTTCTTCGAGGGGTTTCCCATTGTCGCCTTTTACAATTCCCTTTAGTTGGACCTGGGCCATTGCCAGACTGGAAAGGAAAAGGAGGCTGAGAAAAACAAATGTTTTTTTCATTTTGATGAACGAAAGTTTTGGTTTGTTAAAGCTGTTACGTGGTAATTGGGGGCAATTGTTGGTCTCTCAAACAATAAAATTGTTACGCCCTGATGAATCTCATCTTGGTGAATGCATTGAATTTTGGTTTAATTAAGGGATGTTAAAGATTTGTGAAAGGTAATAAAAAATGAAATTCATTCTAACCGGTTAAAATAAAAAAAAGAAAAATCACTAAATATTCTCAAAGGAAGTCGAATATTTTCGAGATGAAATTTGCCAAAAGCAAGAGCACTTTTAAAATTTACAAAACAATGTCAGCTTGAGTAATCCCTGCATGGGTCTTAATTCAAGACCTTACCTTTCCTCATCAAACCCGCTCCAAGAAGACCGGATAGGTATTCCCTGCATTCCACTGGGCAACGAAAAGGTTCTTGTCCGGGTCGACACAGACATCATGACAATGCTTGAAAATCGGTTTGTCCTGGACCATGGGAAGCAGCTCTCCTTGCTTGTAGGTTGGCCTGGTTCCACCGGGGTTGGACACCACCTTGTTATTGCCGTCAAGGATGGTCACGAAACCTGCGTTGTAAGTCAGCATATGGTTTTTCAATGCCGAAAAACAAACGCCGGAATACATCATCTCTCCATCAAAAACTGCCCTGCTCACATATGCCCCTGGCACCTGGATGCTGGAACGGTATTCACCATTGAGGCTGAAAACCTTGAAACAGGTCTTGACCCTGTCGGTGCACATCAAAACCGGATCATTGGGATTGCGGGTGTCCAGGGTCACGCCATGGGCCTGTTTGAAATATTTTTCACCGAAACTGTCGCCCCCGAACTTTCTGATGAATTCGCCTTTGGCACTGTATTGTAAAATGAACTGGGAGCCATATCCATCGGCAACATAAATATCTCCATTAGGGCCAATGCAGGTTTCAGTAGGCTTGAACTTATCGCAGTCTCCATATGCCCCAATGAATTTGGGATGTTTCAAGGTCAGCAAAATCCTGCCATCCAGGGTTGTCTTGTAGACCTCCCCTAACTCGTGGTCTGTTATGTAGAGGAACTCTTCCCCCCCCTCATCGTGAATGGTCAGGCCATGGCCACCTGGAAACTGATGGCCCCAGCTGTCCAGCAATTTGCCGGAACGGTCGTAAATGATGATGTTGTTCTTGACCTCGTTGGTCAACAAAAAAATCCTTTTTTTCCTATCCAACACCATTTCATGGCAATCCTTGACGGGATGGCTTGCTCCGATGTTTCCCCAATTGTAATTGACGCGGTATTTAAAGTCTCCATGCCCAATGACCGGGCCGGTATTAATGGTGTGATTGACAATGTTGAAGGGCTTCGCAAAGGCCATGCCTGCGATTAAAAACGAGGATTGTTTGACAAAATCGATCCTTTTCATGTTGATTCCTGTTTTATTGAGGGATGCAGAACAATCTGCAGCGCTGTCCGTTTGTACAAGTTATACATTTAGGAAACACAAAATGACCAAACAAACCAAATGGTTTAATTTTGAATGTTCAACTGAAAAATTGAGCCTTCCCTATTCCCATCAAATTTATTGCCATACCCATGAGCTGCCCCTTACCTGGGATTTGCTGGCAAATAGCAATATTTTTCTGTCCAAAAAATACCTGGAAGCCTTGGAAAAGGCAGCGCCAAGCAACATGACCTGCCATTTTATCGGAGTTTTCAGGGGTAATGAACTGGTTGCCATTGCACTGTCCCAATTCCTGGACCTGAATTCAATCGATTGCTATGGAAACAAAAACCAGGTCAAACATCTCTCCCTAAAAAACTACTTGTTCAGAAAATATTCCTCCAGGATCCTGGTGATGGGCAACAGCATGCTGAGCGGACAAAATGCTTGTGCTGTTTCAGGAACTGCCAACATACCACAAGTGCTTCATGCCCTCAGCCTTGCAGCAGATGAACTGAAGGCGATTTTCAAGAACAAGGGAATAGACATGCACCTTACCAGTTTCAAGGATTTTCAAGCAACTGAAGTAGGAGATTTTAAGATGCCCGCATTCAAGGATGACCTGCGGTTTTCTGTTCAGCCCAACATGGTGCTTTCAATCAGAGAGGAATGGAAGTCGGAGCAGGACTATATCAATGCCATGTCCAAAAAATACAGGACCCAATTCAAGCGCAGCAGAACAAAGGCAAAAGGAATTGAGAAAAAGGAACTTGGTTTGGATGAAATAAGGGCACAAGAGAACAAGCTTCAGGAGCTTTACCTTCATGTGGCCAGCAATGCCCCTTTCAATACTTTTTATCTGCCCAAACACCATTTCACCGTCCTGAAGGAAAAGCTGCAATCCGCCTTCATGCTGGTTGGCTATTTCATGGATGAACAACTCATTGGTTTTAAAACGATGATCAGCAATGGAGATGTATTGGACACTTATTTTTTAGGATACGACGATACGATTCAAAAAGAAAAAATGTTGTACCTCAACATGCTCTACGACATGACCGCCCACGCCATCCACAATGGTTACAGTAAAATTATTTTTGGCAGAACTGCACTTGAAATCAAAAGTTCCATCGGAGCTAAACCAGAGGAAATGGTAGGGTTGATGAAACACAGCAGCAAAATCATCAACCCCTTCCTGCCCTTATTCTTCAACTACCTTGAACCGAAAACTGTTTGGCAGGAACGGAACCCGTTTCAAACTTCTTCGCAATAAACGACAAGACCTCAAATGCCGTCTCAGCCATCCTGTTTCCCTTGTTGTCCAGCAGGGGATTGATTTCTGTAAATTCAATGCAACAGACCTTTCCGCTGTCCATCAACAAATCAATGATGTTGATGATCTCCATCGGATAAAACCCTGTGGGAACAGGCGTTCCCGTACCATAGGAGATGCTGTCGCAATCCATGGAGTCTACATCAAATGAAATGTAGATGCTGTCACAATCCTGTAGTTGCTTTAGGCATGCCTCCACACAGGCTCCAATCTTTTTCTCCCGCATCTCGTCAACCCTGTAATGCAATATTCCTTCCTGATGGATCAACTCCTCTTCAGCCAATTCAAAATCTCGTAAACCAAAATAAACCAGGTGCTCTGGCCTGAGTTTGGGGCCATTGATCCCTATGTTCTTGATCCTTCTCCAAAAATATTCGGTTGCTGCTTCGATGGGATTGAGCTGGTGTTGCAGGTTGTCCATACCCAACACAGCCGCCAGAGGCATGCCGTGGATATTGCCGGAAGGCGAGGTATAGGGCGAATGAATATCGGCGTGTGCATCCAGCCAGATGACACCAAGTGTATGGTGCGGATGGGCTGCTTTTATGCCACTAATAGTACCAAGTGCAGAGGAATGATCGCCTGACAGTACAATAGGAAAATGATCTGTTTTGATTGAAGTACGAACAGCCTCAGCCACGCGATCACATTGTTCAAATACATGTTCGATGCGCTTGGCAAAAGGATTGGTGTTTTTGTTGTAAATGCTTTCGTTGTGCGTCTCCACATCAACATGTTCATGGCGATGAAAAAAATCATCACCCTTGTTGATGGCGGCAATTTCCATTGCATCAATCCCCATGTCAGAACCCCTGGTTCCTGCACCTATATCAGACCTGTTCTTGATGAGTTGAATGTTCATACCACTAAAATAAACGGGAATGGTGAAACCAAATCATTTGTAGGATGATGATGGTGTTAATTTTTATAAAAAATGCGATGGCATATAAAAGATCGGGGCTTGATGATTTATTCCTAATTTCATGGGCAACCAAATAATAATATTGAATCGATTTTTAATGAGAGGACTGAGCACTATAATGATGTTGATTTTGGCAACATCCCTTGCTGTTGGACAACCTCTCACTGCACAAAACACCCCCATCAGTATTGCATTTTTCCCTGAAGGAGGAAAACTCATCACTGGAGAATCCTGCGTAGTTGGTTTCAAGGCTACAAATGCAAAAGGAGAACCCATCACCATCCGTTGCAGGATCGTGGACGACAAAAAAAACATCTACGGTGAA
>Ga0222713_10001125_pt1 | contig 30653 bp, 40 predicted proteins | sample C33_649DmetaG_FD_165061 | JGI IMG/M metagenome (GOLD analysis project Ga0222713, IMG submission 165061) | Estuarine water microbial communities from San Francisco Bay, California, United States - C33_649D | ecosystem: Environmental > Aquatic > Marine > Unclassified | place: USA: California... | reverse complement strand
TGCCTATACTAATCCAGAAAAATGTAATCTTGTAGAAGTACCTTGTACAATACCATTATCTGCAATTTGGTTTACAGATGCAGTCCATGCTTCTATATTAGCTGTTTCATTTTCCAATGCAGTCAATCTACCATTAGCAGATTGAGTAAATGTATTAACTCCACTATTAATCGTTAATTGTGAAGCAGTGAATTGATTTAATGCTGCAAATGATGGTTGCTGTGAAGATGTAAATGTATTTAATCTGCTTATTGAATTATTCCAACTTGCACTATCTATATTATATCCTATCTCATCAACAAGAGAGTCAATCATGTTCACATTGAATCCTCTCAAATCCGCAGCTGATATTTCTCCATTATTGTTATTTGGAAAACTTGTATTATTTTCTACCTTTAAGGCCTGTTTACTTAATTCAGACATATCTAATTTATTTATGGTTGTACTATATCAAAATCATCAGAGTAACTATTATCAAATGCTCCACCACCTGTTCTTGTAGGTGATTCTATTACACCTATGCCCTGATTCATAAGGTATCCCTGACAGCACTTAACATCATAGGTATTTGAATCCAAACAAAGACACGCTCTTCTGCTATTCTTTGGTGAACTCAATCCTAATGTTGGTCCGATGAATATGCCGGATTGATTTTCTCTGTTTACAGAATAACGAAGGTTTCCGTTTCTGCTATTGCTCCATTTAGGCATGAGATACTTTTTTAATAATAACAAAGATACTTCTATCTATCGTTATCCCTTTCCTACTTTTGCCAGAGACTCTTTATGTAGTGTTTGTTCAACTAAACCTTTATCTGCTTTGTAGCACAGATATAATAGTACTTTTTCTAATGGTTCTTGAGAAATAGAGTCGAAGCGGGTGACATCACCATTTGCGAGCTCAACAATTGTAATATAGCTTCCCCACTTCTTTCCAAAATTTGCTTGTATTGGGGATGAACTTCCTCCTTCATCGAATATTTCAGAGTAGCGCTCAGTAAGTCCGTTAATAAATTGAATAAAAAAAAAAGTGCTCCGAAGTGTATATGCATAGGTACATCTAACCATTTCTCGTCACCCTTGCTACCTTCGTATTTGGTTATAGAGTAATTACCCATTGATTTGGTTTCAACAGGTCTGTATAGTATATTCATTATCTTTGCCCAATTACTGTCTATTGTTATTTGTCCGAACTTTGTAATGTCCGCATATGCACCATAGGACATATTAGATAGATTAGGTTCAAATCCATATTCAACACCATCTATCTTAATAAATCTTTGCAATTCCAAATCTGTTTTTCCAATGAACTGCATCAACTCATACTTTAATAGATTATAATCATCTACTGATATACCTGTAAGATATTCAGGTGATAGGCCGCATAAGTGTAAGAGTAGAACAGCAGTTGTTGCTTCTTCATCCTCTTCGTAATTCTTTAAATCATTCTGTAACTCTAACCATTTGCGAAGTGTAATATCTTCGTAGCCCGTTGGTATCTTTAACTCAATTTGTTTTTGCATATAATAATAGTGTTAATCTTTTTACTTTGTTTTCTTCGTTTTGTAGTTTAGCATTCATCATAATCATCTTTGCTTGCAAGTCCTCATTCTCTTTACGCAAGTATTGTGCTAATTCTATCAATTCCTTTATCTCATCTTCATTCCATAATCTATCTGACTGTAATTGCATATGTTCCTTTTTTAGTTGCTTTCTGTGTTAATCGCATCATACCTACATATCTTGCAGCATCCAATAAGTGGTCTAATCCACCTTCAGGTGTATCAGTTACATAACCATACTTATCCGTTGCGTATTGGTAGCCGTATAATTCGTTGATTAGGTTTTGTGATGTTCGTAGTACGTGTATCTTATGATTTTGCAGTACTGATATTCCAAACTTAATAGAATCTTTTCCCTTTGTTACAGGCTTTGCATTGAATCCGTATCTGTATAATTCTTCTATGCTTCGTGGTTCCGAACTATCACACCATATCTCATAACTCTTATCAATTTCTTTTTTGCTTAGCGTATCAGCAATATCTTTTAGAACTAATCCCTTTTCGTAAATTACTTCTTCTAAATAAATGTTATCACCATTCTTATAAACTGCTACTAATGCTGTCGGGTCGTTATAACCCCAGTCTAATCCGAATGCCACAAACTCAGCTTCGAAATCATCTACTATATCAAACTTATACACTGCTTTCTCATTAGGAGCAAATTCACCTAATCCATAAATCTTCCAATACTTTTCATTCTTTGTTTGTAATTCTTCAATTGCTGCCACCATTTCTTTTGGTAAGTATGGATTGTCTTTGTATGTAGTAACGTATCTTTCACAATCATTCATTTGCCTTAACCAATGATAAGGTGATACGGTTGGGTTGTATGCCAGTATTATCTGACCTGTTGTACGAATGCTTAACTGAAAATAACTTTCTTCATCTATCTCGGATGCTTCATCAATAAAGAGGATGTCCGATTTGATACCACGCAGTTTCTCTGCATCATCAGTAGAAATAAACTGAATAGTGCTATCGTAATAACTCCATATCCTATCCGTACCATTGTAATCCGCTTCATTCCAAACTCCTAATCCTTTTAATATATCTATGAAATCCTTTATGACTGTACGTTTGAGTGATGGAATTGTTTTACGGACTACCGTGATGTTTATTCCTTCTCTCTCAATCATCTTCACTAACAGATATTGTAGTATTGCGTAGGTCTTGCCGCTTCTCGTTCCACCGATATGCTGCTGAACTCTACTCTTACTATCCAATATGTTCTGAAATGTTATCGTTGTTTGTATGTCTATTTGTGCCGGCATTGTTTACTTGTATAGTAACTTGTTGTATTTTTTGTTCAATCTCTGCTCTCATTTCAGTTCTACTCAATTTAGGCAGATTAAATTCTAATAACTTAATAGATAAATCAACTGCCGCTTTCGGGTCTTCCTTAATTAGTTTATCCATTATTGCAGGAAGTTCATCCATAACTCTATTTGTTGCACGAGCTAGCGATAACTTCATTTGTTCTGTGCTTCTATTCAATGCACCAACCGGTCTTCCCTTTGCTAACTTATGTCCTTTTTGAAACGGCATGTTATATTAAATCTGTATTATTTAAATATATAACACACCTTCTGTCAATTTGTAATTAAACCGATACTTTTATACTCCATAGTAATAAGAGTCCAATGGCGCAAAGATATGCTATCATTAATAGGATTATTTCTTTATTCTTCTGATACCAATTCATATCCATATACTTTTACTAATCTACCATCCTTGTCCAAAATGTAAAGCATGCCTCTTATGTGATTACCTTCTAATTGGATTTCTTTATCTTTAATCCATCCCCACGGGAAAGTGAAGTGTACATAATTGTAATGCGTTTTCATATCATTCATAATATCCTCTCGTGTCTGGTATGATTTTTGATTCTAAACTTTTTCTTCCTCTTTTGCCACTTCCTTTCTCTAATATTATTGGCGTAAATCTTAAATCCGTACACCATAACCATATTCCACTTTCTATCATAAATTCGATTTCTTTACGATATATCTCTCGCCTTTGTTCGTGGGTTTCTGCTTTATTTAATTCTCTTTGTATTCTTCTATGCCTTAACCTTTTTTCGTTTTCGTTTAGTGGATATGGTTTTTTATAATCTTCTTCACTTAACTTTTGTGATTTTTTATAATGTCTTTTTCGGCATGGTACACATAAGCAATATATGTTTCTGCTATTCCAATCGTATGTATCTCCGCAATTCACACATTCTTTAATTTCCGTTGGTAGTTTTCTCATTTGGGTTGGGTATAACTTCGTTTAAGTATCTTCTTATTTTTTTAATTGCAAGGAATGTTGTACTTTTACTTATTCCTATTTTCTTTGCTAAACTTTCCATTGTATCATCACTTTCAAAATAGAGTGAGAAGATACGTGCTTGTGGCCACATTCGTGTCTGTTGTAATGCTTTTAGTTCTCCTACTATTTGCTGATGTGTTTCCATTATGAGTATATCTCTTTCTTCGTTGTATGGTACATATTCTTCTTCTGTATGTATTTCTTCTTTCAAGGTTGTCCGATTCATTTTCTTAACCTTATTCATCCAACGAGAGTGTAGAAACTTATTACAATAGAATAGATTGAATGTATTATTTCCGTAGAATATTTTAGGATTACATTTTTCAAGCAGATAGATATAAAGGTCAGAAACTAATTCTTCTGCATCTTCTTTATGACGAGTAAGTTTCTTTGCTTCTCTTACTAACCATATGTGAGATTCTCTGTATAATCCATCTACTCTTCTCTCACAATTACAATAATCAATAGAGCCTGTATCTATCATACTATTCTCTTTCTTTTACCCAATTGAATAAGAAATCTATTGCTCTTTTCCAATGTGCTCCACTACTTGCACACGTACATGGTTGTGGTTCTCTTTCACCTCTTATGTGATTAAATGTATTCCAAACATAAGGTGCATGATTTTCTTGCAGATAAGCTCCAATATTTTTTATGAAATCTTTTAGTTGAATGAATTCTGCTTCTGTGAGTGGTGCATATTTATTTTCCATTTGGTTTAATTGCTTTAAGTTTAGGAAGTTTAATTTCTTTCTCTTGTGGTTGTGGAGTCTGTGGGATAGGTTGTTGTAAGTTAAGTAAGTGTTTAATCCCTTCAATGTTTGGATGTGAACCTGGGAATGCTATTGCCATACTTGCTAATATCAATACCATATCATTTACTGATTGCATCTTTGACCAATCTACCATATAAATACTATTAGGGTCAATCTTTGTTTCTGTTCCTGCTAAACTAATTGTTGTTTGTTCCATTGTTTTTATTTTATAATATACTAATTGTTTCCGAATAATCTGGGCATGTCCATTGATTCATTGTTACACGTCTTCGGTCACATCCACAATTAGAGTAACCTAACTTTCTTGCTACCCAACTTGCTACTGTCTTACCATGTCCTAATGTAACCAATCCTATGATATGTTCTGTGATACTTCCTAATCTGATGAAGCATCCAATACATTTAATTACTTTTGTCATTTTTAATAAATTTTCTGATGATGTTTGCTGATAATGCTGATATTTTGAAACCATGCTTATCACAATATTTTTTTAATTCTGTATGTAACTCAATTGGAATTTGTATTAGTCCATACTTTTTTTCTTTTTTATCCATAATTTATAATTTGTGATTTAATGCTAATCCTAAATCTTTGAATGATTTAATAAATGCTTTTTCTATTTGACGTAATCCTTTTCTATCCATATCTTCTGATTCAAAAAGGATACCTACCTGATGGTTATCTATACCCCATTTTTTAAAACTTTGAAAAAGATTAGGATGCTGTGTTGTTTTCTTACCATTCATCCAAGCATTAAATTTTACTTTATGTTCTAACAAACGTACACCCATGTGCATGTTAGTCATACCTATATAGTACAACCCATTAGGTGCTTTTAGGTAATAAACTTTTGAACTCTTATCTGCTTTTCTGAATTTACCAACAATTTCGACATGTCTTTGTGGATTCTGTCTTTGCCAATCTAATTGATACTGCGGATTGATTTCTCTAAAATTCTTATTGATTTTCTTAAAGCAAGACTTACATTTACATTGAAGTCCATCTTTACTTGCAGTCTTTTTGTGAAATTCTGATGTGGGTTTAGTTTTATTGCATTCGTTGCAATGTTTCGTATTCATATATTGTGCCAATTTATATACTAATATATATTATTCTTAAATGCCAAACGCATGATTTCTTAAAGAATTTATCATACCTCTATTAAGATTTAACTTAAATTCTTTATAAATCCAATCTTTAATATGCCTTGGTTTTAAATTTGTATTTTGTTTTATATGATTAATAATTTCGGTTTTAATGTAAACTGGAACAATATTTTCTGCCTGTTTATATATTTGTATATTATTATGTACTAATACTTTTCTTGCAACACCAATAGAAACTTTCCAATATTTAGCTGGATATTTTAATTGTCCAAATTTTTTGTATAATTGTATTCCTTTTTGTAATTTCTTTTGATTATTTTGAATGCTATTAAATTTAGGCTTTTTTATTTCTAAATTAGAATACTTATGAAAATTATTTTGTTCTTTCGTAACCCACTCTAAATTTTCTACTGAATTATTACTTTTATCAAAATCTTTATGATTAACTTCAGGTAACTTTAATGGATTTGGTAAATAACATTCTGCTACTAATCTATGAACGTAGAATGCTTTTGGTTTATCATTGGTAGATTTATTTTGTAAAACTATTAAATGATATCCTGTTTTTTTATTAGGATATGATTTTACTAATCTTGGATTGGCTTTTTGAAACGTGCCCCATCTATTCTTTGTTACTGTATTAAAAATATTACCATCTTTATCGATTAAATATTTTTCAAAACCTTTGTGTATTAAATTTTTCATACATCTAATATACAAAAAGTTTTTCAAATTACCAAATAAAAATGGGGAGAACTACTGGCACTTTGTAGTCTCCCCTATATTATGAGAGTCAGACACTGCTTAAAGTTTATAGATAAAAATCAGAGTAGCAGTATTAATTAAGTCTAACTAATTTATTAACAAGCAAGTTTATTTTTATATTTAATTTTGTCAAGTGCTGTCTGCTATTGTCTTTGTTTTCTTACTAATGGATACACAACACCTTTCGTGATTACTACTTAAAAAAAATAATAATCAAGTGTTGCGTATATCATTGACTACTTACTAACGGAGCCAACACCTGGTTTATTCAATTTATTCAACCAACATCCTAATCAAATGAATACCATTATACATTATGATAGGAGACACCTTCCAGTCTTTTAAGTATTTCAACTACTGCGCTGTGACTCATTTTCTTATTATATTTAGTGTGTAGGTAAAGTGCGTTGTGTTCCAACCCTACTTCTATCATATAATACCTTCGTTTAGATTTTAGGTTTTACAATAGTAAATATATGGAAAGTTTATGAAAACGCAAAATTATTTAAACTTTTTTTAAATGTAGAAAAACCTGAAAAAAGTGGATTTTTTACCCCTAAAACATAAGTCATTGATTGTCAATAAGTTATATAAAGCGTTGAAAACCAGTGTTTTACGCATAAACTGACATATATGGTAAATCCTTAATTTATAACTAATTGATTGTCAATAAACAATTTTTACCGAACTGACACATTAACAGATAAAACCTATTGCCAGGTCCCAAAACTTTCGTATCTTTGGGTATATTCTTTTGGTATGTGTATATGGTTATGCCCATACCTTATTTATTAAACTCTAAAAATAATTAAAATGAGTAAAAAGAAAAGTGACATTATTTTCGCAGTAAATGAATTGAAAAAAATTATGGTAACAAGTGATGAAGATGGTAATCAAGCAACCCATCCACACACAAAAGAAGAATTATTTGATTTCGTTTTGAATGGTTTTTGTTTTGATGTAAATAAAGACAAAAAGTTTTTTGATGATGATTGTACTATTTGGTTGACTAAATCACAAATTTTAGAATTTAGAAATATGCTGAATGATGTTGTATCGGAAATTTATCCTGATGAAATGTCCGATATTTTTATTAATGAATAAAAAATAAGTTATGCTCACAAAACAATTAAGAGAAATGGAAAGACAAGCAAGTGTAGTTGTTACAAAAGAACAAAAAGAACATTTGGTTGAACTTATGTTAGCAAATACGGATTTCACTATTGATGAAATTAAAGAAATGCCTATTTGGGAAATTGAAAGTTATTTAGGAATACAATAAAAAATAAGTTATGAATGTAGAATTAAAACACGCGTTAGACACAATTAAAAAATATTGTGAACAACCAAAGAGAAAATCTTTTGAAGAAGTAATGGAAAATGCATCCCTTAAACAAAGAATTGAAAATTTAAGAGGACAATTTACACATTATATAGACCATCAAACCATATGGTATCTTCATAATAAAAATATTAAAAAGGGTGATACAAGTTGGTTAAAACATCCGAATTATATAAATGTAGAATTATCTGAAAAACAAAGAAAAGATTGTTTAGATTCTTTAGAATGGTTTAAAAAAGATATTGAATATTGTATTGGTCATTTAAAAAATAAATAAAATATGAAGCAAAATCCTATTGTAAAAAAAGTACTAAATAAATTCCAAAGTATTCAAAACATCGCTGAAGTATTTGTAACAGGTCAATCAGCACAAAGAGGACTATTAATATCAGGTGATGCAGGTACAGGTAAATCACACTATATTAGACAAGCATTTATAAATACAGGTACAACTAATAAAGTTGATTATGTAAAATCAGTATCATTTACTGCACCTGCTTTATATGCTAAACTTTGGGAAAATAGACACAAAGGTAATGTAGTTGTATTTGATGATTGTAGTTTAGAGTCATTAACAGGTGAGTCATTTAGAAAATGGGTTAGTTGGATTAAAGGTGGTTTGGAATTATCAAAAGATAAAAAAATGATTGGTTATGAAGCAGCATCTAAAAATCAGTTATTTGAAGATTTAGGTGTTGAGCCTGAATTTAATTTTGAAGGTTCTATTATTTGGATAACAAACACTCGATTTGATAAACTAGAGAAGAAATTCGCAGACCATTGGGATGCTGTTAAAGGTAGATTTATTTGCGTAGAAATCTTTCTTTCAAAGGAAGAAAAGTATATGTACACAAATTATCTTATTGATGAAAAGGATATGTTAGGTAAAAAATGTGAAGCAAAAGAAGGTGGATATTCGGATAAAATTATTCTTAAAACTATGGAATATTTATCAGATTCTTATGATGACTTTAAAGAAGTAACACCACGTATTGCAATTAAAGTTGCAGACACAATGGAAATGTATCCTGATATGTGGAAAACAATTTTAGATAATCAAAACATTTATGAAGATGAGTAAAAATATAGAGTGGAAAAAAAGTTCTATTGATTATATTAAACTTAATGAAATAAATCATAAAAGTATTACAAGTAGTAAAAATGGTTATAAGCTAGCTACAACAAAAAATAAAAATCAAGGAAAAAAGAATGCTGCAACAGGTCATATGAAAGAAATCCAAAAAGTTGGATGTTCTATTGGTGGTAAAATAGCTGGTTTATCTAAATCAAAAGAGTATTTAAAAAAAATTGGTAAATTAGGTAATGAAGTTAATGCACAAAAATATGGTGAAAGAATTATAGCTACAAATTTAATAACAGGTGAATGTTGGGAATATATTTCTAAACATGAAGCTGCAAGAGATACAAACGTTCCAACTTGTACTATAAGAAAAATATTAAAAGGTTTACAACCAAAAACTAAAACTGGTTGGACTTTTTATGAAAAATAATTCTGTTTGTTTTTCTCATAATAGTTTGTCATTATGCCATTTTGACAAACGAAACCCCGACCGAAAGGTTGGGGTTATTTTTTTGCGTTTCCCGTAGGCTATTCTCCGAATGGGTATTCACCCTAATTTATTATTTGAATGGACAGAATTAGGTTATAACCTAATTTCCACCTATTCTGGCTATCTGCCTTGTCCTCTATATGTTTTTGGTCGTGGTGTATGTTTGTTATAACTTTTTTTAGCACTCCCACCTTTTCTTTTTCCGAATGAGGTTTTTGTATTTCCACCTCCACCTTTCATTTTAGCCATTATAAACTTTTTCTATTTTGTTCTTGTAGATATTTCACTTCGGTTTCTAACCTTGCAACTTGAGATGAAAGGTTTAAAATGATTGCACGCATTTCATCTTTCTCTCTACTACTTTCCTCTAATAGTGCTTCTAACTTTGCAATACGAGAAGTACAGTCGTTTTTAATCCAACGGTCATCTTCTTCTTTTTTTGCTGCACGTTTCTCATAGTATCTCCATGCAGTAGCACCACCTAATGTAGTAATTGCTGTTATGATTACTGAATAGATATTTTCCATTACTTTATTCTTTTTCGTCAGGTATACAATTAGGAACTTGACGTCCATCAACATCCTTCATGCCGTATTGTGTATAACCACTCCAACATGGGTCTTCACCTGCTTCTGCTAATAAATTAATTCCTTTGAAATCAGTATCATATTTCACTTTTGCCATCACCTTTGATGTAGGGTCTGTCATTTTACTCATCTTATCTTTTCTCCAATAAGAATAGCATATTGCTGCTGCTTGTGATTGTTCATATCCTGCTGATACTTCTTCACCTATACATCTTGATATAAATGCGTCTTCACGCTCACCTTTTTTTGGATTTACTGGCATTGTTTTATTTTTTATTGTACATAATATGTTATACCATCTTTAACAAGTTTTTCAACATTATCCATTACGATGGTTCTAAAATCGTTTACTCCTTCATCATAGAAAACCATATATCCATCTGCTTCATAATCATATACAGCATTACCAGAAGGTCCTGCAACTGAATACATATCTCTAACTATATTTCTTCCATTTACTTTTTTAGAATATATTTTGAATGGTTCATACCAAGTCAAAACCATATCCTTCATTTCTCTGAATGATATATACTTGCGTTTTGCGGCGAACTCTTGAAGTTTGTTATGTACAATGTTACTTGTCATCTTTTTTCTTTTTACTTGCAGGTTCTCCGGCATATGTTCCACCTGGAAAACTTGGTTGTGCTTCTAATTCTTCTATGTGATAAAGATATTCACTATCTGCTGTGTGAGTTGCACCGGTCATTAATCTACCACTTGCATCTTTATGTGTTGGTCCTTCCCATACTTTACCATCTTTTGTATAATGTGGTACACCTTCTTTCCCTTCTGTAAGTAATCCTAATTCTCTTAATTTACTCTTTGCCCATCTTCCGCCGGCAAGACCGCCCCAACTTTGCATCATAAGATATCCACAACCATCGCCGAATCCTTTTGATGTTTCCAAATCTACTTCATGTCTACTAACATATGAATGCATGCGCTTGATTGTATCTACTGATATCGGTTCACCCTTTGCTAACTGATTTGCTCTTTGTTTGCCTACCGGTGTTCCGCAAGAACCCCAACCATTTTTATCTGCCCACTCTAATGCTCTCTTTGCATTGTTCTTAACTGCATCTGGATAATCAGAGTAAGATTCCATATCTATTCTCTGTTTTGCTTTATATCTTTTGTCTTTGCGTATAATTGCTTTAATCTGACCTAGGAATATATTTGCTTCTTCTTCTGTGAAATCATTTATATTCTTATCTAAATCAATTAGAGATGCTTTTACTAATTTCTGTTCTAATAATGCTTCAACAGAGAAACCTTTCACTTTGCCGGTCTTTACATAATCGTTCCAAAGTGTTTCATCTGCAATCTTAAACATTCCTACCCATGTACCTTCTGGTAATGCTAAACCATAGTTATTTGATTTATCTAATTTACCATCTTTTATCCAACTCTCTACAAGGTGAACTCCTTTTATCTTTCTATCACCATGTTCAATTGTAGCCTTATCTGTATATTTTTTCATCAGATAATTCTGTGCTAATTTCTTTACGGTCTCTTTTGTAAAGAATACATGATAAGGATTTCCCTCACCATCAATTCTTAATATCTTTTTATCAGGGATAAGGATAGGTCCAATCAACATTCTCTGTTCATTATCTATCTTTGCAAAACGAAGTTCTTCCTTATTAAAGAAAAGAAAATCTGATTCGATAGCCGGAGATTCGACTAATGAGATAGCAAATACCTCATCTATTCCTTCATCCTCTACTTTTAATTCATATAGTTTCATAATGTTATAACATTAAAAAGTTAATCTATGTTTATCCACCTGTGAATGTAGCTGCTCTAGATGTTCTTCTATCTAATGCCTGTTGTGATGATACTTCACCACTAACTACATATGCTTTCATTGGTGCTCTTGCTGCTGCAATAGTTTCTGCAATCTGTGTATTAGGATTCATTCCACCAGTTGTATTGATTGTAGGTGCTGATGCTCCTGCTACTCTTGGTGCAGGTATATTCGGTGCTGCTCCAACACTTCCTCCACCACCACCACCTTTAACTCCTGCTTGCGATGCTGCCTGATTAATTTGTTGAATAGATTTTACTGCACCTGCAATTGTTGATGCAATACTTAATCCGGCAGATATAGTATTAATAGCCACCCACGGCATACCTGCTGTCAAAGGTGATGCTGCTACTGATTTAGCATTTGCTATTGCTGTGTTTGCAATAATCTGACCGATACTTGCAGCCTGTTGTATAATAACACCTGCTATTGCAAGTGCTTTATTCTTACCAGCAACCTGTTGTAATAGAGAGCCGAATTGTTCAAACAAACCAAGATATGCCATATTGATATCATGCTTTGCTTGCATTGCTGCTCTTTCAGTAGCAAGTTCTTGGTCAACTATTGCAGTTCTTGCATCTGCATATTTCTTACGGATTTCAGTTTTTTGAAACTCTGTAAGTTCAGTATTCTGTAAATCAATTGCCTCTTGCTGTGCAAGTATATCCTTTTGTTCTGCTAATCTTTGTAGGTCTTGTTCAAAATCTAAATCAGATTGTTTATTCTTTCTATCTAAATCTTCGAATTGTGCTTGTAGGCCTGTAAGCAAGATACCTCTTTCATCTTCTGCTTTTTTCTTTAATCTCTCTGCTTCTTTTTCATCTGCTTTCTTTTTCTCTTCTGCTTCCTTCTCATCATACTTTGCTTTGATATCAGCCATTTCCTTACGGAATGCTTCTTCAATTAATTTAGTATCTGTTCTTCCTGCTTTCTCTAATGCAGCTCTTCTCTCTGCTAATTTTAAACCTGCTTCGTATTCCTCTCTTTCCCTCTCACCAAGTGTTTCTTTAAATGATTCTAATTCTGCTGCATCTGCATTTTTATTTGCTTCCTCTCTTTCTCTTCTAGCTTTTTCTTCTGCTTCTTTTCTTTTCTGTGCAGCTTCATCATATCCCTTCTGTCTTTCTTTAAGATTTTCCTTTTCAGTTTTGGTCATCTTCTTTGTACCTTCTTCATACCTTTCCATTCCGGCTTTGAAAGAAGTTACTGCTTTATCCCAACTACCTGTTAATTGTTCATAACCGGAAGTAATTGCATCATAATCTAATGTGAATATACCTTTAAGAATTTTACCAACACCTGTTCCTGCTTCTTTTAATAATGTGAATAGTGCAACGATACCTGAATAGAAATTACCTATGTATTTTGTTACATAAGGTAATGCCTTCATTGCTAAATCTAAAAACGCATCTATTAGAGGCTCTAATGCAGAAAATATACCACCAAGTATTTTTTCCATTCCAATTAGAAGTGGCTCTAATTTCTTTCCAGCTCCTTCTACATTATTGAATGCTGCAACTAATCCACCAACAGCTGCAACGATTAAACCGATACCTGTTGCTTTAAGTGCCGTACCAAATGATACGGTTGCTACCTTTGCTTTATTTAAGGCACCACCGATAGCACCAATAGGTCCACCTGCTGATTCTAATGTATCAATCCAATCCGCAGAACCCTGTCTAGCTCCTTTAATCGTATCTTCCAAATCATCTATTTCATTTGCAAGACGTTTAAAGTCCGCAGAACCTGCTGCAGTTTCTTTTAATTGTTTCTTTAACTCTTTTAATTGAGCAATAGAACCGGCAGCGTTTGTTTCAACGTCTACTTTTACTTTGACTTTCTTCTCTGCCATATTCTCATTATTTTATATATACCACTCTTCCAGGTTACTGGTATTTCATATTTACCCTTTGCAATTTCAACTCTATCTGAAACTCCGTAGAAGTGATTGGTATTTAGTAAATCAATTATATCCTTAATCATAATAACAATGTTTTAAATTAATATTGTATAGAACTTATATTGAATAATAGTATGCATCCGAATAAGATGATGTTGTCGAAGAACATCCTATCAATATTCTGTAATATGTTGATGATGTAGGTGCAGTTATACTTCTTGGTGATGTACAACCGCCTGTATTATCTCCACCCCAATTTATATTATCAGTTGAGGATTGTAGTGTTGTGTAAGTACATGTCGCACATCCACTTCCTGTTGTAAATGATATTAATAAACTTCCACCACTTAAAGATGCCGTTGTTATTGTTGGTGTGCAACAAACTACACCATTATTTACAACACTAGCTGTAATATAGTATATACTTCCTGATTGTGCAGTAAATGAGCCTGTGAGTGTTGTATCTGTTGTTGCTACTGATGATATTGTTGCTCCACCATTTGTATTTAATGATGATGTTACACCTGCTGTCCAACTTACTGGATATAATTCAGGTGCAATTGCATCAGAGCCTGAAACTCTTAAATTACCTGATGAATTTGCTGTTGCAGTTACAACCGGCGAACCATTTCTAAATATTTTAAAGTTACCGTCTGTATTTGTTTCTGTAAATGACCAACTAACTTCTGCATATCCTACACTAGCAGTAGGTGGCTCTGGCGTAGGTTGCAAACGGCTAAATGTATCTGCAATAATTGGACCTAATAATTGTAATTCACAATCACCCGTCTTTAATGAATAATTATTTATTGCTCGAAGATGATAATAGTTTCCTCTAAAATTTACAATATCATTCAATTCCATTTTGATATAATCAGCTAAAGGTATTATTGCTTTTGCTGTTAATAAACGTGTCTTTGGATTATAAAGAAGAGAAACATATGTATCCCAATATTCTGTAAAAAGAGATGATGACGGTAGTGCACCATATGATACTGCTTCATTATTGAATAGAAGTGATTTACTTCCATCAGTAGGGAAACTTCCTGTTACTACATTGTAATTATCAAAATATGGAAATGCAGTTTGTGTTTTAACTACACCTGATTGTGTTAATGACCCACTTTCAAAATACCAAGTTTCACAATCAACCAAACCATTATAGTAAAAAAGACGTGGTAATACACGACTAGGATTGTAATTCTGGTCGGAAATGTAAGTTGGTATGTATATAGGAATTATCTGTGACATGATTAGCAAGATTGTAATAGTGAAACTTGACCACTCGAGTCAATATATGCTGAATACTTTTGGTAGAAATAAGGATAACCAAATTTCCAATAAGAGAAACCACCATCGAATGTTGTAGTTAAATTACTATCTACATACAATTGAGTAACATTTTGTGGGTCACTTTCAATAGCATATACGACAGTTGGATAATAATAAGTTTGAGAACATGCTGATGCATTATCATACCATCCTCTTGCACCAATAGCATATGCATAAGAAGTTACAGGCGGAGTTATACCACCAACACTTCCTGAAAGACCTGTTCCTGCAATACGGATAAGTGGTGATGAAGCAAATGTTGTTTTAACTTCAAACTTACCTTGTGAGAAAAAGTTTTGTGTATCTGTATAATATGTTTTACCATACTCTCTATTTGTTGCTTTACTGAATTGTTGTGAAATATAATCCTGGTCAAGTGTATCACCAAAATTTAATTCGTTTACAGCAAGATTGTTTGCAGGAATTACTTCGATAGTTTCATCCAAATTAATATATTTGTTGAAATCCCATCTCTGTCCTTTGTTATACCACTCATTAAATGGCTCTATAATAAATTCGTTATTACGGGTTTTATTAGGATATATTACAAGATTAAATTTCCTTTGTAATCCTACAATAAAATCAATTTGCTTAATTCCATTTGTACCGAATGGCATATTAGAAGGTATATCCATAATACGCCCATCAGCTGCTTGGTCAACTTGTTTTATTTCTATATATCCTTTTGTAGTCCCACCAGGGTCCAGAGTTACTAGCGGTTGTGATGTAGGTGGTGCATTATTAGGTGATTGCCTGATTTGGAAATAATAATCTCCAACAGGTATATCAAATAATTTAAATTGTTGAGATAATTCGTATGTAGTGTTTATTCCACCCGTTCTACTATTTTGTAACTGGTCAAAGAAATTAATAAATGATTGTAATGCAATAGTTGCTACAGGTGTAAAACTTCCTGTTTGTACCATTCTTAATCCCCATGTTCCATTTGCCGAAAATGTTCCTGGCATATTATTTACAGAGCAACTAACATTTACATTTATGTTTAATACACCTGAAAGGTTACTTCTTTTAGTAACTCTATATGTTCCATCGTTATAAAAACCTTGCACATCACTTAATTCATTATACCAATTTAGTGTAGTCCAACTACCTGATGCAAGGGTTACATCTGTCATTCCACTTCCTGATATTGGTCCTACTTTTATTTTACCAAAAGTTTCCAAATCAACACCATTAAATTCAGGATATTTTAATGCATAATTGCAAACCATATACACATCATCTAATGCTCCACCTTGAATAAATGAAGAAGAATATGTAAATCCTGCTTCTTGGAATATTGCATCTAATACTGCTTTTGTTCGGATTGCAGGTTTAAAGTTTTGTACATTCAATCCACCATCTTGTGTATTCATTCCGTATGTTACCAAACTACCTTGTGTAAATTGATAACCAGAACCATAATCTGCAAGTGGATAAACTATATCACCATTAAATAATCCACCACTCCAACTTGCTGTAATATTATCGTATGATGCAGTGTGATTGTATTTTGAAAGTGAAGATAATTCAGTTAAGAATGCTCTGTTAATATCTCTACCAAAACTGGATAGTGTACCATAGATTGTTACTTCATATGATTCAATAAATTTATTTGCTCTAACATTTACTTTATTTAATTGTAGATATCCTTGCGAAAGATATACAGAATCAAAATCAAAATATGCCGGCACTTTAATATTTGTTGCAAATAAGAAAGGTGAATCAACAGAAATATCATAAACATGCTCAAAGAAAGCATTATTTACTTTTGTTCCTGGTAAAGTAATTTGACGAGTGAAATCAGATGGAAGGACTCCTAAATCAAATAGACCAGTTACGTTATTTGATAATTGTATATCTTCATCATCAAATAGGTCTAATTGCTGTCCATTTGCTACTAATCGGAAAGTAAATGCCTGTGTACTAGTTATTCCCATTACATTATCAGTTTATATGGTTGTCCGTATTGGAACTCAAATTGATACTGAATTAATTTATCCACTACGCCTGTTTTAAATTGTATATTTTCTGTTACAATTGTCAAAGGTCTTACCATATCTCCTGCATTAGTTTCTTCGTAAACCCAATAGATTTCATCGGAAACTAATAATTGTTTGAGAATGTCGTTATATGATTCAGATAACCAATTTGAATTTACAGATATAGTTTGCTTTGAATCCACAATATAAGCCTGATTTGCAGTATCATATTTTTGATATCCAAATGTAGAACTTTCCCATGTACCTAATTGCGGCTGATATGTTTTTCTACTTGTTGAGAAAGATTCTCTATTTACCATATCAAAATTCATCCAATCAAATTGACCAAAACGATTTTTCCATTTAATACGAATATTAGGATACTTTTGTTCACATACTATATTGTATTTGATAGATTGACCTAATGGAGTTGATGCGTTATATGCTTGCAGTGTAAACCATTCTAAACCTATCTGATTTGTAATTGGAAAATCATTTTGAGATGGTCCAATAGGATATTGTGCAGTTTGATTATTTGATGATGTTGTAAATGAAACATTATAAACACCATGATTACCATTAGAACCGCTGTATATTAATCTTGTAGGTACAGGTGCTCCACCATTTGCCCCACCCCATACACTACTATATCCTTTGTTTGTAAGGAATGCAGATTGTGTTGCAGGGCCTGATGTCATTAGAGGCCAATGTACTGATGCAGATGAAATGTTTTGTGAAATAGGTTCTTGGAATACACCATATCCATCTAATGCTTTGTATGTATCTGAACGTACATGCGAACCTGTCACATATATACTTCCTGAAAGATATTGCCAATAAAAATCAACAGCAAAATAAGTTACGTTTGATGTATTAGCGATTGCATAACTTGTAAGTGTTGAATTGATTATTCTATTCAAATCAAATATACCTACATTAGTATTATTAGGAAATTTAACAAGTGTGTAATCTGCTACTGATGCTGATGATTGCATACTACCTGTCCAATAGTATAAATCACCTACATATTGAAATGAAGATGATGTATATACGGGTGTGTTTTCAGCTATTGTGAATATAATTGGTGATTGTGCTAAACTAACTACCGCAGGAGTTTGAGTAATGGATAACGCCATATCTTTTTTTAATAATAACCTCTTTTTTCGTATCTGTAATTGATACTTACTTTAATTCCTTATCAATTGCTTTCGCTATACTTGCTGCAACTTTATCTGTAAGTGTATCAATGTATTCGTTGAACATTGCCTGAAACCCAGGGTCCAGATATGCTTGGTCAGCAAAATTAAATTCAGGTCTATGTTTTGTTCTAGATTTATCGGTAGCAGGGTCATTCCAAAATTTACCATACTCTGCTCCTTGTGGTGCTACTTCTACTTGCATTTCAAAAGTATATGTTCCAGATTTTAGGTCTTCAATTATTGCTTTTTCAGCTTGAGCAGAATTCATTCCACTCAATATCTTTCGACCGGTATTTGCACTTCTTAATTTGCTTTTAAGATTGCCTGTTTTCTTTGGTGCTTTCGCAACTGTCAGGTCACCTAATCTCTGTGCTACTTGTAATAGTGTTGCCATAATTTATTTTTTAATAAACACCACAATAGGCTGCTGGGCCTGTTTGTATTGTAATATTAGGACCGACAGTAGGAGTTGTTCCACTTCTTACACATGCAGTTCCGTTTCGCTGAATTGGACTTAAATTAAATGATGATGTTAATCCTGTATCACAATTTACATAAGAAACCGTTGACGGTGGAGTTGGTAAATTTGCAGTATATCTAAATGTCCATGTTTGACATGTATTTGTAATTGGTAAACATCCTGCTAATCCATTATCAGTTCTACAATTTAAACAATCTACTGAACCGCTGTATGCATCTGTTCCATAACTATAAGTTCCAAAATTAGCAGTTGTCAAACTAAATGATACGTTATCATAAGTATCAACTACTGCAACTGATTTCATACATTTGTTTTCATTAGGATTGTATATTACATAATTTAAACCAAATGGAACTCCACTTTGAACTGCAACATTTGAAAACGAAGCTGTATCACAACAGCTTTGCATTTGATAAACTGTATATGTAGAACCACAAAATGATGGATATAATACTATTATTGTTCCGTTTTGTCCATTGAAAGCATCAATACGATTTGTAATCCATCCAGATGCTCCTCCTCTACCACCACTACCCAAAGTACCATCTCCAACTGCTGGCGAACCTGTATAAAAACCTGCAATATTTGTACAACCACTACCACCTGCAGCAAAGTATTCAGCTGTTCCTTTTATAGTAAAAAGACTTCCACTACCACCTTGCGTTGCATAATCAGTATTAACACCCGGGTTCAATACATTTACTCCATTAGAACCTGCTCCACCACCTCCACAGCCAGAATCATTGACAGGTCTAGACGTTCCATCTAATGAACTACCACCACTATTTCCTTGGTCACGTCCATTTAATCCACCTAAATCTATACCATTAGAACTTGCACCGAATGCATCTACTAAATCTGCAGCTGCCCTAACTGCACCTCCACCTGAACCTCCTTCATCCGGTGTAATTAAATCTTGTCTTACTTGTGTACCAGGACCACCAGACCATATAGTAAACCACTGCGCTCCTGCACCTCCACCATATGCGGTTAATTGAGATGATGTAAATGGTGTGTATATATTTCCTCTATTTACAAAGATAGTATCTTGTCCAACGGATGCTGACCATTGCAGGGTGTGGTCTTGATCAACAGTATAACCATCTGCATTATCAGATGCATGTCCACCTGAACCTACATATAAAGTATATGAGCCACTATAAAGTGGAAAATTATTATAATAAACAACACCACCAGCTCCACCACCGCCGCCGGCTAAATTTCCACAATTACCAAAAGAGTAACAATTTGTGGAACCACCACCTCCACCTCCACCAACTAATAAAAGTTTTGCTTGATTTGTTCTTCCTGCCTCTATATTAAGAGATGCAGTAAGATATTGCATATTTTTACCAGTTATTGTGTGAGTATTAGTAATTTGAATCCACTTCCATTCAAAACCACCCGATACATATGACCCACTACTAACACTTCCTGACCCTGCTAAAAGTGAAACGGAAGCAGTTATACACGAATCTTGTTGACTATTGAATATTGCAGGTATGTACATAATTATCTCATTGTGTTTACAGCTACTCCAAATACAAAAGAAGTATCAAATACTAAAAATGATATTACATCTATTGCACTTCCAGATGGTGTTGGAATATATGGTGATGTTTGTGGAAATCTTATACTTGGTGATACTGATAGATTACCATAACTACCAGTAGGTTGTAAAACTCTTAATGCGATAGTTTCTCCTGGTAAAATATTAGTTGCTGTTAAATGAGTTGTACTGCCTGATACAAGGGTTAATGTAAAGAAATTACCCAATGATAAATCCATACTTGCAGTACCAGAAGTAATTGTTAATGGTAATACCTGTCCTCTTACACTTCCTGAAAATAATGAGTTACCTATTGTAGTTAATTCAACTGCTGCTGATGAAGAAAGTATTAAACTTCCTGTTATTGTTTGATTTCCAATAAATACATTTGAGCCTGTTGTTGCATAACTTCCTGTAAATGATGATAATAGATTTAGTCTTTGTGTTTGTGCATTATCAGTAACTTGTATTGATGATGATAGTGCTAATATTGAAGAACTTATCGATTGACTTACAGAATTTATATATGCATAAGATTGACTAAAACTTGTAGAAACACTTGCACTATAAGATTGTGTAAATGAATTTAAATTTGCAAGACTAACATTAACACTTGCACTAGTAGTTTCTAAATTATTTAATCTGGTATCTGTCGAACTTGTATAAGAATTAAACGAAGATGTATTTAACTTTTGATTAATCTGATTTTGTAAGAAAGATGCAGTCTGTGTTAATTCTGGTTGTGTAACAAAATTGGTTTGTAAAGAAGAACTCCAACTTTCTAATTCATCTAAACGAAAATCTACACTTTGTGAAAATGTTGTATTCAAATAAGATGCAGTTGCTTCTAATCCATCTAATCTATTATCTACTGATTGAGAGAATGTTTGATAAGTTGATGCAGTAAAGTTTTCTAAATTATCTAAACGGCTGTCAACAGATGTAGAGAATGGTCCTTCTAAATAATCCAAACGTGCATCTACTGATTGAGAATATGTGGTTACATTTCCAATTCCGCTTATAGTAGATGAACTAATATTGTTTGTAACTTGCAGAGACCCGGTAATTTCCTCACTTCCCGATACAATCACAGTTCCATTAAGGGTTTGAACATCTGCCGTAGAATCACCTAATATGTTGCTTCCTGATGAATATATGATTGAAGCACTTTCTATTAGAGTATAAATTGCACTTGCAGTAAGAGAACCTAATACATTAAGATTACCTTCTATTAATGCAGAAGATGCTGTTACAGGTCCATCTATATCAACACTACCTGTAATTTCAATTTTATTTTTGATTACTAAATTAGTTGCTTCAATTCTAGATGAAGAAATGGATGTAGTTGTTCTCAAGTCTCCATTATTATTTAAGAAAAGACCTAATGAATTACCTAATCCATCTTCGATAACTCCTAATTGAGCAACAGAGGCAGTATTGCTTCCGAAATGCAATAATCCCTGATAAGATTGTGAAATATATAAGTTATTTAAACTTGCCATCTATTTTTATTTTACATTTTTATACAAATTGCCATTGTCTGATTTCTCCCCAATAACCTTGCCATTGTGCTGGCGAAGTTCCCCACACTTGCGGATTTGTCCATAGGGTACAATATTCACAAGTTCCGAAATCAGGGTGTGGTATATACATTATAGGCAAATTCACAAAATCATAATCATCTTCACCTTCAAATGTATCTACTATGGTATAACAATTCAAATCATAATAGGTAGTAAGGTCAACATTGTATTTTGGAAAGTATCTACTTGCAAATACTTGTCCTATGCTACCACTCTCTGTAAGAACTGCTTTATACCTTTCACCATCCGCACAATCCTCAATAATATATCCACTTCCCGAAGGGTTAATTAAAAAAAAAAGGCAACGATTTTTATCATTGTGAGTTGTCAGTTCAAAGGTTGCTGACCACCCTGCCAATCCGTTATTAAACCTATCGGAAAAAGGTGTACATGTTATATCACCATTGATTTCAAAACCTGCCACTCCTCTTTGGGTATATGCGGTCAGGTCATTTAAAACTGCAAGTGTATTTGCATGTATATCTACCATATCATCAACCCCGTAGAATGGAATTGTTTGTTCGTTTCTACTGCCTGATGATTCGTTATTAAGGACTTTTTGTTTATCTGCTACAATCAACTGAATTGTAAAATTAGTAGTAGATGTTCCAAAGGATGTATCGGTTATTAAGATATTTCCTAATGGATATTCAGGATAAGATTTATCATCTATTGTATCAATGTCACCATACGTTACCGATTGGATAGTAGGGTGATTTCTCATTATTGTTTTAAAATAATTAAGAACATTGTAATAGAGTGAGTAGTTTACACCTGTGTTATGTACGATTTGTTGAGCCATAATTATTATAATTGTATTCCGTGGAAGTAATTATTGCTTTGGTCAGGATATATCTGTGTTTGATTTCCAACAGACTCCAAGTATTGTGGAATGTTATTAGAATATGCGATTAAATAGTTTTGTAATCTTAATGCGTAATAGTCAGCATTTGCTTGAGCCATACTTTTAAGATAATCTATTTCAGTTTTACTTGGTGCAACACCCTGTTCACTTTGTTGTTTCACAGCACCATTAGATTTAAATTGAATAGAACTAAATGGAATATACTCCACGCATGCATACCATAATAGTGTATACTTTATGTGGTCATCCATTAAGTCCTGATAATAAGAACTCAATGAACCAAAAGTTCCTGCTACAATCTGTGCTTGCAGATATTCAAATAAGACAGTACCTAAAAGATTTTTAAGATACTTGTCCTGCGCAGTTCTACAAAATGGTAGAAGTGCATCTGCATCAATTGCACCCTGTAGTGGTGAATTTTTAATTATATCGTTTCTGCTAATAAAAAGTGCGTATGACATATTATTTATAAATTTCGTATTCTTTATTAAAATGTGCAGGCATTACAAACTCTCTCATCTCTAAATCTTGTTTAGGGATTACTGAATCTGGATTTGTTTCTGCATCTGTTTGACCTTCTTCAGGTGTTTGCATTGAATCATTAACTTCATCTTCAACTTCTGCAACAGTTTTACCAGTTTCTTCCGCTGTTGTAGAAAGAATTACTAACGGAGTTAATTGTTCAAAGTATAATTCTCTACTATCGTATCCACCAATTTGGAATGCATAATCTAATGCGTTCACAATAAGATTTTGGAATGGCATGATAGTCATTGTTTGTAGAATAGAGAATGCTGTTTTCATTTCCTCACTTTGTGAAGAGAAACCATTATTTGCAGTACGAATACCGAATAATAATGGTGATGTTACTCTATGCGATACAAGTATTCTATCTTGTGCATATTCTGCAACATACTGAAACTTCTCATGCATATTATCGATAGAGATTGTATCAATTGTAGGTTTCGTTGCTACATCATCATTGAAAGATAACATAAAACGTCCTGCGTTATTTGTACCTGTGAACTTTGCTTGTAATAAATCTTCTATTGTTTGTCTTTCTTCAGGAGCAGGTACACCATTGTTAAAGTTTACCATTACAAGAGGTAAGAAACCATTTGTAATATTGTGTAAGTGTAAGTTAGATAATTCTGCTTCACTTACTGCAAATTGTAATGAAGATACATAATCAGGTAATGCGTAATAATATAAACCTGGGCAATAATGTTTGATGTAAAGTATTTCCATCTTCTCATTAGATGTGCCGAAAGCAGGTATCTTCTTTTTATCTCTTACTTTCTTTTGGTCATTCCAATCTACACAATAGTAATAGTTTTCAATACGAGGATTAGAATAAAGTTTTTCTGCACGAAGTGTTTGTACTGGCACCTGATACATCTTAACGATTTTTGTATGGTCATCGTTCCAATATACTTGTAGTGCAGCATTACCAAATAGTTTCAAATCAAATGCAATTCTTTTTACTTCTGTTTGTGGTAATACCTTTTCTAATACTTGCTGAAATGCTTCATCCTTACTAAAAAGTCCTTTACCAAATATTAAGTCGGAGATACCTTCTATACATGCAGCATTAGTTGTTGAGTTATTGTATGCAATTGTTACAGCATCAAAGAAATCATCGTGTCCATAAACACCGAATGGAATCCAACCATAACGTGTTTTAGTATCTTCCGTAATGATTGGAAGAGTATTATTATTTACATTGATAACTGAAAATTTTTGATTTAGTTTCATATTACTTCATTATTATGTAGCTATTTTCGCTCAGATGAGAGATATATTGCCTGTTCTGATTTTCGTATACTGATTTATCTGTTGATTGAGATGCAAATACTTGCACACTACCATTCCAAATTGGAGTAAGTGAGCCAGAGTTTAATAGTTCTGCTCTATACTCTTGTCCAACAATTGCACCACTTATTGCAAGAGAAAATGAAACATAACTTTCGTATGGTTCATAACTCATAGATGTAATCGTTCCTCTAAATGTTTCCAACGTTGTCATATCTGTTAAGGACATAGTATATTGATTACTTGCCGTAGGTTGCGTTCTGAACGTATAATCGTTGGATTGAGATATAAAATAAGATAGCATTATCTGGGTTTTATATTATAATAACACAGATTTATCTCTCCATACTTAAATAGCATAAAAAAACCCCACTCAATTAAGAATGGGGTTTAATATATTTTAGCCTATACTGAATTAGCTATATACGATAGTTGGTTGAGATGACAAACCTGCGAATGGAGAAGTAGTTGTACTTCCGCTTAAGAAAGCTGCTGGTAATTGTTCCTGTCCCTGAAAAGTTACAGAATATCCATACAAATCTCCTAATGCTCCACCTGTTTGAATTGTTCCCGCAGTTACATCTGCACCCTCTCTTTCACCAACCAATAATGCATCACCGTTCATTGTCCATACAACGATTTGAGGTCTACCATAAGCCATAAGCTTTAATTGAGTAGTCATTTCGTTTGTAAGCTTTTTAAGATTTAATACTAATTCTTGTGAGAAGAATGTAGTACCATTATCTCTTGAAGAGTTCACGGTTTCAGTATATGTGCTATTTCCCTTCAATTCATAGTAGTAAACTGTACTACCTGAAGGTAAAGCGGTAACTTGACCACTTCCGTTCTTTGTAAAAGAGCCAGTTGTGTAGTTGATAAAGTAAACACCGGCTAAACCACCGATACTTTCTTTACAAACTTCCTGACGTCCTTGTGTTAAATTACATGCCATATACTTTGTTTTTGTTAGTTAGTTAATTGATTAGTATGCACCGTAGTACACGATATCTTGTCCAATACCGAACTCAACACCTGCTGTGTATCTCATTATGATACGATAGTTTTGAGAACCATCGATGTTCGCCATATCAAGTACTTTAACCTCGTTGTAATCAGACATTAAACCTGTTCCGAAGAATAAGTTAGATTTTTGTGCTGCAACGATTTTGTCAGAACTCATACCTGGACACCATACGATTTCGATACCATTGAAGTTGAATGGTTTTTCACCAACGTTCATTTGGTTGTTCCATCCGTTTGCTCCAATTGCACCACCTGCTAATGCTTGCTGATATGCTTTTGCTACGTTTGTAGAAACATATAACAATACATCTGGCTTACCATAAACGGTATCAGGGATTGTGTTTACAACAGAATTTAATTTGTCTAATACGTTTGCAGAAGTTACAGAGCCAGAGATTACGATTGAACCACTCTTAGCCGCTAATACTGCTGTTGAACCACCTGCTGCGATAGATGCAGAGAAATCAGCTTGGAATCCAAGGAACTGACCATTAACGTTAGTACCTTGCCAAATTGATTGTTCAGTTGCTTCTGCTACTTTACCACCAACGTAAGATACCAAGAAATCGTTGAAGTTCTTTGGAATTTCATCGAATGCAGAGAAACCTAATTGTAAAGCTTCCCATGAATCTACGAACTCTTGCTTACATAATTGTAAGTTAACTTGTAATTCTTTTGGTTGTAAAATTCTTTCTGAAATCGCTACTGAACCACTAGTAGTGAAATCACAAGATGCGTCTTGTACAATACCAGAAACGTCCAACTTCTGTAATACAGATTTGAATTTAACGTTTGGCATAATTGTTACAAGCTTCTTGTCCAAAGTGTTTGCACTTAATAAAGCAGCTGCTATATAGCCTGATGCTGCCTCACCAGCGTATGTTGTGGTGATTGTAGGAAGTGCGAAATTTTGTCTTGTTTTCATTTTTTCCTTTTTAATAATTTTTTATGAAATATGTTTACTTATAAAGTTTAGATAAGAAATTAGATTGCGGAGTTGCAACTTTCTTACCGAAATTTTTTCTATTTGTTTCTGCGGAGAACTTCATTGCTTCATCAACAGGAGCACCATCTAATTTTGGTAATTCCATTTCTTCTTCAACTTCTTCTGCTACTTTCTCATCAGGAGCTGGCATCATTGCTTCCATCTTTGCCATCTTCTTTTCCATCTCTTCGATTCTGTAAGCCATGTCTTCCATTTTCTTACCTAATTCGATTTCGATTTCTGGCTTCTCATCTTCAGGCTTCAATTCTGCATCAGCATCTTCTGGAAGTGTTTCTACTTCTTCTGTTTCTTCTGCACCTTTGAATGTTCCTTTGATTTCAGAGCCTGCTGGGTCTGCAACTTCATCATCTTTTGTGTAAGTTCCTGCTTCAGGAATATCTTTTACTTTTTCAGTTGATGCATCTGCATCTGCCATTTCTACATTCATTCTCTCAACGATAACACCATCTTCTGTTCTTACTTTGATAAGATTCTCATTACCTGATTCATCTTTCAATGCTAACTCGTGTGTTCCGTTTGGAGCTGGAGATTTTGTACCATCTTCTGATACAACATCTAATTTTTCACCTACGTCAAATGTTGGTGATTCTACGATAGTTCCGTCTGCTAATTTCGCATATGTTAATTCCACTTCTTCTGCTGAAAGGAACTCTACTATCTTGTTTAATACTTTCTTTGCGTTCATAGTTTGTGTTTTTAAATGCAGTTAATATAATAACATGCGTTTTGATGTTTGTAATTATTTTTTTATCTTATTTGCGTTACTGTCAGAATTACTGATGGGATTGCAGGTATGTTTCCACTTGCAGGTTCATATAATATAGTCGCATTTCCGTTTGTTGTTTGGTATGCTAACTGATAGTAATCATTTGCTACTGCTTCATCTAAAATGTTTACAGTCATAATCTGTGCTGTGTTATTTGCTAATACTACTTTACTTGCAGAGTCAGAAATATTATTTCCGTTTTTCTTAAACCAAATATGGACAGTATCTGCTCCTGCTGATGTTTCTATTTGTGCAGAGAACTGAACGTTGTAAGTTCCGGCTTGTGATAGAGTTACCTGTGAATTGTTTACAACAGATACTCCTGCTACACTACCTGAATTGTTGAATGTGATACTTCCACTTACTCCTGCACTTCCACTTTGAGTTGTAGTTGACCAAAACTCTGCTGCGTCAAATGATGCAGATGTAATAGCTGCAAGTGATGCTTTTCTTAATTCACCTGTTGTTGTGTCATAAGTTACAACATCAGCAGTTACTCCATTTTGTAGGTTACTTATAAATGTGCTACCTGAAAGTATTGTACTACCACTTACGTTAAGAGTTCCTTCAAAGAATGAATTAGAACCGCTATCAATTAAGAAACCGGTCTTTCTTACTATACCTGTACTTCCTGATGTACCCGTACCTACTGCGAATACTGTTTGAGCTGATAATGCTCTATTACCATCTTCCGCATTCCATCTTCCGAAGAAAGCAGAACCTCCATTTTGTCCACCTGCATTTGCAGCGTTTGATGCATCATATAAAGATGTTCCGTATATATTTAATCCCTGTCCAATAATTGCTGATGCTAATAAGTGTCTATTTCCATCACCAATTACAGATGCGGATATACGGCTACCACCTATCACATTTCCATAAAGTCCTCTACCTCTATCGTTTGTCGTACCTGTTCCTGCTGCACTGCCAGAGAAGTAAATATTATTTGCTATAAATCCTAATAGTGTATTTCCATTTATGTTGAATGTTCTACCTACCGTTCCATTTGTCATAGAGTCATAATCATTAGTTATGGTAAATCCACCTAATGAATTCGCGGTCATAGCTACCGATGCGGATGCTCTATTTGTTACAGTAACCGCTCCATTAATACTGTTTTGTTGAATAGCGTTAGTAGAACCAACGGTAGGTCCATTTACAACTTGGTCATTTATCGTAAGCGAACCATTCATGGTATTATTTGACACTGTATATCCTCTACTACCAGATTGGACATTCATTGTTAGAGTTCCTCCTATAACATTCTGTTGAATTGCATGGGTAGAAGATGAAACCGGTCCAAAATATTGTATTGTACCTTGTGTTAATACATTTGATGTTATAGAAACTGCGTTGCTTCCACTTACTCCCGCTAATACGTTTGCAACTGATGCAGATGGTGCATTAAGACCTATTGTTGGGATTAATCCAATGTTATTACTAAAAGTAACAGCACCTGTATTACCTGTTGTATTAAAGTTCATTGTACCATTTTCTAAAATATTATTTGAATATATGTGTGCACCTGGGTTAGATGCTTGGTTTATATTCCATGTAATATTTGATGGTATAATATTATTATTCATTGTAGGTCTATTACCACTTACACTTGCAGCTGATGCAGTTATTTGTGGTACAGAGCCTGAATTCATATAAATGTTTCCAAAACCTCCAACAAATCTTGTAAAGTTTGTTGTTGGTGCTGTTGGATTAACAAATATATTATTACTACCGCTTACTTGCGTAGTACTCGTTAAGTTATTATTTTTGAATACTAAATTAGCTTGGTTTTGTGCACTTGCTGATAAGTGTAATAGATTTGCTGCGCCTGAATTAAATGTTAATGCACTTAATACTAAACTACCTGAAATACTTTCCACAGATGGATTTGCGAATGTTTGTCCGCCACCACCTCCTCCGCCGGAGCCAGTATCTACTGTGATATTAAATGTTGTGTTATCACCTTTTGTAAATGTAATTGTGTTAAGTGATACAGATGCAGTTATTAGTGATGATGCAGTTACAGAAGAACTAACAAATCCTAATGCGGTTATTTGTGCACTACCTGATATTGTTCCTGCTGGTATACTACCACCACCAAATGATGATGTAGCAACTTGTGCATTTTTACCTGCTGAATTACCTACCCATGCATATCCTTCTTGTAGTGATGCTGTAAAGCCACTTTCTAATCTAACATTGTTTGTTGCTATAATAGGTGCTTGGAATGTATTGATATATGTTCCACCCTGATTATCTATTAACCATAATTGTTGATTAGTCGAACCTGTCACAACAAAGTCATAAGTTTGTCCGTTATCAGAAACACCCACTCTGAATATTTCATTGCCACCATCTCTTGTAAACATCAAATAATTGTTGTTTGTAAGAGCGCTAGACCCACTAATTATTACTCTACCGGCTACATTTTGATTACCTATAAAACTATTTGAGCCTGTTGTTGCGAATGAGCCTGTATTTATTGTACCGCTACCACTAACGTCAGGAATGTTTACTGCGAATGTAGTTGTATCTCCTTTTGTAAAAGTTAAGTTACGAGTTCCGTTATCGAATGAAGCAGTAATTAAGAAACTACCACTTTCTGTTTCAGTTACATAAGATGCAGTTGCTGCATTTAACGCATTGATACTAACTTGTTGAGATGCAGATGATGCATTCAATTGGGTTATAGATGTATTAACACTTGCTGAATTACTTTCTAATGATGATACTCTTTGATTCGTAGATGCAGTATATGCATTGAATGAAGATGTAGTTACAAAGTTTCCTGCACTACCTGAAACATCAGGGATATTTACAGCAAACGTAGAAGCATCTCCTTTTGTAAATGTAAGATTTCTAGTACCATTATCAAATGATGCTGTAATTAGGAAACTGCCACTTTCTGTTTCTGTAACCCAACTACCACTTTGAGAACCTAAAATATTCCACTTATCATTATTAGATGCAGTATAAGAATTAATTGATTGCGTATATGCATTGAAAGATGCAGTTGAAACAAATGCTGTTGTTAAACTTGCTGTGAAATTATTTAGAGATTGTGTTGTTTGATGTATTGAATCTAAATCAGCAGTTGTTGATGCGGTGTATTGATTAAATGAAGCCGTATTTAATTTAGTTCCATCTTGCTCTATAAAGATAGAAGCAATAGGTCCATTAACATTTGGTACAATGCTTGCCGATACTAATCCAGAAAAATGTAATCTTGTAGAAGTACCTTGTACAATACCATTATCTGCAATTTGGTTTACAGATGCAGTCCATGCTTCTATATTAGCTGTTTCATTTTCCAATGCAGTCAATCTCAC
>Ga0222713_10001124_pt1 | contig 30654 bp, 54 predicted proteins | sample C33_649DmetaG_FD_165061 | JGI IMG/M metagenome (GOLD analysis project Ga0222713, IMG submission 165061) | Estuarine water microbial communities from San Francisco Bay, California, United States - C33_649D | ecosystem: Environmental > Aquatic > Marine > Unclassified | place: USA: California... | reverse complement strand
AATTTTTGGATAATAAATTATTTATTAATCCCGTATATTGACTTTCTGTTATTACTATTTTCATACCTATAAATATTTACCTGATTTGGGTTATCATTTTTCTTATTCTTCTTATGTTTTCTTGTAGATTCATATTCTTGTGTCTCTTTTGTGTTGCAGTTTTTCAGATAGTTCAGTTACAAGAGTTTCCAATATTTCATCATCTATATCATCTTCAAAAACTGTTTCATAATTTGCATCATCATATTTTTCATCAATAGTATATTCATGAATTTTAAGTATATCGTCTTCGTTAGAAATAAATCCAGCATAAACCATTTGCCAATCATCATTTTCATATAATGGAATTGATCCTGTTAGAAAAGTGAGATCCAACTCATATGGTATTTGTTGTAAATCACTTACAGCATCTTTGAGGTATTGTATTTTAACGTCTCTTGGTAGTTCACCGACATCAAATACAATATCCATATATTTTAATCCCGTCATTTTTGTAAAGTCGTATAGACCCACATCTTTAAGGATGTTTAACATCCCCTCATATTTTGAGTTTGTCTCTTCTTTTAATATTCTTCTTATGGTTTTTTGTAGGTTCATTATTTTACTTTCTTACCGTATTTAAAGAATTTTTGTTGTATATTAATGGTCCCCCTACATCCGTTTTTCTTTTTGGTTCCATTTGAATCAAAACAAACTGGTATTATTTCATTATAATGATAAACCATTTTGGGTATTCCTGAATTGAATGTATGCATTCTATCTAGTTGTTTATCGACTGCTTTTTCACCACCACCTGCACTTCCTCTACTGTCAAATTCTTCATAAGTATAACCATCAAAACTTGGCCCTATAGATACTTCCCAATTAACTGTTAAGGTATTAGGATCAATTTTCACGTATACTTTTTTAATGTCTACCGCATTTATTTTTTGTGTTTTTTTATAATTTTTAATCGCATTTTGAACTTTTGTGTTCATTCTACCACCAAATTTATCTGATGCTCTACTTTGAAATGAGTGTAACGCGTCGTATGCGTTTGGTTGTCCTTCCGCACTATAACTTCCTTTTATAATTTCTTCAGGTTTGGGATTTATTTTTAATCTATCAATAATGTCTGGATATTTTTTACACTCTGGGTGAGAAAGGATTTGTTTTGAATTCATCTTTTTACATTTTTGTTCTTCAAAATCAAAAGATGTTTCAATTTCATTTATATATTCTTTAATGATGTTTTGTTTTTCACAATCGATACCCATCATTTGTTTGATCCTTGATATGTTTTCTTGTAAGTTCACTTATAATAATGATTCTATTAATTTATCTATTTCTTCTTTACTTACTCTAAATGTTATATCTTTAACAATATTACCTTCTTTATCTAATAATAAGGTTGTCGGAAATTGTGAAACATTGTAAGTTTTCAACACATCAGAACCTCTTCCTTTTGTGTCAACAGCATTTGTGGCATATGATATACCTAAATTATCTATCATATCTTTTAGTTTATTCAAATCAGTATCAACAGAAAGATAAAAAAACTTTAATCCTTTACTACCATATTTATTATATAGTGGGTTTAATTTATCTTTAATTGCTATTTTACATCCGTGACACCATGTTGCCCAAATATCTAAAATTATTGGACTACCAAGTAATGAACTAAGTTCCACTGAAGGTAAGTTTTTATTTAAATCATTCATTCTTTCTTTTAATATTAAATCCCCTTGAGCTATTTTTGTATTAGCATACATATATTCTTTTTCATTATCTTCTAACATTAAAGCAGTACCACCAAAATTAAAATTATTGTTTTGGATTGCCTCCTCAAATTCTTTTTTAGTGGTTTTACGTATTGTGGGTATCCCCCCTCTTTGATTAAAATAAACGTTATCTCCATCTAAAACCGCAACTTCTTTATCGCCATCATTATTGAATAAATAAGGATAAGTGATATCTTTACTTACTTCTAATTTTTTTATTTGGTTAGCATCCAAACCTTTAATATTTTTAAAATTGGATTTTTTTTCTTGTGGTGTATAATTAAACCTATTGTAATCCATGTAATTTGGATCTGTCAAAAAATCTAATGGATTTTTTGATTGTTCGTTCAACCCCATCATTTCTTTAATTCTATTTATATTTTCTTGTAGGTTCATAAATATAAATATCCCCTACTTTAGATTAGATTGTTTAAATTTATTCCTGTGGTACTATAATAAGATCGATTAACATTACTCAACACCGCATCAGTTGTATTTACGTTAATTGGTCTATGGGTTATGCGTTTTTCTAGTAAATTTTTGTACATATTACCACTGAACGTGTCCATTACCATAAGTTTTGGTTTTGGTGGGTTTATGGTTTCTAATTGTATTTTAAATAAGTCTTTAGAGAAATATCTTGATAGTTTTGATAATGCCTTTTCTCTTTTACCAATAGCTCTAAGTTTTGCAATAGCATCAATAGTTACACTATTTTTAGCATCAAATATAAATTTGATAACATATTTACCTTTTTTAAAAGTAATATCTAAATCATCGTCTTCAAGTATGTCTTTGATGTATTCTATTATTGTAAGGTGTTTTTCCATGATATGTCTGTTTCAACTATGTAATCTTCATTTACTCTCATACCGAACGAGTAAAGTGTTTCAACTATTCTTCTGTGCATACTTTCACCCCATACAATTGGCATTGTAAATAATGTTTCGTATTCAATTTTGATTATTACTACGTTGTTTTCGTTTAGTGTGAAGTTTAATGTATGTTTAAGATCGTCACTAAAACTATTAATAACCAATTCTTCGATATATTCTAGCTTGGGAGTTACCATAATGGCAAATATAGGAAAATAATTTGATTAAATAAAATTATTTATTCTTTCTTTTTTTGTACCAATCTTTGGTGCTGTTATAAACACCTACTGTCGATGTTCCTAATTTTATGTACCAAAAAGTATCACCAAAATATTTTTTGATTTCTTTTTTTATTTCATTCATTATATCATGCATTCTATCTGAATCTTTTAAATTAAATGATTTCTCAAATAATATGGTCACCGTACACTCTTTTCTATTATATTCAGTATCAAATATATCAACGGCAACTTTATAAAACTCTTCAGGTAGATCGTATTCGGATAAGTTTATATTAATAAAATCATAAACTGTCCGCTCTAGTGGTGACATGTCTTCTGTTTCTTCTTTTAATATTTTTCTAATTAGTTGTTTCATATTTTTATATTACATAACTAAGTCAACTTTATAAGATATTTGTGTTGGTATCTCAGTATTCGAGTACCACTTATACCATATACCTCATATAACCATTCCCCAATAACTTCCTTAATTTCATCATGACTAAGTTCAAATTCATTTTCTAAAATTGACCATATTTCATAATAATTAATACTAACATTGTTATTCTTGTCATCAAAAGTCATAAGGTTTTTACCTTTTTTGTAACGAAATAACATTATTTCTGGTCTATCCTCACTTTTAACAACATCTAAATCATTAAATAAATATAAAAAATCTATTGGTGTTTCAATATTTAAAACACTAATTAGGTTATTAATGTCACCGACAAGTCTTGCAGCACTTTCAATGCCAAAGTATTTAATCTCATCGATTAAAATTTGTTTTGTCGATTCTTCTTTTAATATTCTTCTTATGTTTTCTTGTAGGTTCATATTATTTAATATCTATCATCGAATGGTTCAGGGTTATTTTCTCTATCTTCATCATTAACTCTTCTTTTTTCAGTTCCGTGAAGTATTCCTAAATATGTTTTTTCAATCCAACCTGGTTCTTCTTCTTCATGTTCTTCCATATTATTGTAAGAATATAAAGTATTTTTTTTAATGTAATCCATCATTTCTTGCATTGTTACACCTTTAGGTTTTGGTGGTGGTGGAACACATATATCTCCTCTTTTTTTACTTTGAAATACAGTAACGTAATCTAAAGACAAATCATTTCTGTTGAAATCTTTTTGGATTTCATCTAATTTTGTATCTTCAAACCATTCTTCAATTAGATATAATAAATAGTTTTTTCTAATTGGTATATCTGTAACTAACTCATCAACCATAATTGGATAAATGTATAACATAACTTCTTTAACACTTCTTTCACTTGTTGGTCTTTTATCACTTGGGCCCCAATCAGGACTTTTATCATCAAGCACAACCCGTAAGTCTGCGATTTCTCTACCATTTTTACAAAATTCAAAACTAAAACTATAATATTTCCATGATTCATTCTTGTTGATTTGTGAACCTTCAAAATAGTTGTCTAACCAATTATAAACAAGACTATCTAATTTCTCATTAGGTTTTGTAAACTTCTTGTTAATCTCCTCTTTTAATATTCTTCTAATTAGTTGTTTCATTTCTTTTTGATTTTTACACAGTTCGGATATCTTTTACCAAACATAGTTTTCATTCCTTTTTGAGTATATCCTTTCCAACATCTTTCAGTTATTTCTGTTTCTTGTCTAATGATTCTTCTAATTGATTCAATTAGTGGATCCTGTTCTGATTTGAATTCTTCTCCTGATATTGCATCAATTATTGTTACTTTACATGGCATTTGTTTTGCCCACTCAACAAATCTAACAAGGTGTTCTTGTCTATCATCATACATAATAAACTCTTCAGGTTCAAGTTCGTTAATAAGTTTAGCAAATAAATTTGATTTGAACTCAAAGGTATCAATACCAGGATTTAAATGTATTTCATCAAACTCTAATCCGTAATGATCAAGTATTGTATAAACCTCATCTCTAAGTGGTGCAACTCTTCCTGTTGCAAGTATCACATAGTTATCAGGATCAGATATTGCTTGTTTGTATCTTCTATAAATCTTTTTGTTTAGTGGTATTTCAAACACATCCATGTCTAAACTTTCAGGTCTTGACCACCATCCTCTGTGTGGCCATTCTTCTCCTGTTTTTTCTTTCCATATGACTTTACCTTCCGCTGGTAATAATGTGTGTACTAACGTATCATCAAAGTCAAACGATATTAATTTTTTTATCTCCATTTAGATAAATATTTACCAATTTTATTTATTATAAAACCAAATTTAGTTTCTTTTTTTGGTGTTATATTTTTTGGTGTTATATTTTTTGGTGTTTCTTTTTTGACTTCTTCTTTATATTCTACAAATTTGTATATAATTTTTATCTTATATTGATCATTATTTAAAAAATGACTTAGTCTATTATTTATTAAAAGTTTTATGGTTTCTTTAAAATCTTTTTGTGAGTTGGTGTGATCCAAATTAAATTTAATTGGGTGGAAAATTTTTATAATTGTCAAGTTTTTTTCAAATTCTATTTTTAGATTTTGATCACTAATATCTTGATGTTCAAAATCAAAAACGTATTTTGAACAACTTATGTAATCAAATAATTCTTTTTTAGTTTCATATAGTAGATCATCTATATAATTTTTTATTTCTTCCATTTAGCTAAAATAGTTAAATTTTACTAAGTACACAACTATTTTGTACTTTTTTAATATTTTCATCTTTATAAATAGTTATTCAAATATTAAGTAAACATTTCTAAAAGACATATTATACGCTTCAATATTTAATGCGTATCTTAGTATTTCTCTTAAATTGTCTCTTATCGCCTCAGCGTATGTTGAATCGATAATATCACCAAATCTAACAAGTTCATACCCATCATCTTCCCAACCTTTATTACCAGGAAATTCACTGATAAGATAAAACTCTCTCCATTGATTTGCACCCCATTCTTCATCCACGGTTAGTTCAGCTTCAATTTGTACGTCTCCGTATAACTCAATATAGTTAAGTGTATTAATTTTTATATCTTTCCACCAACTATATTTTTCTTTCATCTCCAAGTTAATGATTTTTTCTAATGAATTATAATCAGAGGGCGGAACTTTAAACCAATTTTCATTAATTGATTCTTTACAATTTTTTACATGTTTAGAATATAATTCGACATGAATTCCAGTATAATCATATATTGTGTCCCATACTTCATCTAAAATATTATTATACATTTCATTAACCGCCTGTGTTCTTGACCACCATTTAGTTCCATAACCACCAATAAAGGTTACTGTTGCACTTGGATAATTAAAGGCTTGTTTTCCTGTTACATCAAATCTTTCTTCGGTATCTTTGTATTCAATATCACATATAATATGTTTGTATTGAGGTAAAATTAAATCATTTATTAATGTGTTGATCGATTCTTTATTTGGTCTATCTTCAGATTCATTTAATGGACTCCATCCACAATTAGGTTTACCATAACTTCCAACATACAAATTATTTATTGGTAGATATGATTTTATTTCAGTTTTTATTTTATTTGCTAATTTATCTCTATATTTTCTAATTCCATTAACATAAAAAAAATTATTATTTAACTCTTCGTTTCCTAAAACTAAATAAACACTATACATATCATCTTCTTCATCGTACAATACTTTAATTTCACATACACAATCTTCATTTTTAAATGGTTCTATTATTTCTTCTATAATTGGTATGTAGTTTGTTGTTTCTTCTTCTGATTCATTTAAAAACTCAACCTCATCTTCACACTCTTCAACATACCAAGGTGTGAATATGTAAGTTCTTAAACCCATTGACCTTAAAGTATTATCTATATAATCTAACTCTCTAGGAATTTTGTCATGATCAAAGTGTCTTTTAGTCGATTTGGATCTAATTTCATATTCTTTGTCATCTTCATTATATTCAACCCATATTTCACATAAACCATCCCAACTTACTTCACCAAGAATTATATTAATAGCCTCTATATTTCTTTCTATTTCATTTCTTTTGTTCTCGTATATATTTTCTTTTGGTTTTTCAAATATAAAACCCTCAATATAAAGTTCCTTTGGTATCTTTATTTCAGACGCATAACTTTCAAATTCATGTCTTAATTCACTTGGAATCTCGTCATATATTTCTACTAAACTTTTTTGTATTACTTTAAAAAGTTCATATTTTTCATCTTCATTAAGTTCGGTTGATATTTCTAATGGACTAAATGGGTACGATGTTTTTGCGCCTGAACGTTTATAAACATTTCTTATTGGGCTATTATAAAATTCAGAAGCCAAATTCATATCGGCATTTAATACCAAATAAATTGATGATCTATAAGTTTCTGGGTCGTTTTTATAGTCCCAACCTGTAATAAATGGAAACTCGTGTTTTAAAATGGAAACTGCAATATCAATACCTCTATCAAGGTTATCTCTACTTTTTTCTTCTATTTCTTTTAATATTTTTTTAATTAATCTTTCCATTTTTTAAAAATTAACCCATGCCTGTGCCTTAAAATTTAATTCAATAGGTGATCCGTAATCGTATATATCAAATAAAAAATAATTTCTAAAAATGTTTTGAACCTCACCTCTTAATTGACCTCCATTATTTATTTCTTGATCTGTTAGTTTGAATTTTAATGTAAATACCATTCTTTCAACAACAGGATTTTCCATACCTAATTTTACGGATCCTAATCTTACTTTTTTCATTCTTGTTTCAACTTCAAGTAAATTAGGAAATTCAGAGTGAAGAAAATCAATTATTTGATCCTTCATACTTTCTAATCTATCTAACTCAGAATAGTGATGATCAATAAATTCTTGTCCTTGAAGTTCTTCTTTTAATATTTTTTTAATTAATCTATTCATCTCTAAAATCGTCTTGTACAATATGGAATCTTATTTCTACGTTACTATCTCTCATACTCCAATTAACACCAATAGCCATAAACATTAAATACGTGTCACCTTCAGGACATTTTTTAATATTTCCTTCTTTATCTAATTCGTAATCTCTAATTACTTGGTATATGTCATTATCAATATCTTTTAATACGTGACTTAACTCACTAAGATCAGGGTCTTCGCAATAACCTTTAACAATAATTTCAGATTCTATTGTATCATACCTATCATAAACATTAACATAAACTAACTCTAATGATTCAATAAATTTACTTTTTTTATTTGCTTCTACAATATGTAGTAAAGTTTGAATGGAGTCTGCGACTTTTTCTTTTTTGTTCTCGTTTTCTTTAATTAAGCGTCTCATAATTAATAAATATTACTTTAAAAGTATTTATTTCATAAACAAAGTAAAATGGCAAAGGCAAGAAAAAAAGGTAAAAAAGGTAAGTCAAGAAAAAGTATTTTGAAGTTACTTAGACTAATTGAAAACAACGATAAATTACTTCAAAAATATAAAGAAGAGTTAGGTAAATAGATTGTTTTTTTGTATCTTTGTGATATGAAAGAACTATTAAAATATCTTGTTATTCGTTGTACTACTCGTCATGCCAAAACGGCACTTGAGGTTTATAATTCTTTATACCCTAAACAAAAAGAAATACTTTATATTGAAACTCCTGTCTATACTCAGATAGAAAATAATGTATCGGTTAAGTCTGTACCTGTATCTAATTCTAAAAAAGATGAGGTTATTGAGTCTTTGAATTATCTGAAATCTAAAAAGGTTAAGACCAAACAAGATAAAGATTCTATCTATTCTTTGGAGATGGTTTTGAAAAACTTGTAGTCTATCTACATATTTCTGATTGTATTATTTTAAATTCTGTATCTAAAACATCTAATTTAGACGATAATTCTTTTTGTCCTTTTTTTATTCTTTCTATAGAATCTTTAATATTTTTTATTTGTTTGCTGTTTAATTTTTCTTTTTTTAATAATGTTAAAATTTCAGTAATTGAATTTACATTAAGTGTGTTGCATATATTTTTATGAGTCTCCTCAAATAAAATTCTTTTTATGTTTTTTCTCAAATCCATATTAATAAATATGTTATAAATAAAAATGGGGGTCAGTGACCCCCGTTTCTTTTTAAATCATTTCCTCAGCCAATTCCCAAAGTCTTGTGTTCACTTTGTTCAAGGCCATGATGTTCTGTAGACCTCTGAGTTTAGTTCTTCGTCCTTTTGGCGATGACATCTCCACCCCTCCTCTGACAAACTTCTCTTGTACTACATTTAATACTCTCCACAAATCATCCCCCTCATCTTCTGTTCTGTTTGGTGTTAATAGACCAACCATTTCTAAATCTGTTAATACTCTGTTCTGACCAAATCTTACTTCAGACGATTTACGTAAAAAATCAATCTTTTCGTCAGTTGAAAGTTCCTTCTCCATCATGCGATTTACTGACATTTCAATTTTTGGTAATTTAGATGCAAATGACTCAGTCAAACGTTTTACATCATCAAGTTCAAATCTTTGGTGTTTTACCTTGAATGACTCTGCAGTTGATGTTGGAACTGTAAGTCCGTTTGAACATACTAATCGGTGTAGTCCTGCACTCACACTAAGAGTAGACATCCCGTTATGTGAGTTTCTTATAATTGCTTCAACCAACGTATCACCTACTTTTGGCAGTTCTCCGTTACGAAGTCTAATCTCATGGACTCCGTATTGAGTTTTACCTGTTTGTTTTGCGGATGCGATGTCCCATCCCGCGTTTTGGAAGTTTTCCAAAATATCCATTGTAGGAACGAATACGTATTGGTTAGATACTGAAGGTGCCGCTTGTGTAGCGAATACTGAAGGTGATTGTGATTTAAGTTGGTCTAAGTTCATCATATGTTTATCTGTTTAAATGTGATACAAAGATATATAATTTAATTTAAACCTCCAAACTTTTTTTTGTGTTTTTCTTTACGAGAGTATTCTTTTTTACTTTTTTGTATAATAGGTCTCGTTGCCGCCCATATTTCTTGGATCGTCACTTCTATCTTTCTTAATTTGTTTTGTGTCGTTGTTTCCATATGCGTCGCAACTAGCTTTAGATGTTTTACAGGATGCTAAAATACAAAATAAAGTTGTAATTACAAATAATTTTTTCATATAATTAATTTAATAAAAGGTTTGACACTAATTCTTTAATACTTTGTTCTGCAATTACACCAACCTTTGTTTCTTTAACTTCTCCTCCGTCAAATACTTTAATTGTTGGAATACTTCTAACTCCGTATTTGACAGCAACTTCTCTATTATCATCTATATTTAATGTATACATTTGAACATCAGAAGTATTGTCATTAGCAACCTTTTCAAATATAGGTTTTAACATTCTACATGGACCACACCATGGTGCCCACATTTCAACGATTACCTTTTCTCCGTTTTGTATTTTTTGTTCTAATTCTTGTGCCGTTATTTCCATTTTAATTTAAATTTACATATTGTTTTAGTCTATCATGTAACTTATACATTTCTTTGTAGTAATTACCCTTTCTAACTCTTTTAAGTTCCTTATCATAATAACCAGTTTCATATGCGATGTTTACCATAAATTCTTCTTCCTTTTCAACATTTTTTATATGTATTTGGATTTCAGATAATAGTTCTTTTACCTCATCATTTGATGTGTTGTTCTTTTTTTCTTCTAACCAAATGTTTAAATTCTGACGATAAGTTTTCATGATAATTAATTATAGAAATAAATATCTAATTAGTCAAAATGCATTATAAGATATTTATCAACCTCGTATTTAATATCCGTCAAATAAGTTTTATTTAGAAACTCAATATAATCCGATAGTGTTTTTATTTTTAAAAAATCAGGTGCCTTAAATGTCTCTTTGAATAAACCTAAATATTTATCAACGTTTTCATATTCATCATCGTGAAATATTACTTCTTGCATGTCTATTGGAAATATCCTATTAGCATCCCAAAGAAATGTTGCATACCCTATGACCTCTCTGATGTATTCATGATTTGCAATATATGTAAATTGAATAGACGCTGACATATAATCAGGAAATATTTCTATTTTTGTACCGTCTTCAAAAACTTTTTTTCTATCAAAAATATCACTTGGTAAAACATAATCCCAAAGATAATCATGTAACATTTGTGTATCATTAATATCAACTTTCACATGGTCTTTTAATAAAAATATAAGAGCCTGTTTTGGTAAATTTGTATATTTTTGAATATCATTAATATCCATTCCATCATCATACATAGAAAAAACTAATTCCTTAGTTCTTTGTAAGTCATCATCACTTTCTTGTAACTTTTTTAATTGTTCTTCTGTTATTACTATTTTCACCAATCAAAGTTTTTTCTTTTATTAATAATTTCTCTTTTAGTTATAATTACGGGTATATCAATTATGTTTTTTGCTTCTGTTTGAAGTTCGTATAAAAAACCATCAAAATCATGAAATTGAAAAATTGAATCTATATAGCAATCAACTGATATGTTTATAAAATCTGTTTTATTATTTTGATAATTCATGACACTTCCCCTTGATGTCTCGACAACTTTTATTTCTTCAATAGTATCTACTGGTCCACATATACTATTGATGTGTGATCTAATATAAGAACCTTTTTCACAATTATCTTTAAGTTCCTCATAAGCCATATCAATAAGACTTTGCATGGATTCAATATTTGATTCCAATAACATTTTGTACTGACTTTCTGTTATTATTATTTTCATTATTTTATCCAACAAGCATTTACGTCAATTAATATTCCTGTTTTTTTTGTGACTTCTTGATATAAAATATCTTCAATTAAATTTATTATTTCACTTTCAATTTCCCATCCATAATCGTCACTCGCTAAGACATCTTTCAATGATCGTGTTCCACCATCTATCATTATTAAATCAACTTCTCCATCACTTTCAATTGGGCAATCAACTAATAGACTATTATCTTCTTCATAATCACTATGTCCTTGTACTTTAAATCTAAAATCATATCCACCACTAAAATCATAATTTTTGGTATCAAAAGTTCTATCCATTAGTTCAAATGATTTTTCAACCATATTGTCCCGACCACCAAGAAAATCTCTATATATTTCGTGAATCTTTGGCCCACCTTTTGGTCTATAACCTATGTAATCTACAATCTTTGGATCAAAATCAATTTCTCCTGTTGAATCAAGTTCGTCTTGCCAAATGATGTGTAACGCATTTCTTGCAACACGTTCATCATCTTGTTGTGACTCTAAAATCTTATATTGTTTTTCTGTTATTATTATTTTCATTACACTAATGATTCTACATGTATAGGAACACCATACTTTTCAATTTCAGGTTCTAAAAAGTTAAGAATTTCTTTTTTTAAAAAATCTTCAAAATCGCCCGTATCATATTCTAATTCTGAAAATTGATCTCGTATTTTCATGTTAGGTACTTCTTCCATTTGATCTGTTTCTTGATTATAAACGTACCCATCAACAGTACCATCTAATATTTGACAATAAACGTCTATTGTTCCTCCGTAAACATTTTCACCGTATGAATCAATATCATCAATTTTAAAGTCCATTTTAAGATTACTATTATTACTTTCAAAATGAAACTCTTTATTTAAAAATTCTCTATTTATTTTTTTAAATAACTTTTCATATCCACCATTATATCTGTACCATAATGGTCTAATCATATTGTAATCATCTCTACTATATTTTGTAATGTCAGTAACTTGAAATATAATATCATCTAACGATGGTGTTTCCCCATCTTTTTTTTGTTTGTTCCAAAATGAATATAAAAACTCTCTAAGGTTTTCCTCAGTTAGTTGTCTATATTGTGCTTCTGTTATTATTACTTTCATTTTATTATGGTGTTACTGTTATTTCTGAGTATTCTGGAATAACTAATTTTCCATTTTTTATAAAATTATTAAGTAAAAATTGATAAGCCCTTTGATAGTTTGATAATATAAATGGTGTCATAGCTGTTGGACTAAATCCGCCAGTTGCTTTAATAAAATCCATAACTATTGTGGACATTGCTGTGTCATCAGGATATGTTTTATTTAAAATATTTGATACCTTATCATAGTAATTTATTAGTGCGTTTGTCGCACCATCGTTTGTCTCCAAAGCCCATGGATTATTTTCATAACCAACCGCTTTATATATTGCTCTACCCGTTATACCATTCCAACCTCTACCTCTATAATTGTACCCATCATTTTTAAAAATATTACCTAAATTTTTACCAGTATCTGTTTGTTTTCCATAAACTTTATTATAGAATTTTCTTTCATTCATTCTTAAATTTTCAATTTCTTGGTCTGTCATATTTTTTAATGGTGGAAACCAACTTCTTAGTTGATTCATGGTTCCTGTATGTGTTTGCTCTGTCCCTAAATAAAATCCACTTTCTTTGGAACATACGGCAAGTATTGCTGCTGCTATTTTAGGGTCGGTCACTCCTCTTTGTTTTAATTTTTTTGCAATACTTTTAATATTGTTTGTAATTCTATTACCTCCATCTTTATAACCAATAATTTCAACTTCAGGTATCATTTTAATACCACTATCAACAAATTTTCCTTCTTGGGTATTTTTGTCCCATATAAAATCATATTGTTTAAACTGTATCTCATTTTTATTAGCGGATTTTCCATAAACTAATGCTTTTTTATAACATTTATCATGATTATTATAACATATTCCCTTTTTACTTTTATTAAAAGTATTTTCTAATTTATCAACATTTTGCAATTTCACAGCAGGAATCGGCCAGGAAAATTCATCTTTATATGTATTATAATACTCAGGATAATCGTATAAAACACCTTCAGCTGATTCTAACCAATCGTAGGTTTCTTTTTTACCATCATCAGTTAAAACTTGAAGTCCTACAGGTGCTTCTAAAAGTTTTTTTAAATTTCTGTATTGTTCTTCTGTTATGATAATATTCACGGGCAAACTATTTTTTTTGTTTTTATTAATGTTTTTATCACGGGCTCTAACTCATTAGTGTCAATAAATCTATATGTTTGTATTTCATCACCCACATCATCTTTTATTTTAAATCTTATCGACAATCTTTTTTCGTCACAACCTCTTTGACCCTTATTAGACCAGTATAGGTCAATATATTTTATTGGAACAATTGTATCGTTTTCGTAAATAATGCCAGTTATTTGAGATTTTACTTTTTCTATATATGATTTAGCATCTTCTGAAGAAATAAGCCATTCGTATAATCTTTGAATTAGTTCATTATAGATTTCTATATATTCCCCTTTAAATTTTATTTTTTCTGTTTCTTTAAAAATTGATAAAAATTCAGATAAATAACTATCAACAAAAGGATCCATTTTTTTAACCTCAAAATTACTACCGGCATTAAAAATTGTTTCTCCACTACAAACAAGATTTGTTGTTGATTCTAAATCCGCCTTAACATAATATATTCCTTTATCAAATGTTTGTAAAATACATCTTTTTACTTGTTCAAAAACCTCATCTATCGTTCTTTCTTTTGAACCGACTCTAGTAAGAATATTAAATAAACTTTCTTTAACATCATCATCACAAGCGTAGTTTAGTCTTAAAAATGTTGATTTCTTTTTGAAGTAATCTCCGTGAAATCTTTCTTCATATTTTTGGTGTTCTAATTTTCTAGCGTCTTTAGCCAATTGTTCAACATCTTTAACTGAAATATCCGTCCTGTTTCTTTGTTTGTTTATTATTCTTTTTGTTTCTGTTTTATCAAATTGTTTTCTATCTATAAATTCCGCAATCAGTTTTAAATATGATACAGTTTTTTCTTTGTCTTTAAGTGCTAATTCAACAAGTATTGGAAACATGCCGACTTTTTTGTATTTAAAATAGTCATTTAATTCTTCAATTGTGGCCTCTAAAATCGGTTGTGTATTTTCAGGATCGAGGGTCAAATAAAAATCATATAAATCACAATATACGTTTCGTTCTTTTTGTCTTTTACAAAGTGATAATATTATATTTTTTGGTTTTGTTGCTTCGTTTAAATATTTATATTGTTCATCTGTAACTATAATATTTAATCTTTTTGATTCTTTTAATTTATCTTTTTTTGATTTTCCTTTATCTGGTATAATTTGTTCTTTTGGTACTAAATCTAATCCTAGTTTTTTTCCAAAAATAATTAAAAAAGGTGTTAATGGTATTGGTAGGGGGATAATAGCGACAACTGTTAATAATATGTTTTTTATAACGTCGGTTGATTGTCCTTTAATAAATTTTTTATCTTCTTCATTAAGGTCAAACTCTCTATCTTTTGTGTATGACTTTACGGCGTGAGTTAATATTCTAACTAACGCTCTTGTTTCTTTTATTTCTGATTGTGCTCTATTTCTAACGTCTCTAAGTTTAGACATCACTTTTTTAAAGATACCTTCTTCGCTATTGTCTTCAACCAATAAATCTCGTTTTTTAAACTCCATAATAATAAATACCAAAAAAACAAAAAAAGTCAGGAGTTCGTCCTGACTTTCTAACACTTCAGTTTAAATACTAAAGTCCGTATATTTTTGCCTTCACACCCATTTGAACAACCGCCTCATTTATTGCTTCATCTTTTGTGTTAAAGTTACCTTTGACTAATTTTTTGGCGTGTAGTATGTTATATACCGTAGATTTAACATCCGCCTTTGTAAACTTGTACTTGGTGTCTTTTTTTGGTTTAAATGTGTCTTTAGCATAGACATCTAAATAACCGACTTTGCAAATGTAACGTCCTTTGTTTCCTGATTTTGTTGCCATGTTTTTTTATAGGTTTATAATTGTTAATATTGATACAAATATAGAAATACTATTTTAAATAATCAAACAGTTGTGATAATAAATAATGGTCTTTTATTAAATTTAAAATCATATGCTGGTCTAAAATATCTTTCATCTCTTATTCCTAACATTTCAAAGATTTCAAGTAATTGATTTGATATATCATGCCAATTTTTACTCATAGTATTATAAACATCATCATCTTTATCAACATCAATATATAAATCTAAACATTTACCAAAACTTTGGGTTCTTAAATGATAACCATAAAGTTTAAATTCTAATGGAACAAATTCCCCAACTGTTTCTGAAACCTGCGACAAGATTTGAAGAGCTTGTTTTACTTTTTCAATATCGTAACCTCGTTTTTTTAAATCATCTTCTTCTTTAGATTCAGATACAATGGGATGGAAAAACTCCGAATGGGACCGATTAACTATATTAGGGTATGATCTTTCAACACCATTAGGAAAAACTGATTTTACAGACATGTAACAATCAACATCATCGTTTTCTATAGGAAAATACATTGTATGAACAAACATTATATCATCAAACAAATTTTCTTGTTCTTCATAACTGACCCTTGAATAGTCTTTGAATTTTATTTTGTATTCATATACTGGTTTTTGTTTATCAGTTAACCAATTAGTTTCTCTTATTTCGATTTCTATTCCATTACACCACTCATAATTTGATGCATATTCATTTACATCTCTTTCAACTGTTTCTTTGAATAACTCTTCTTTTTGGGATTCTTCTTTTAAACTTTTCTTTCTTCCTTGGCAGTGTGCTCTTTGAGAAAATCCTTTTGGGTTATTACAGTTAATACTTTTTTTATATTTTTCTGACCACTTTTCTGTGACTTCTTCTTTTTTATAGTTCTTCCAAAAGTTTTCAAGTTCGTCGTAGTTGTATTTTTCTTTTGCTGAATCATAACCACACATATGACATAGATATGGGTGTTTATCTTCCTTTTCTATTTTCCATGAATGATCGCACTTTTCACAACTAAATTTTTTAGATGCGTTTTCTCTAATTTGTTCAAGTTGTTTTTGTGTTACTATTACTTTCATTAGATATACGAATCAAAATTATCATTTATGTTCTTTTTGATTAATGTCCAAGATGGATAGTCAGGTATTCTAAAAGATAGCCAATCCCTTTCACCATTATCCATCATATATGACACAAATCCAATATATGTCCCCCAATACTCCAAACTTTGATCAGACCATTGTCTATCTTCATTTTCACTTAAAAAAGTATAAATATCACTATAAAAATCTCTTATTTTAATATATTCATGTTGGATTTTTTTCCCGTCATATCTATCCTTTTGTTCATATTTCCATGATTTTGGTTCAAAATATTCTGAAAGTTCGCTCCATACATCATTATAAATTTCATCAGTGTACGCAGTGTTATATGCATTATTATGTATAGAATATAATTCACTTTTTAATTCTTCTAGATCTTTTTTAAACAATTCTTTCATCGCCATCTCATCACCAATAAGTCGCATTACATTTTCACTATCTATTTTAAAAAAACCTTCAGTTTCTTGTTCTTCTGAAAATTGGTGAAATAATGCGTTTTTATAATCTTTAAGTGGTAAGTCTTGATCTCCCATAATTTTTATAATATAATTTGCTAGGTGTTGTAAATTTTCTTCATTTAATTCATCAATAACATCTCTATAAACATCATCAGTTGTGTCCCAATAAGGTTCCCACCAATCTTCACCTAATACTTTTTCAGCAGCATCTTTTGAACTAAAATCTCTTCCTGATTTACTAAATAAATTTGCCAGTTCTTCTCTTTCTCTTAGATATAGATAATACCCACCTTCCATTGGATAAACATCTGTAATTATATTATCGCAAATGTATTTTAAAGTTTCTTCAGGATGTTTTTCTAACTTACGAAGTAATATTGTATTTTGCCACTCATCGTCGACATTTTCATAATCTAATTCGCCTTCTAAACCATTTTTTTCTAAATAATCTAAAAACACCTGAAAGTCGTCGTTGAAATAAGACCCTATTTCATCCCAATTTCCATCATTAAATTCATCAAGAAGTTCTCTAGCAGTATCACTCATTACTTAAAACTTAATTGGTGGTTCTTCAAACTGAACCGTGTCTTTATCTAAGATGGTGTATTTACCAATCTCATTTTTAAATATAAATACATCTTCTTTATCATTGGATGCAAAAACAAAATAGTCTACGGGTTTTTTATCTATATTTTTTATGTTATAACTTTTTACTTTATGAAATCTACCAATCCTTTCAAGATTATTAAAAGGCTTTACTTGAAACTTCGCCAACTTTCCTGTCTTTATGTGTTCCATAACAAAATCAACGCCTTCTCTATCTGTTTTTGAACCAGGAACCGATCTTCCTTTTAGTTTCCAATTTGGTATGTTTTCTAATATCTTTGATAGGTGGTCATAAGCCTTTCTCTCATTTAACTCACCTTGATAAAGTGACTCAATATTTTTTTCAATTAGTGTGTCAAGTATTGGTCCGTCTTTGAATATTTTATTTCTATTTGTGGACATCCATTTAATGAAGTCTTCTAAAACATTAGTGTTATCTAAAACATTTCCTGTTTCTTTTTCATATAATCCAACAATATGTCTTCTTACTTGTGGGTTTGTATCAAAGTAATTAAGTATTGACCAATCTCCACCTTCAGGATCATAATCTGTCAAACCTTTTTCCTTTAATAAATCATACACAGTATGGACACCAACTACTCCTCCACCACCTCTTGGTCCTCTACTTTTATCACTACTCCAATTTGATTTATATAAGTCTTTCAATATAAAATAAACTTTTTCTTTAAATCTTTTTGTAAATTCGTCTGAGTTTATATTAATTGGTTTTCCTTCGTCTCCTGAAAATAAAGAAAGTTGGTCGTCATTTTCAACCAACATCAATTCTTTAATTCTATTTATATTTTCTTGTAAATTTTCCATTAAACAAATTGATATTTTTCAAGGTCTACGTTTTCAGCTTCTTCGTAATACATTTCATGATATAATGCAATTGTTTTTTCATTAAAATCAATTACAATTCTTCCGTCCGCACCTTCGTTATTTTCCCAACCACTATGATAAACATCTATTATTTCATAACCTAACATTTCAATATCACTTGGAATGTCTATTGGTTCATCAAACTGTCCACTATCTCCTCCACCATTATAAACTAATTCAAATACACCATTTTCACCTTCATTTTTATATTTTTCTATAAATTCAGGATCAGACAGTTTTTTTAAATATGTAAATGTTTGCCATGGATATACAGGTTGTGTATTAGCCCACTCATCAAAAGTTTGCATATGTTCAGTATATTCAGAAAGTCTTAAATATACTTCAACTCTAGTTGAAAATATTTGTGTTTCAGGGTCGTAATGAACATATAGATGTCCTGACCCAGCACAATTATCACAAGACATTTCATCGTATGCAGAGTCTTCAGAGTCTTTTGCAATTTCTAATGCCATTTCATCAATAATAATAAAACCAGGTTCATTTTGGATTTCATCTATTTCATTTCTTCTATCCCATCCATTTTTTCCCGCAGGTAAAGGACCATCAAATTCATCAAAATTTATTGAATCTTCAGCATAACAAAATACATTCCATACTATTCCTTCACCAAACACTGCTTGCATGTACATATTTGGTCTTAATAGTTTTTCTTTTTGTTCGTCAGTTAATTTTATTTTTTTCATTTTCTTTCTATCTTTGTAATTTCAACTACATTATCGTTTGTAACATCTGTATCGTGATATTCTGTATCAAAATGATTACCGTCCCAATATTCATACTCGTTATTTGATTGTAATTCATATAAAATGTCTTCATCTATAGGATAATAACTATCAATTCTTGTACTATAATAATTAGTTTTATATTCTCTAACATCTTCTTTATGAATCACGTCATATGTTTCAAGAGTAGGTCTTTTTAAAGGTTCTGTTTGAAAATTTGGATTATCTTCATATAGTTTAATAAAAAATGATCTATCAATAAAATCATCTAGTATTATACCAAAATACTGACAAACATTGTCTAACATATCCATGTTTGTTGAATCAAATGGGTCTTCATCTAAATCGGCTTCTCCGTCATCAATTCTTTCTTGTATTGCCTCAAGTATTCTAATTAATACTCGGTCCTCTATTTCTGTTACGTTCATAGTTTAAAAATTTAATTCTGCTAATTCTACTTCATAAGAAGATTTTTTATTTTCTGTATGTTCCATTGTAATAAAACCGTTTTTAAAATCTACAGTTATCCATCCACTACCACCATCACCTTCTAAATAATAACCCCTTTCAAACATTTGAATCATTATATAACCTAAATCTTCAATAAATTTTGGTGTTTTTGAAATTCCAACATTACTCAAACATTCATCATTAACATAATCATTCCAATTTGATCCTTCGTATGATATTTTAAATATTGCACCTTCTTCTTTCCATATTTCAAATTGGTATGGTACATTTCCATTATTTTCTTTTGAGTAAATCTCAATTATGTCTGAAATGTTTTCTATGTAGTCTCTTTCTTCATCATCATAAAAATCATAAGCCATTTCAATAACTAATTTATTTCTTTCAGGATATAATGTAAAATATAACCAACCTGTTTCTGTAAGATTGTCTTCATGCATTTTGTCAATATAATCCCATAATAAATCAGTAGTTATGTAGTGTTTAATTATATATTCAAAATAATTTTTAACCAATCCCTCCATATCAACTCCTTGACCTCCACCATAAAATACTAGTTTGTCCCAAAATATTGCGTCAGTTAAATCAAAATCACATTCATATACCCAACTATTAGTGTCAGAATATGCTTGAAGTAATAAACAATACTTTCTAAATTCAGCACTTACTTTTTCTGTAAAATCTTTTTGTAGTATATTCTCTAATGAACTCATATTAATAAATACTTCAATCTTCAAACTCTAACTTTTGAGTTTTAGTTGCCCATATAGGTCGTTGTTTATTTTCAACAATCATGAACCATTCTTTAGCTGATGGTATGTATCCATCACAATCTTCTCTTACGTGTTGTTCTCCGACATATCTAGTATAAACGGTTTTACCATCACTATTTTTAAACTCAGGACCAAACCTTTGTTCCATCTCAAATATTCCTTCTGAATGATGTCTCCACATTCTATGATACGAATGTCCGTACCATCCCTTCGTCTCGTCCAACCAATTGTGTAAATGAATATAATCTTCCCACTTTCCACCAAACTTTTTGGCAGAACTTTTTGCATGTAAAATTGGATGCGCCATAATATTTTTTGATTTAATTATAAGTTTTTTTGATCAGAAGGTAAATTATCATACTCTTCTTTACTATAAAAAGTTAGATAAATTGATATTGGAATGTCTTTCATTTTTTCTTCATAGATTTTTTCATCTAATGTATTAATATACCATACATCCTCACTATAATTAATTTCTTTCCAACCTAAAATCACGTCTTCACCATCAACGGTGAATTCAGTTATAATAACGTTAATGCCAGCAACGGTCTTTGTTCCCTCACCCAAAACTTTACCAACTTCCATGTAATATTTAAAAGTATAATCTTCATAAATATCCTCCAAATTATCCTCTTCGTCATTCCATGAAATTACTTCATCTTGATATATTGTTTCAAACTCTTGGTTTTCAAATAAACCTTTTAGTAAGTTTTTTATTTTGATATTTTCTTCTACTTTCATTTTACAGGTAATACTAAATTAAGAAATTTTCTAATTGTTTTCATTTTCTTTTGTCTATCGGGATCAAAACCTTTATTTCCTTTAAAATCATCAGTATTTAGTTTTTCAGCAAATTCTAACATATTAAGTATCATCCACTCCATATCTTTTCTACTCATATAGCTTGATAATCTATGTCTTGGAAAATCCACAAAATGAACTTCTCTCCAACTAAGTGGTGGTAAGTCATCTTCATCGGACCAAATACCTCTTGGTAATGTTTTTTCTTCTATTGTATATCTTCTTAAAAGAAAATTCATAAGTGTTCTATCAATTTCTTCATGTTTTTTTGATAGTTCGTCTTTTTCTTCTTCAGTTAAAATGATTCTTTTCATAACAATAAATACTTAGTCATTTAGAAGTGGAAACTCTTCTATCATTTCATTTAACGTAAAACTTACTGGTATATTTTCTTCAGTCATTAATCTAAAGAAATCTTTTGATTTTTTTTCTGTGATTAGTTCAACAAAAAACTTTGATAACTCTGTTTGGAATTCTTTGTGGTGGTACTGAATACCTGTGATTTCTTCTATTTTACCCCATACTAAAGTAATTTTTACTCTACCAACTCTACCTATATCTATTTTGTTACTTCTTGTTTGCGATTCAGGGAAATCATGAAGTAAAATTAGTTTTTCTTTTGGATAATAACTTACCTCGTAAAACTCTTTAACATATGTTTTAATCGCATCAGATACTGACATACAAATAAATAGTTTACATTTCAGTCACGACTTTGATAACTCCGTCTTGGTATGTAACAATTAAAGGTTCATCTCTTTCACTTAATAAATTTAATATTTCACTATCTAAATCCAATTTATCAGGTGTCATCACAACCTTATGTCTTTTGGTCATAGATGTTTTTGGTTTTTGAAACAAATTAATTTGTTCTTCATTCTGACATTCAACTATTGTTGGGTACATTTCATTTACCGTGACAATAGCCTTATCTCCGACTTTTACATCTTCATCTATTGTAAGATATGGTTCGTTTTGAACCACAAATATTTTAAATGTTTGTTCCATTAGTTTTTAAAATTTAATAAAGTTTCAACCTCTTGATTTTTTGTTTCAACAATCGGTCCCCACTCTCCTTTATATGTTATACCTCTTACTGGTTTATTGTCAATCCATACATATTCCTCATCTTCAGAACATCTTGGTTTATCTGTTATCAGATCGTTAAATTTAAACCCGTGTTTCCATAACCATGAAAGGGTTACTCCCTTGTCCTTATATTCTCTGGCGGTAAAAAATACTATTTTATTTCCTTCACTATATAATTTATTTATTTCTTCTTTGGATCCTTCGTATGGTTTAGCGTCTTTATATAAGTGACTATCTTCATTTTTTATATCGTCACATACTGTCCCGTCAATATCAATTAAATAAACTCTTTTTTTCATAACCTCAAATTATTTTTAGCGTTCATAGATATAATATAATCCATTAAATTTCTAACTAAAGAATCTGCATCAACTTTTTTATAAAGTTCTGGGTATCTTTCTTCAAGAATTTTATTTTCTTCATATTCTATACAACTTGAAAGAATGTCAGATAACATAGATTTTAACATATGTTCTTTATCGTAATTATTTTCAACTTTTTTTTCTAAAACTTGTCCTTCAAGTTGTTGAGTATATTCAATTAGTTCTTGGACTTCTTTATTTTCAAGAAGGTTAGGGTTTTTACGAAATAACTGTTTTATGTTTTTCATAAAAACAAATATACAAAAAAATAATGAAATAAAAAACCCCACCTTTTTAGATGGGGTTTAAAATAAATATATTAATTTAAACTATCTGTTTAAAAAGTTTTATTATAGATGATGATGGTAAATTTAATGAATTTTTAGTTACAATTTCATCATACTTTTTAAGTCTTGTTTCCAAATCTTCTCCAGTAGAATAAAAGTTAAGTTTTGTCGTACCCGCGTCATCAATTACTGCGTACCCTGTACTTAATCCAAACAAAATAAGAGAGACTTTTTTTCCTAACTCTTGACTGATACCCGTTAATTCTACAATATTATTTCTAAAGTTTTTATATGAATTTACTACAGATTGGTCGGCTACGGTTTTTTGCTCATTAATTACACGTTTAACAATACGTGATAAATCTCTTTCTGTTAATCTTATAGTTCTAGACATTTTATTTGCTTTTAATATTTTATTTTTATTTATAAATATATTAACCAAAAAAAAAACAACTTTATTGTAAATAATTTAATATCTTATCTTTTACACCCGATTGTTTTATTCCTTCGTTTGATTTTGGTGTTAATACGAAATTATCAATTGCCCATTCATCTTTCCAAGGTTCTCCGATTTTACCCATTTTTAAATCATCAACAGAAACCCAATGTGTTACTTCTGGATGATCGTGTAGGTATTGTTTAATTTCAATGGTTCGTATTTGTTCTGATTCCCATCGTGGTGACCAAATAATAGTACTTTCAATATCTTTACAATTTTGTATATTTGGTGTTAGAGCTATTGGTTTTTTAATTATACCTTGTGATTCATAATATTCTCCAAGTTCTTCTAAAGTCGCGTGTAGTTTCCAATCTGAAGATACAACAATTTCAGCACCTGTTTCTTCAATTATTTCATTAAGTACTTTAATCGCCTTTTTATCAAAATCATCAAAACGAACAAATACTGGTGCGTCTTTTTTCTCCTTACTACTATCAGGATTTTTACTACGGTACTTAGCCCATTTCTTTGTTCGTCCACCCCAATTATTGGATAGGCAAATTACCCCGTCGTGATCTAAGAATATTACTTTCATAGATACAAAGATAATAAAAAATTACTGTAAAACAAAATTAATTGGTATTGAAAGTCTTGTTCTAACATTATATTTTGCAACTCTACCTGGAATCCACTTTGGTGAATTTCTAATAACTCTTTTTGCTTCTCTATCAATATCAAAACTAACACCTTTAAGTACTTTAACATCACTCACACTACCATCAATTTCAATAACAAAAGTAACATACACAATTCCTTGATTTCCCATTTCAAGTGAAATTTCAGGGTATTTTAATTCACTCAAAAGATATTTTTTCCATTCTTCATAACCGCCTGGAAATTCGGCTTCAACGTCAGGATAATCCTCAACTTTATCTGGCATTATTACAGGTACAGGATCGTTTTTTACTATTAAATTAGTGTCTCCTTTTGGTAGTCCAAGATCAACAAATGGTTTATCTTCAACAGTTGTATTTGTATTTTCGTTTGGTTTTATTTCGTTATTCAAATCAACAGTAGTTTCCTTCTGTGTTGATTGTTGTGGTTGAGGTTTTTCTTTTGGTTGTTCAATTTCTTTTGGTTTTTCCTTTAGTTCCGCATAAAGATTTGAATTATCAAATGAGTTGATCCTATACTTTTGTTTAATTTCTTCTGTTTTACCATAAGAAAATGTTGCAAGAACAATTCCACTAACATAACAAAACCCAACCATTAGGTTTACAAATCTAGTTTTTTCCAAGTTGTGATAAGATTTCTTTTCCATAATATTTTTTTCATTATGGAATACAATTACAATACCAAAAACCCCACCTTGTGAGTGGGGTTTCGTATAATTTGGTTCAAGGATTGAAAATGGTCAAGTTTAGAGTTTTAAGATTTAAAAAAATGACTGTTGACAATTAGAACGTTATGTTTGGGACTATTACATTATTAGTATCTTTTATCATCCATTCGGATCTTCGTAGTTGAACAAACCAATAATTTCAATCTTTCCTCAAATTATACTATTTCTGTGTTAGTATTGAATACATCAAGTTTGTCTTGAATTTCTTCAATTCTATTTTCTAACTGTTTAATTTTATTATTTCTTTCAACAATATTCATTTCAACAGATAATATTATTTCAGCTGAACCATATCTATCTCTATTTGATTTACCTGATGTACAATCAGTTTTTTTAAGTGCTTGAATTAATGATTTCATTTCAGCCATTAAAAAAATGTCTTCCAATACAGGGCCATTTGCTCTATGGATTTTTGCCTTTAATTCTGACAACTCTTTTGTGTCCTCAACGATTCTTGTAAATAGTTCACTGATATTATAAGGTCTTTCATTACCTTCTTCAATAGAGTTATATTCTTGCATCAACTTTGTGTTTTCGCTAATCTCCTTGATTAACTTATTTTTCTGTTTTAGTGCTTGTTTAATATTCATAGTTAAATTATATAATTTTAATTTTTAATAGTCAACATCTTTTGTAAGACAAAGTTCGGTTTTTGCTAAATCACTGTACACCCAAATTTCATAACCAAGACCTCCAGTACTTTTAAACTTATATTCAAAATTACCATACATTCCGTAAACACCATAAATGTGACCCATCCATTCGTTAAGTAATTTATTTTCTTTTGGTTGTATGGTAAATGTCATTGGTTTATAACCATCGTCGCCCAAATCATTTTTAAATTCTTGTTTTGGTGCTATGTTATTTTTTACCTTTTCACTTTTTTCAATAATTCGTTCTCGCATTTTGTCTAATCTTTCAATTTCACTTTCCATAACAAAAATTTAATCATTATTTTTTATAACTTCAACAACTTTTAAAGACCATGGATCAAAAAATTTATCCACATCACAAAGTATAATCTCATTATTTAAAGCGTTGTAATATAAGTCTCCTTTTAATATTGGTTCCATTAATTTTTTAAGATATGTTTTACCTTCATATTCAACATAAAGTTTTTCATCTCTATGTTCATCACAAAATGTATGTACCCAACCATTAATTTTATGTTGTTTTCCCGGTTCTCCACAAACTTCACAAACCGTAAAACTTTCTTTTTCCGCTTCAATCACAAAGTGAAACCCATTTTCAGGTATGTTGTCAATAAAAACGCTCATTCCCCCAAATTTTTCTTTTACGTTTATAAAACTCCTGTCCCAACCAAGAGCGATTAGTGTTTCAAATAATCTTTGTAAAATACCTAACCAACCATTATTAATACCAAAATACCTTCTTTCAGTTATTGGTGGTAGGTGTGGTTTATGTGATATTGTAACACCACTAATTGAATTTAAAAAACTTTCAAACTCAGCATCTGTTCTATGATTATTATTCATTCTAATTCCCATTTTTTCTTTGGTATCTAACTATACTTAAAGCATTTGATAAAGTCCAATATGTGTCCCAAAATCCTCCGCGATCATCAAGAAAGATATTTGCATATAACTTACCATTAACACCATAAGGTTTATCCCATTCAGGGTGCATTTCATTAACTCCGTGTACAACAATACCAAGATCCTCTACTTGTTCTTTTGCTCTCTTTAACTGTTCTTTACTTCTTGCGGTATTAATCAAAAAGTATATACCTTGTTCTTGGCACTCCAAAATCAAATCAACCATTTTTTTACAGTTCTCTTTGATTTCTTCGTTATAAGGAATAATTGTATCATCAAGATCACAAGCAATTATAATCTTACCGTTTTTCAACCATTCCTTGACTAACCTATTTGTATAAAAATTTGCGTGATGTCTAATCATAATCTATTAATTTCCAAATCCTACTTTACCTGAACCTTTAATTGTTGGTGTTTTTTTCAACCCTTCAAGATTTTCAATTGTTTCTTCAAATGTTCTACCCATAACAATTACCGATATTACAACTTCTTTTAAGTGTGACAAAGACATTCCTTCAGTTTTTTTAATCCACTCTTCAATATCAATACCTTTTAAATCATCTTCACTTAATTTGTGTTGGATGTAAGCCCTTCTGATGTCGGCATTTGGTAGTTCCACTTTATAACGTCTATCAAAACGAGATGGTCTGTTTGTGATTCTCTCCTGTAGTTTTTCCGGATAGTTAGTTGTTGCAATATATACAACACCTTCAATTTGTTTAACACCGTCAAGTATGTTTAATAGACGAGCTGTTTGACTTCTGCCCTCACCAGCAAGTGAATCAATGTCTTCTAATAAAACAATAAGTGGTCTATTAGGTTCAACTTTTCTAAATGTTCCAATAAATGATGTAAATCTATCAACATCTTCTTCATCTTTGACATTTATTACAATACCATCTTTTTCAATTATTTGTTGTGATATTAATTGGATTATGCCTGATTTACCACAACCTGGCTCACCATACATTAAAATACCTCTTTTGTGGACATAGTTATACTTTTTATAGTTGTCAGCTCTATTCCAGAAATTATCAATATCTTTTAAGATGTCTGTAATTTCATATGAAGGTAGATGGTATAACTCATCAGACTTAAATGGTTGTTTTTTAACAGTATATGTTGATAAACTACTATTCCACCCTATTTCATAAACACCTGCCGGTACTTTTGGTACTGTAGGATATGCTGGTGCGTATTCGTTATTTTTTAAATTACTCCAACAAGAAGGCACATCTGCATCAATTTTTTTATCTTCTCTAGATAACCTTAATCTACCAACAATTGGTTCTTCTACTTCTTCTTCAGGCATAGTATCACCGTACTCCACAGTTTCTTCAATATATTCTTCACTCATATTATTTCTTTTTAAAATTTCTCTTAATTCTCTTTTCCAGTCTCTCCCCATTTTTCTATCTTTTCCCAATCTTCTTTTCTTGTGGCAACAGTAATCCCACCAATATTAAAAAATACCTCATCTATAAAAATTCTTGGATTACTTATTTTAGAAGGGTCGACTTTGATTTTATCACAGTAAAAACTTTCATTTGGAAACCTAACCAAAACTTCAATATTTTCCATTTTTATTTTCTTTAAAGGATGCATAATAAAAAATTAGTTCTAAAAAAATAATGATTGTCCTACCCCAAACGCTTTGTGTCAACCACCATTCTCTACAATCAATATTCCAATAAATTAATGAAAATACCAAGTACCAAAAAACATTTGTTGTAATGAACTGTATAAATTTTAACCCTAATGGTTTTTCTTCATTATCTAAGGACATAACTATGTATAATTAAAACTAATTCTTCAACTCTTTCACCTTTCATTATAACGGCCCTATCATCTTTAATAATTAAGTCCATCATTCCGAGTTCGTTTTTCATTCTTTCGGCTTGTACTTTAATTTCTTTTTTTGCTTCTTCTTCATTTTTGAAAAATCCAAAATAAGAATCACAATTTCCTGTTTTGTCACAAACTCCGAAAATTAAATCTCTTGCTGGTTGTATCATAATTTATTTTTTTATAAGATTAGTAAAAAAAAGTGACTAAATCAATGTGAGTCACCTACATTATTTTTTTCTCCATATATTAAGTAGTCAGGGTTTATCACTTTAGACACTTTAGATCTAACACCACTAACCTCTTTAACTATAACTCCTTCGTGTGGAACTTTGGTTCCTTCTATAAAGTTATTGAAAACATATTTATCTTGTTTTTCTTTAGACCATCTCCCCCAATTTAAAAGTTCAACATGTGGTAAATCAAGCACATCAAAGTGAGCCGCTTCGGCAGGATAACCTTCATATTTACCATCGACCTCAACATCAAACCCAGCAAACTTTATATCTTTCAAACCGTAGTCATAGTTTTTTTGTATACCGGCACCGTATATTTCACCATATATTATAAAACCACTTTCAAGGTAATCGTAAGTATCTTTTACGTGAGTCCACAATTTTTTACGTATGTCATATTTTCTTGCAACATCATCCCAAACATCAGTAGAATAAAATCCTTGTGATTCTGATCCTTTCTCTACGTTATGAGAACCATAAACGTATTCAAAACCTGCCCATTGATCTCCAAAAAACATTCTAACTCTATCCCATAAAGAAAGAGTTTTCTTTCTAACTATACCATATCGAGCATTAGTTCCGTGTAACTTACGAGTTATAACTACTTCATCTTCCTCATTAAACATGTCAGGCACATTTTTTTGGTTAGGGAACTTGTAATATATGTGAAAGTTAGGATTTTGATGATACTTCATTTTACGTTCACCTGAAACCAAAGTTATGACTTTAGCTGGTGGTTCGTATTTGAATATCTCTAATAGTTCTATACAATCAGAACCTTCGTATCTGTATTTTTCTGGAACAAAAGTTGTTGGTATTAACAAGCATTCAGAATATACTCCACGAAGTTTTACAGTTCTAACTCTTTGTCCTTTACGAAGATAGTTAGTGACACCCAATTCATCAGATAATTCTTTTGGTATAACGGCATCAGTAGTTGCAACAACAACTAAGTCATCAACTTTATATTCTCCTTTTTTGGTTATGGCATTCCACCCACCAACAGTAACTAATTCTATATTATCAGCACCCGGTATTTCAGATACTGAAACTATTTTTCCTACGTATGCTACACTATTTTGATTTTCCATTTTCTTTAAAATTTAAACTCGGTGTTAATAATAATGCCCAAAGACATTGTCCACTTCCTGTAAAATAAACTGCGGTTCCAATTAAACCAAAGAACCCTAAATAAATCAAACTAACTGCTAAATTTTTCATGTTACAAATATATAAATAAATTTTTAATTAATCACCATCTTCTTCAGAATATTCTTTCTTCATCGATCTTGGTTCAACAAAATCCCATTTGGTATTTTCAAATTCTTCAATCCATTCTTTTAAATGTTCTCTTGTCCATATTGGAGCAAATGAAGGTCTGTATTGAAACGGTACTTTATCTCTATTGTCCCACTCATCAAGTCGTTGTGTTACATCTTCAATTAGGTTTTTAGCTTTAGTATGTTTAATCCACTCTCTATAATCATCTTCTGATTTGATATACATAACATCACCGTAGTTATAAAACTCCATTTCAGGAAATTCCAAATTTGGGTTGTTAGTATAAACATCAACAATTCCGTTGTCACCGTTGTATTCACCACAAAGTTCTTTTAATGAATATAAACTTGTGGGTCTTTCTTCCCAAACACTACCAAACTGACGGACAGAACAAATGTATAAATAACCATCTTCATATGAATGAATAAGTCCTTCAATTTTATTTCTCAAAGAAATAAGTTCGTCCATTGTTAGTTTAGTAAGGTCCATATTATTTTTCATACAATCCGTCTTTTTCGTCGTCTTTCATCATTTTAACTATTGCACTTTCTCTTTTGTATTTTCTCAAAAGATTGAATATTTCTTTAATGTCTGTAAATTCAGATGGTGGTGAATCATTTCTTCCAGGAAGAAACATCACGGTAAATCCGTGATTTGCTTGGAACCTTTCGGTCACTCTAATACCATTGATTTCATTAAGATAAATCCAAGGAAAGTTTCCTGATAGTTTTACATC
>Ga0222713_10001122_pt1 | contig 30684 bp, 31 predicted proteins | sample C33_649DmetaG_FD_165061 | JGI IMG/M metagenome (GOLD analysis project Ga0222713, IMG submission 165061) | Estuarine water microbial communities from San Francisco Bay, California, United States - C33_649D | ecosystem: Environmental > Aquatic > Marine > Unclassified | place: USA: California... | reverse complement strand
ATGACCAAAAATGTCAAGTTCATGGGTGAAGACGTTAAGATCTCTAAGCTGAGTGTTTCAGAAGTTATGGAGATTCAAGAACGTGCTAAGGCTCTTGAAAAGGATGAGTCTGAGGGTTTCAATATTCTTAAGACTGTTATCCGTGCATCTGTTGACGGTGCAAAAGATCTTACAGATCAAGACTTTGATAACTTCCCGTTAGATGAGTTGTCAAAGCTTTCAAATGAAATTATGAGATTCTCTGGTATTGGTCAAGACCAGGGAAAGTAAGTCTCACAGATGAAGAGATAACTGTTTATGAAGTTGCTTTTCATCTGAAGATGCCAGTCTACAAGATTGCTCAAGAAATGACTTACGAAGAGTTTTTAGGTTGGCTTAATTACTTTGAAAGAAGACCTCCTGAATGGAGGTCTGATGACAGAGCATATAAGTACTTACAAACTCAAGGTGTTAAAGAAAAACCATGGATGATCTTTAGCTCATTAAAGTCTATTTATAACAATAAGGCTTCAGTGACTGAAGAAGGCATGCTAGATGCTGGTGCATTTAAAGGTTCTTTAATGTTCTCTAAAATGATGAATGCTGTCAATGGAGATAAGTTAGATCTATGATTAAAATCACTGGAATTGAGCAATCAATTAAAAAGATTCAAAAATATACTAAGACTCAGATAGAGTTAGAAAAGACAAAGCAGATAAACGGCTTAGTACAAGAATTACGTGAAGCAACACCTGTTGATACTGGTGAAGCCCGTGATGGTTGGAAAAGAGATGGTGATGCTATTGTGAATGAAGTTGAACATATCTCTTACCTCAATGAAGGTACTTCACAACAGGCTCCAGCATTATTCGTTGAGAGAACTGTATTAGCACATAAGGGTGTACGCCCTAGTGGTATGATTGTGAAAAATATCTGACACCGCCCCGCTAGAGATTAAATCTTTAGTGGGGCTTTATTTTTAGGAGTTCCTATGTCTGGTGTACGTATAGATGTAGAAGCAAGAACTTCTAAAGCCGAACAAGATCTTGCAGCTATAAACGCATCATTAAGAAATATTGAGAAAACTACAAATCAGACTGGCGCTTCGTTAAAGAACATGTTTGCTTCTTTAGGAGCGTTAGCTACAGCTGGTCTGGCTGTAAATTATATCAAGAATGTATCTACAGAATTTACAAATCTTAGCAACAAGATTGCTACTGTAACTGGTAGAACAAAAGAACTTGTACAGACACAAGAAGCTTTATTTAAGATTGCGGAAGACACTAGAGGCTCTTTGCAAGGGACAGTAACAACCTTTGCATCGTTCGGCAGAGCTTTAAAGTCAACAGGCGCATCTACTGATAAAATTCTTCAAGCTACAAAGAGTGTACAACAAGCTATTGCAATATCAGGTTCTAGTGCAGAGTCTGCAGCTGGTGCTTTGATTCAGTTGGGTCAAGGTATTGCATCAGGTACACTCAGAGGCGAAGAACTGAATTCTGTCCTTGAGCAGACACCTAGAATTGCTCAAGCAATTGCTGACGAACTAAATACAAGCGTAGGCAAGTTAAGACTAATTGCAGCAGATGGCAAATTAACATCTGATGTTGTATTTAATGCTTTGTTAAACCAGTCAAAAGCTATTAACAAAGAATTTGGTGATTTAAGACCTACTCTTGCACAAGCAAATAGTCTCTTAAGCGATTCTATTAAAATTTATGTAAGCGAGCTTGACAAAGGGCTAGGGTTAAGTGAATCTCTTGGAGCTAGTACGTTTGGCTTCGCCAAGCGAATAAAAGAAGCATCTCAAAATGCTTTTGAGCTAGGCGCCAATATATCATATTCATTTAATAGAGTTACTGGTGGCATTAAATCAATTGGCGGACCAATACTAAGTACCTTTAAAGAACTTGGTAAACAAGTTGCACAGATCATACCATCAGTTGCATTTAGCCGAACACTTAAGAAAGACTTGCAAGAGTCTTTCATGGCGTTTGATAAGTTTACAGGTGGCTTGTTCACCTCTATAAATAGGTTTAAGTTTGTAGACTTAATCTCTATTGAATCTGATGTTGAAGAAGCTATTAAGAATCTTAAGCGACTAAGTCCTACATATTGGGCTGGTGCTGGATTTAACAGAGCTACTTTTGAAAGATTCTTTAGCAGAGAGACTCTTAACTCTTATGCTGGCGCATTCCAAGACTTGTTTAAAGCGGTTGCAGGTAATACAAATGCAATTGGCGGTCAATTAACCAAATTCTTTAAACAGCTTGATACTGGCTTTAAAAATATTGGAAGATATTTTGGATTGCGTTTAGACACCGTATTTGTGTTTACTGGCGGAAACCTTGAAAACTTTATTGGAACACTTGGTGAGATTGTTAGAGGTCTTTCTGGCGTTGCTATCAAGTTCTATGAAGTAGGCAGACTTGCTGAGTATTACTTAGCACCATCAATTAAAGCACTTACAAGTGCATTAAAAGACTCTTTACCAGCTATTACAAAGTCTATTGGTGTTGCTATTGTATTAGCAATGCGAGGTATCTACGAGTTTGTTAAAGCTGTTTACGGAATTATTTATGACTTTAGCACCTCTTTCTCAATAAAGGGTGCTTTAGAAACAGCTTACGAAAGCGTATTAGACTTCTTTGATGGAATCAGAAGCAAGTCTAATTTAGAAAAAGCTTATCAAAATATTAAAGATTTTGGTAGGAAAGTAATTGAAGTATTCTTTCAAATCTACGACAAGGTTATAGGTAACTCTTGGTGGACTGATACTGTAGAAGATATCATTGACACTTCTAACGCGTTGTGGGATAAAGCTAGTGCTGGTCTTAATAAATTTAAGAACAATACAATTGGACTTTTTAAAAATATCTTTGACAGCAAAAGAAGGTTGAACTTTGATTTTTCAGATATCAAAGCAATTGATTTTTCTTTTACTTCATTTAAGCTTCCTAAATTAGAAACTAAAGATTGGACTGAAGGCTTCTTGAAGTTTGCAGAATCTGCTAAGTTAATTTTAGCAGATCTGGCAGAGTCTTTCCCTAGCATCTTTAAATTTGCTCTTGTCGCTGGTTCCGGCTTACTGATTTCAGCCTTATTTCCAGCCGGTGTTATTAAGAATGTTCTCCTTGCAGCTATTATTACTTCTTTAACAGCTAGCTCAACCCTTATTGCAGAACAGTTTGGTGCTGCCCTTACTGGTGGAAGTTTTGTTTCAGAATTAGGTTATCAACTCGGTAAAGCTGCTGGATTCTTAGTAAGTACGCTTATTGAAGAGCTGCCTCAATTCTTGAATGCATTACTTGGAATTGTATCTTCATTTGTCAGAGGCTTTGCTGAACAACTGCCATTAATTGGTTCTTTAATAAAAGGAATCTTTAATGTTGGTGATGTTGTTGGCGTCTCTGGGCCTTTAGGATTGCTTGGAGCTTTCCTATTTGGTGGTGTTGCTGCTAAAACATTGAAGTTCTTGGGGATTGGAAAAGATGCAATAGAAGGTATTGAAGGCATTTTTGGAAAGATTGGCAAAGTAATCACTGGCAAGGACGATGGCATTATTTCTAAGTTCTTGTTTGGTAAACTTGGCTCTGCCAGAGCATTAAGTATTATTGGATTACTTTTAAACAGCCTTGGTGCATTTGATGCAATCTTTTCGCATTCTGTATTGGCTCAATATGCTTTACAGGGCGGTTTAATTTACACTACATTGTTTGGTCAAGCCGGTGTAAACAAGATTGTAGATGCCGTAGGTTCTAAAGTACTTGCACCAATCACTGATGCTTTAAAGAATTCAGCAAAAACTGCAACAGCCAATAGCACACTTTATGACATCTTCTTTGGACAGACTGGAACATGGGCTGAAAGAGCCTCTGTTGCTCTAAAGTCTGTTTTAGATAAAATAACTGGAAAAGTTGTAGATGCTGCAACTCCATTTGTTTCTAAAGGCTATGATTTTGTCAAGACATTGTTGCTTGGCACAAAACCTGAAGTTACAGTTAATGCTGTAAAGAAACAAGTTGCTGCTGTAGCTACTGCTGCTACAATTCAGTTGTCTATCCTGAAGCAAAAGCTTGGCGAGTTAAGTCTGCCTTCATTCCTAGGCGGATTCAGTACTAAGGCTTTTGGTGGTTTTAGAGATTCTGTGAGACAAACTGCTTCGACTGTTGCTTCTGAAAGTTCTAAATTATCTGGAATTGCTGCAAAAGTTGGTGGTGAAACAGGCTTGCTCGGCAGAATGATGTTTGGCAAAGCTGGCAAGGTTGTATTGATTGCCGGTATTGTCTCGCTATTTGCGACAGCTGCTAGTGCTGCAGAGAATGCCGCGCCTAAGCTTAAAGATCAAAGCGTATTCCAGGACATGATTGATAACTGGAATAAGATTAAGCTTGAGAATCCGTTTGCAGCTACTGCATTGCAAATTATTGGAATTTCAATTCCTTTAATTATTGGTGCATTAATCTTCTTTAGACAAAGAGTTATTTCTTTAATCTCATCTGCATTTGATATTTCTAAAGTAACTTCCTGGGCCAGCACTACAGTATCTAGCATTGGTAAGGTAGCTGCTAGTATGAAGAACATTGGCATCATTGGTGGTGCTGGCGCTCTTGCTGGTGGTCTAACATATGCACTTACAAAAGATGCTGGAATTGCTATTGCAGCGGCTACATTTGCGGCTGAAGTTGCACTAATCTTTAGAAAGAACATTGCAGCAGCTCTAATTGCAGCCTTCCAATTTGTGTTTGTAAGACTTGGTGGAGCAATCCTAGGTTTTGTGTTCTCAATAAAAGGCGCAATAATCCTATTGCTTACTAGTGCAATTACTGCATTTATTGACTGGTTCTTTGGACTTAATTTAAGTGCTAAAATAAAAGATGCTGTAAATAAAATAAAAGGTGCTTTAGGTTTTGATGTCAGAAAAAAATCAAAGGTGACTGGTCTTGAAGCTGGAACAGAAGATTTTGCAAGATCTAGAAAATTGCCTTTGACATATTCCTTAGAAGGTATTAACTTCAAGAATATTTCTTCAAAAGACAGTGAGAAATTACAAGGAATAATTTCTAAACTTAATGAAACAATTGTCCAATCTATTGATGAAGAAGAAAGGACTGGTAGAGTTTCACAAGACACAAGAGATTCAATTGCTGCTCTTGATAGAAGTCTGAATAATTTAATACCTAAAATAGAGGCTAGATCAGCATTTAATACTGAAGACTTTATAAAGGAACTTCAAGAATTGCAAAATCTGCAACCTGTAACTACTGCACAAAGAGTTATAACCGGTGCTCAGCAATTTGGATTAGATATTGCATTCCAAGTTAATCAGGCGTTAATTAGAGCTAGAAGAGCACTTGCAACAACACCTAAAGGCAAGCTACGCGCAACGGAAGACTTAGATAAACTGCGATCTGAAGAAAACACTAGATATAATGCTAGATTCAGGCCATTAGATCCAAATGCTGAAGAAATTGGCAGACTTGCTCAAAAAGTAAAAAGTTTAGAATTTCCAGATGCAGAATTAGCAAAACAAATTACAGATTTGGAACAGGGCTATTTAAAAGCCTTTAAAGCTGTTTCAGATGCTGAAATAAATATTTTTGGCTTTTCAACACCGCTATCTAAAGACGATCCTAGAGTTCAACAAAGAGATCTATTAGGTGAGCAACTTAAGAATGCAAGTCTAAAGCAAATTGGAATAGATCAGGCAAACAGAGACATTCAAGATTTCCAAAACAGACTAGGCGCTGTTGCAACTAATCTTAAGGCTATTGGAGCTGATTTTAAATCTGACGAGTTGTTTGCAATTGACGATAAATCATTTGCTAATATCGAAAGATTAAGCAATTCTGCTAAAGAGCTAGCTGAACAATTAGTTAAAACTAAGAATATTGCTGAACAAAACCAAATTATTTATCGCATAACTGAAATTAAAACTCAAGTATTAGAGTTTAAGTTACGTAGTGAAGAAGGCGGTACTCAGAGAAAACAATTCTTACTTAAAGAACGTTTAGAGCGAGCTGGTATTGGAATCTTTAGTAAAGAAACATTAGAAGGACTCAGTGATGATGTTTCTGAAAATTTATTTAAGCTTGCTAACGATGTTGTAATTGCTGAAGAAAATCTCAAGAGAAAACTTCCTGGACCAATGCAATCTTTAAAGCCTGGAGATGATTCTTGGCTTGGAACTATCAGAAGATTCTTTGGTGGAAAAGAAGTTACTCAAGCTCAGCAAGAGGCATACGACAGCTATGAACAAGCTAGAAAGAATGTTCAACAAGCGATTGGCAATCTCAGAAATACTGTAACAAATGAAGCCCGAAAAACGGCTGGTTCTAATATTTCTGTATTAAAAGATTTAGCCGCCAGTGTAAACATAGATTTTAATGATCTTGTTAAAAACAAAGGTCTTAATGTTGCAACAATTGGTATTAATAAACTCGTAAGACTCAATGAAGATTTAGAAAAAGCAACAAGAGAAGGCCGTGGTGCAGTTGTTGAAAGTCTTACAAAACAAATAGAAAGACTTAAAGAAGATCTGCAAGAAGCTCCTAAAACTTTGCAAGATCTTATCAGTAATATCTCTAGCCTTGGAAGTTCCATATCTCTTGAAGATCTCAAACTGTTAAATCCAGAACAATTGTCAATACTTCAAGATGTGTCTGCAGCTGTCAATTTAATTGAAAAAGATCTTAAGCATTTGGGCGAAAGAGCTTCTAAAGTTGAAATTGACAAAATAATTGCAAGAAAGCTTGCGGCATCTCAGAAAGCCTTTGGTGTTTACATTAATTTACTATACGCCTCTGGTGAAAAAGTACTACAGGCTTTGTCTAAATTTGGCATCTCTGACTTATTTGATGTAAATAACTTAACAAGCGATATCATTTCTCAGTTCCTTGTAATTGACACTGAAATTGTAAAATTACAGGATAAGTTAAAGGATCCAAATAATGCTGCAAGATTTAAAGAGATTGTAGGCGAGCTTGTTGATGCTCAAAAGAAAGCCGAAAAACTTAAAAATACTTTTGCTAATTTTGACGTTAGAGTTGATGCTATTAATAAAGCATTTGGCGTAAACCTTACAGATAGAGAAGCAGCGCGTCTAGGCGACAGTTTGATAATTAAATTATCAGATGAAGCTAAGAAACTATTGTCTGGTATTGAAGAGCTTAAAAAGCTTCCAATGTCTGGTAGTCAGCCTATTAATAACACCGTTCAGGTTTATGCAATACCAAACAGGACGGGTCCATCTGTCTTAAAAGAAACAATCGACTATCCTGGTACAACTGCAGTTCAAGGCGATGTAACAAATAGACTTTTAGACTCATTTGATCAACTGAGACAAAGATCTTTAGAAGTGTCCAGAAGTGCTGAAGTGCTTCGTATAAAATACTTAGAAGCAGCTTCTGAAATTGCCTTAATGCCGATAGATGACCTTGTGTCTAAGATTACTGATGCATTTCCTGCTCTAGCTGACTATAAAGATCTACTAGCTCAAGTTAACAGACGTGAATTAGACAGATTAGGTCTTCTTGCATTAGATGCAAATAGCGCAAAGACAAATAGAAATCTTGGCATTGGTACTCAGTTTGCGGTAGAAAACACACAGAGAAGAGGTACAATAGCTGGACAAACAGCTATCAGTGCTTTGTCGTTTGGTGCTGGAACTCTTAGTAGATTAAAAAGCTTAGGTATTGAAGTTGATCAAGCCGCTTATAATCTTGTAAGTAACGCAAATGATCAGCTTATAAGAAGCTTAACTACACAATTAGAGGCCGCGACCGACACAAGAAATGAAATTCAGAAAGATCCTGGTGCTTCAGCGTTTATAAGGAAAGCTGCTCAGAATGCAGTAAATGCTGCTAGAGAACGATTAGATGAAGCAATTGCAACAGCAACAATAGATGTTAGAAAACAAACATCTGAAGCTGGAAAAGCCTTTGCATCCTCTATAACAAGCTCTTGGTCTAGTGCGCTTACAGATTATTTAACAGGTAACGCTTCTTGGAGAGATACGACTAAAGCGATCTTAGACAGCTTTGCAAACCAAGTTATTAAAACCTTTATTGAAGGTCTTACAAGCCCATTCACTGGTGAGAACGGTATTCTTACTCAAGCCCTTAGAGGTCTTGGGTCCAAGATATTTAGCTTGGGTGGTAGTGCCTTAAGTAATCTTGGGTTTGGTGGCGGTGGGGCTTCTGCAACACCATCTGTTGGCGTTACTGCAAATGCTGCAAGTGACGAATCCACAGGGTTGCTTTCTGGTATCCTAGGTAGTTTAACTAGCGGCATAGCTAGTATTGGCGGTTTCTTTGGAACACTTATTTCTGGTGTTGCAAGCTTGTTTGGTATTGCTCTTACAGAGCAAGTTAGTGAGCAGGCTAAACTAGCATATTATGGTAGTTGGTTATTTGCATTGCAGACTACTCTTATAACAGGCTTTGGCACTGTGTCATCATTGCTGACATCACTATTAGCTGTAAGTAGTGTGCCTTTCTTTGCATCTGGAGGCCTTGTAAAAGGTCCAGGAACTGGTACTTCTGACTCAATTACAGCACAGCTGTCTAATGGTGAGTTTGTTGTTAATGCTAAAGCTACAAAGAGATTCTTACCTTTATTAGCTGGTATCAATAAAGGAATGATTCCTAAGTTTGCAGCTGGTGGTCTTGTTTCTGCAAGTCTTATGGCTTCGCCTTCGATGGCTGATATCAAGCCTGCAGAACTTTCAAGCAAAGGCCAGTCTCAACAGACTATTAACATTAATGTTACTGGTGATGTTAGCAGACAGACAAGAGCTGAAATTCAAAGAATGATCCCTAATATTGCAACAAGCATAAACAGCTATAATAGAGAAAAAGGCTAATTCAAGTGAAAAGTTCGGGGTAGGCTTATCTGCCCTGAGAGGGGTGGCGGTTGCTCCAGGTTTGGCACAGGTGGCCCGACTGAGGGGTAGCCGTCACCACCCTATTTAGGTGGCGTCCGGCGTCACTTTGGTAAGCAAAAATTTTGCGTATTTCTTAGAGGAAATTTAGTATGGCCAAATACGGTATTTTAAGGTCTGCTACGAATACAGGACAAGACAGTGAGCTGATTGCCGTGTTTGCAGCACCTTTATCAATCAATAGCAATAGGCCATCTTTGATTAATGATACGTTGACATTGAAGCGTAAAGCTTCTTATTCAGATATTCAAAGATGGGAAATTGAAACAGCATTAGTTCCATTTGAGAACCCTTCAGAATTTTTAGTTCAAAATGTAGCTGCAGGTTACTCTGAACCATTCTTTATTAGAATGCCTCAGATTTATAGGTCTGAAAAGATTTCTCAGACTCTATCTCCAAAGGTATTCTCAGGCGTTGCAGCTGGTAATACAGTTGTTAATATTACAAACGCAGGGTCTGGTTTGCCTGTTGGAGAGTTTATTAAATTTGCAGGTCATTCTAAGGTGTATATTGTAAAAGCATCTACCTCGATTGGTGGTTCTGTAAATCAGTTAACTATTTTTCCTAAGCTGTCTAAGTCAATTGCTTTAAATGAATCTGTTCTCTATGGGGATAAAGTCTCTATGGCAGCAATGTATGGTGATGATAGTAAGATAGGCATCAGTTACATTGACGGTATTTTATCTCAAGTTGACAGCATAACTTTAATTGAGGTGTTATAATGCTTCCAGTGAGCAACAGAAATTATTCTCCTATATCAAGAGAAGACCATTACAATAAGATGCAGGCTTTTATAGACTCTTGTAAAGGTCTTCCGTCTAGTAAATATGAATACGAACACATCTTGTCGGATGGTGTTTATATTCGCAAGCTTAAGCTTAAAAAGAATACACTTGTTGTGGGTGCTGTACACAAGAAAGAAACAGCAATGATTATTTTAACAGGTTCAGTCAGGGTTTTCTCTGAGGATGGACTTGTTACATTGAAAGCCGGTCAAATTAAAATATCTCCTGTTGGTACACAACGGGCAGGACTAGCTTTAGAAGATACAACATTAGTCACACTTCACCGAGCTGATACTGCAGACTTAAAACAACTGATTGCAGAAATTGGTGAAGGTGATATAGACAATCTAAGTGGCGTCAATGAAGGGCGTTATAAACTATTTATAGGCGGAAGGAAAGAGATCGATGAGAAAATTCAGCCAGACGGTAAAGACGCTCTTGGGAACGGGAGTGTACAGCGGCTTCTTTTTGATTGATATGAATGTTAGAAACACTCTGCTTCGGTATACAACATTACCTTTTGATGCCGTAGTCAGTGGTGTAACATACAGTGCAGACAATTCTTTGGCAGGTGTAGACCCTCCAAAACTGTCTAGCAATACTGATAGAGAAGCTTTTAAGATTAAATTTGCAGATCCGTTGTTAACATACTCAGGTCTTGCTGATGAAATGATTGGTTCGAGAGTTACTGTACGAGGTGGCTTTTATAACACTTCTGGCTCCCCGATTATCGATTCAACAGGAACTCAAGTTCTGCAAAATGATCCTATTTTAAATTATACTGACTGTATAGTTTTGTATAAGGGTTTTATTGACATTGTAAGATATACAATATCAGAAGAAGACGGAGCAATCTTTGAAATAGAGTGTGCATCACCTATGGCAAGCTTAGATGCTTTAAATTCTTTTTATACAACTCAAAATTCAATTAGACAAAGAATACCTGCAGCGCAATGGAGTTCAGCACCAGATACGTGCTTTGACAATGTAGCTCTTGGTGGAAAGTCACAAGAAGTATTGTGGGGTAAAATATGAGTTTATTTTGGGTAGCTGTTACTGTAACTGTTGTCAGTGTTGGCTACAGTTTACACATGGCTCAGAAAGCAAGAAAAGCCGCTGAGCGAGCAAGAAGAGAAGCTGAACAAAAAGCTGAACTTCAAAAAGGCTTTCAGTTTACTGAAGAGGGTGAAGCTAAGGCAATTCCAATAATGTATGGCAGAGGAAAGATTGGAGGGGTTAGAGTTCATTTTAAGGTAACTGATAGTTATGCATTTGCAAATATAGCAGGTGGCGGCACTGTTTTTGAAAGCATGAAACAGCCTGACAACGCTACACCTATTGTTTACAGATTAGTCAATTCAAATGCAAACTGGACAGGTTCATGGTCATATGTTCCTTCCTCTATTGCAGAGTTTGCCTCAAATCCTGGTTGGATTGTTACTAAAGATGAAATAAACGTTTGGAAGTTACCTAATAGAGCCTTTGAAGGTGAAACTTTAATCTATACAGCACCAGCCGTAGATTTTGTGTTTTGCTCTTTTAAGAATGGCACAGACACTTCTACAAAGCCATCTGCTGCATTGCAAGCATTAGGGTTCCAATTTCCTGTAAGAACAAATACAGTTCCAGTCTTAGACAAGAATGTTTCTGGTGAAAAGAATGAGTTCTACTTCATTCAACAGGCAATTTGTCAAAGCGGTATTGCTAATATCTACACTGTAGATGTAGATCAAAAGCCATATACGTATGACGCATATAGCTATGGTTTAAGAATACATGCTTATAAAAACGGGTCTGTTGCAGATCCTTTGATGATCGCAAATGATTCCACTAGAACTAACGCTCGCTTTACTAATGTTGCTTATGCTACTTGTGCATTTAAGCTGAATAGGGATGATCCACAATATAATGGTACTCCTGAAGTTCAATTTTATGCAGAAGGTAATTTAGTTAAAGAAATTTTAAAAAATAGCAATAATTACTCATTAAGTAATTATAAAGTATACTCAAATAATTCTGCTTTAGTTTTGCTAGATTATCTTACAAATACTCTATATGGTAAAGGTGTTGCTGAGTCAGATATTGATTTAGAGTCTTTCTATAAAGCAGCTAAGATTTGTTCAATTCAAGTAAAATCTAATGTTGCTAATAAAGGTAAATTAAACTTAGCAAAGGCTGGCACAAAGAATATTTATCTATATGAGTGTAATTTGATATTAGACTCAGCCACATCTTCTAGAGATAATATTCAGAAGATCCTAGATACAATGGCTATGAGTTCGCTTGTTTGGACAGAGGGTAAATATAGACTTAATTTGCCTTATGCTTATGTTTTTACAACAGGTCTTACTTATCAAATAGACGATGTTGTTCAAATTACAGACAATAACAACAAAAACAGGCTTTTTAGAGCAATTAATACTACTGTTCAGAATCCTCTAATCAATGCAGCAGACTGGGTTGAAGACGCTATTCCTAGCGATGTTATTGATATTAACGATAATGACTTGGTACGAGATACTGAAGTTCTTGTATCTTGGCCTGATGCTTCAACAAAGCTTAATTTTGCGACTGTTAGATTTCTGAATGAAGAGAAAGACTTTTCAGAAGATACAATAAATTGGCCAGAAAAAGAGCCAACCGATGGTACGGCAATTTATCAAACATTTCTCACCGAAGATAATGGAATACAATTAGAAACAGAATCGTTTGAAGATGGATGTGTCACTCCATATCATGCATTGGCAAGAGCCGAACAAAAGGTTAGAGCTTCTAGAGGTGTTATTGTTTACAACTTTAAAGCTGTAGCTAGAGTGTTCACATTAGAGCCTGGTGATCTATTTGGATTTTCAAGTGAGTTATTTAAAATACCTTATACCATTTTAAAAGTCGATGAAATTGAAACTGAAGAGGGTGGTGTTGTAAAGGTCACTGGATCTACATTCGATGCAAGACTGCTGGCTTGGAATGTCCCAGACAATTTCTATGCACCATTACCAGATAATTTTGAAGGTTATTCGTTAAAACAAGCTAAAAATCTTAGAATGGTTTTAGGCGAGTCTAATAATAGAACTTCAAACTATCGATTAGAATGGGACAGTGCTGGCGATAATCGGGTTTCTAGATATATTGTAAAGTATACTTCAGACTCTATTAATAACATCACTTCTACTACTGTCTGGACTGAAATAATTACAACTTCAACACTCTCTTGTGAACTACCTGCATTAGACGGTAATTATACTTTTGCTGTTGTTTCGATGGCAGCAAACGGAAGACAAGCACCATTTAGAAATCTTATTGAAGGGTCTGCATGGCCTTTGATTAACTACACAATGTCTTCAGCCTTTTTAGAAGGGTTCGATTCACTCAATGTAGTTCTATCAAACGATGTTCATTCGTTGCTCTCTAATGCAGATGGCTTGGTGGCATCTCAAAGCTATGCAGGATCTGGAACTTCTGTAAAAGTTTATTCGGGTTCAACTGCACTTGTATATGACGGTGTAGGCGTTACTCCTGGAACCTGGAAAGTTACTGCTCCAGCTGGAAATCAAGTCGGAATTACAGCGGGTACAATAGCTGTAGATTCGACAGACAGTACTACAGCGATTGTTGGTAATCATTCCAATATGACTGCAAGTTCTGCTTATATTGATTATGTTATTGCTGGAACTACTATCTCGGGTGCTACCTTCCTTTTAAATAAGAAGCAAACATTTACAAAGGTATTTCCTGCAGCATCTGTTTCAGTATCTGCTTCAAGTCAAATCTTTAGCATTGCACAAAGTGGTACTGCAACACCTTCTGCTATAACATTCTCAGCAACGCTTCAAAACACAGCTCAGGCTATTAATTGGGATTGCGTTGGTGGAACGCTGACAGATGGTGCAAATAACACAAAGGTCTTGCAATATACTGATATGTCTCAAGAGCAAGCTGTTGTGACTGCAACTGCTGGTAATTATGCTGACAGAATCACAATCACTAAGCTAAGAGAGGGCATCGACAGTTATGCTGCATTCTTAAGCAATGAAACACATACATTACAGGCAGATAGCTCTGGTTCAGTTGCTAGTTTTGCAGCAGCAACAACGTCAATGATAATTTATAAAGGTACTCAATTAGATACTAGTAATTGGACTTTCCATGTCTCCGGTGTGTCTATAGGTACTAAATACAGAGATAATGATGATAACACTGATAGAGATGGCACAGGTACAACTAATGGTGTAATATCCGCATTTCCTTTAAAAATTGTATCATTGTCTCAAGATGAGGGCTACGTAGATATTACTGCGACTAGAACTGGGCAAAGTATTACAAAGCGTTTTACAGTTGCTAAGGCTAGGTCGGGTTATGATGCAAAAGTCTATTCAATATTGCTTTCTGCACCTGTTATTTTTAAGAACTCACCTACAGCTGCAATTGATGGTGTCCATACGAATATCACAGCAACTGGACAAGTGACAATTGGAAATACTGCTTCAACATTTGGTTATTTGACTGCAACTTACAATGGTGTGCAAGAAGCCGCTGCAGCTACTGCTAATACTATTACAACAGATATTGCAAACAATTCTGATATAACGTCTATAACCTTCAAGCTCTATTCTACTGAAAACAAGACTCAGCTGTTAGACTCAGTAACAGTTCCTGTTATTTTTAGAGGAGCTACTGGTGCAAGCGCTTTAAATATAGTGCTTACTAATCCAACTCATGCAATTCCATGTAATGAGTCAGGTGCGGTACAGTCATATGAAGGCTCCGGAACAGATGTTTTTGTATATGAAGGCGGAACAGCTCTGTCGTATGATCCTAATTATGATGGTTCTGTCAACGGCACCTGGAAGGTCACTGTAAACACTACAAACATCGTAAAGAGCACAACTCAAACAGATGAAGGTAGCTTTGTAAGATTTGGTGATCACAGCGGTTTGTCGCAAGGTACGGCCTCAATCACCTACACAGCAACTGGCAAAACATCTGAAGGCGTAGCGTTTTCAATTTCCTCTACGCAGACGTTTTCTAAAATTAATTACGGCGTTGATGCAAGATATATTTATATCTTCACAAGTGCTCCAGTAGTCTTTAAAGATGCTGCAAGTGCAAGCTTAGATGGTGTTCATTCAAACGTAACTGTAAAGGGTAGACGTGTTATTGGTGATACTGTTGCCGATTTTGGCTATGTTACTTATCAAACAGATAAGATGACAAACGAATCTGCAAGAGCTGCAAGTCACACAACCGAAATTGCTAATGACGCAGATATTACGTCTATTACAGTTAGACTATATGAAACAAACCAATCAACTGCAATTTTAGATACAGAGTTTATCCCTGTTGTATTTAAAGGTCTCAAAGGCTCTGGCGCTGTTAATGGAGTTCTCAGCAACGCAACTCATGCTATTCCTTGCTCTTCAGATGGTACTGTACTTGAAGATGGTTATAACAATTCTGGTACATCGTTATATGTATATGAAGGTGCTTCACGATTAGTATATGATGGACAAGGAACTTCTAATGGAACTTGGAAAGTAGATACTACAGCAACTGGAATTACAGTTTCTACATCTGTAACTGATGGCGGTGATTTTGTAACCTATGGAAATCATAGTAATCTTACAACTGAGTTAGCCGTAATTACGTACACTGTCACGGGTAAGACTTCAGAAGGTATTTCTTTTACTTTTACAGTTGACCAAACATTTGTAAAGGCAAGAAGAGGTGAGACCATAATTGAAGGCTATCTTACTAATACTGAGTACATTTTTGCTACGGACGAAAGTGGAACGGTAAGTTCTTATGCTGGTACGGGTGTAGATATCTCAGTATATGAAGGTAATACAAAGCTTTCGTATAATGGTGTTGGAACTTCTAATGGAACTTGGAAATCTGTAGCCTCAGCAACTAACATTACAGCATCTACATCTTTAACCGACCTAGGTACTGATGTTAGATACGGTGTTGTAGATGCTATCACAGCAGATTCTGCATATATTGATTTTACACTGACTGGTAAAAGCACTACAGGTAAGGCCTTTACTTTGGTTAAGCGTCAAAACTTTACTAAACGTAAACAAGGAGTTACAGGTAAGAAAACAGCAACGGTCCAACTATATCAATGGGCTACTGCTGCGCCGCCTACACCAACAGGTAATTCAACATGGACATGGTCTAGCTTATCAAACAGTGGATATGTCAAAGTTCCAAATACATCTCAAAATTTAGACTATTGGACAATATCAATTCCTGCTAATCCAGGTACACCTGGAATTAAGTTATGGACTGCAACAGTTAGGATTGAAGCGACAAATGCCGCACAAACAACAGCTGTTGACTGGACTAATGCACAAATATCTGCAATATCCCAGAATGGTCAAGCTGGAGTACATGGAGCAACACCTACTTTGTTTAAATGGGCTGCAACAATTCCGACAGCTCCAACAGGAACTAATACATGGACTTGGGCTGACAATGACTTTGATGGTGTAAGTACTGCAAATACAAATGCTGGCTGGTCTAAATCTCCTGGAGCAGCAGTAGCGGGTTATACCCTGTGGTCGGCTAAAGTTAATATTTCAGATTCTGCCTCAAACGCAACTACAACTGTAAACTGGTCTCTATCAAGTATTACTGCTGTTTCTTATGGTGGACAAGATGCTGCATCTTATACTGTTTGCTATGCTGTGATACCTGTTGCAACAGAAATCACTTCTTCTGCAAATATCGTTAAAAGTGGAACTGCTGTTCCTACTGCGGCAAACTCTGAAACTAGTTGGGGTGTGTCTGTAGCTTGGAGTACAACTGCGCCTGTTATTCCTGCCAATAATAGATTGTGGCAATCTGATGGTATTTACAATCCTGCAACAAATCAAACAACTTGGACTACACCATACTGGTCTTCATTGAAAGTTGGCTCTTTGTCGGCATTGTCGGTTAATACAGGACAACTGTCTGTTACCGGAACAATATCTTCTGCAAATGAAAATTTCAGTGTAGATGAGAATGGTAATGTAGTTATTAAGAGTTCATCTGGCAATAATAGACTGGAAATTAAAAACAATCAAATAAGTGTTGTTTATAATGGTGTCGTTAGAGTTAAAATAGGAGAATTATAAGTGTCAACACAAGGCATCAGACTATATGATGCTTCTGGAAATGTGACATATGACTCGGATACTGTCACTTGGAATCAAGTAGATTTCTTCTTGGTTTCTCGTGACAGTACTGTTTCAAAAGACTATTTGATCATTTCTGGAAGAGAAGTAATTACTTCACAAATATTCGTAAATGCCCCACCAAGCGATAGAAAGGCAATTGCATTTGATATCACACGAAACAATTACACAATAACTGTATCCGGTGGTAATGTAGATGCATTGATACTGGTGTTAATGAGATGAGCTACGGATTTTTAGCAACAAACAACAACAACCAAGTGTTAGTCTCTAGTGATACTAGAAATTTACACTTTATTCAAAAACTTACTACACCATTTGCTGTAGATTTATCCAGTGATTATTTTGGTGGTATTCGTAAGTGGCGTTATAGAGCTACTGTTAAAACAGCTCCTATGCCGTTCTTTACAATGCCTACGTCTGATTTTTACGGGGTAACTCAAATCACGCAAATTGATGCAAATACGTGGGATATTGAAGTAGTAAGATCTGGAACATCTACTACAGTACCTGAGTTATACATATTTGCAGATCCAAGAGGTGTTGATGCAACTGAAGCCTATGGAATGATTGTTTACAATGAGGATGGTACTAAGTCATTTGACAGCCGACTGCGCCCATTAGTTGCATTTGGAGCATCAACTGTAAATCATCCTAGCGTTCCAAAGGCTACCTCTAATTATGTTTTGTCAGCAAAATACTGCGAAGCTAGCATTGATTCAAGAAGTGGTGTCTTTCAACCAGACGCAAATGCGTTTAATAGCTATCCTATTATTGGAGCTGCTGCTGTAAAGCCAATGTATTTCTTCGCAAGTTTGGCTCAGTCAGAACGAGAATCCTTTTCTTATCAAAGTGAAGACGACTGTGACGGTGTGGATGCATATGGTGGCTGTATTGGCTTTGGAAGAGATTATCAGTGGTGGTCATGGTATTGGTGCTTTTATCGCGGTGGAATTAGAATCGGCTATGACCAGATTGGCCCAATAGAAGTTACTACTCATAGCTCAAGTATATTAGGTTTAACTCAGACTGCAAATTACCAAACATACTGTGATGACAATGGCTGCTCAGAGCAATTCACAGGCTACACAAATAATTATACAACATATACACCTGTTGAAAATGGGAGTACGTTCTTTGGAACTTCTGACGATGGTTATTGGTCTTTAGCTACGCCATTTGCAATTTGGTGTGGTAACAATGATAACACAGCAGCCATATCTACGAATGTAATCAATATTTCTACAAACGGATATGTTACCTTTGGCTCAGGCAATGGCTCAGCAACTTATATTGTAAGTGCTGTTAATCCTTCCTACTTTAAAGTAATGTTTGGCGGTGGTGATAGAAGAGCTATTGCATTGTATGTAACAGTACAAGGTTCTGCGCCAAATAGAACTGTTACTTACAGATACGAAGGTTACAAGAATTATAATAATACAACAGGACCTGCAGACATTAAGTTTGAGATTCGTTGTTATGAAAATAACAGATCAATTGATTTTATAGACGATGGTACTAACTGGTCTGGGTGGACTGGAATAACACCTGTATACGGAGCTGCATCTTCAACTACACAAATAGGTACATTACAAAGCACTCCATTTAATCTTAGAATTGCTCCAGGCTATGTCAAAAAGATGCAAGCTGGCTGGATTCCTCATACTTTTGGTTGCAACTGGAAATATGAAAAAGACAGCTCTTTTATTGGCATTGATACTGGCGGAGGCGGCTCTACTGGAGGTTCGTGGCCTTATAGTAATGAAACAATTAATCTTATAAACAACGCCGTTATTATCGGAGATGCTTCATATTATGATTAAGCCGTTTACAATCGACCGTATTGAAAATTTACCAAATGATATGGTAAAAATTTATTTTACAGCATATCGAACATACTGGGATAATGAAAATCAAAGAGGCATGACTCAAAGAATAGTTGACACAATTGTTGTTAAAACATCTGATAACTATGATAAAGTCGTGTATGATTATCTGAAAGATAGAGGTCTTATATCATGATTGAAATGATGGAATCAGAAGGATCAAACCCTAGAGTTGCATTTGAAATTGGTACTCTAGAGTTTAATGAAAAGGTTGAATTCCTTAGAACACATTTTAAAGATCACACTTATATAGAGCCTTCGTTATGGCGCTCTATTAGTTCTCATCAATTTAATCCGATCTATAATGATTATATAACATCAATTGTATTTAGGAAAAAGCCTTTTTATGCAAATAAAGATCCTTTAATGATTGCAGTTGGTCGTAAATTCTTTATGCAGAACAAATGGATATATGATAAAGTTTACAATATTTTGTTAGACCATCCAGATATTGATTACCCACAAAACAGTTACCCAATTGCACTAGGCGAACTGATTAATGTATACGGTCAGCCAGGTGATACCGACTTTTCTTACATAAAAGATTTGTATTTTATGAATGCAGATCATGAAGCGGTAGAAGCTTGGGCTGGTAAGTCTTTGCCAAAAGGATCTTATTCTACTTTTTATTCTTTTACTTATAATTCGAATACTAAAGAAACTCTTAGATTCAAAACTTACACTTATGACGAGCAAGGCGCTTTTTCAGACTGGGATGTTGTTTGGAATGTGGCATTAAAACGTTACGAGAAAATAACTGGAACAACTCCAAAATGGTTGCTTGAGGCGAACCCGTTAAATTAACCCAAAGACGTTCCCCTCCAAATTGAAATTTTATCATAGATTAGTTGTTATAGAAACATAAAATTCTTAAAATATAGAATTATATTAATATCGAAAATTGGAGTAATCGAATGTTACCTGCTATATTAGCGCCAGTGTTAACAACACTGGCATCCAATGGTTTGAATCTTTTAGCTGGAGCAATCCAAGCAAAAGGTAAACAAGTTATTGAAGATAAACTTGGTGTGTCTATTGAAGACACTGCCAAGACAGAAGCTGGTCTTTTAAGGTTGAAACAGCTTGAATTTGAACACGAACAATTTCTTTCTGAAATTTCTGTTAGGAAAGCCGAGATTGATTTAGAAGCAGAAAAAGCTGCTCAAGTTGCTGTGACAAACAGATGGGAAGCTGACATGCTTTCTGATTCATGGCTTTCTAAAAATGTTAGACCAATGATCCTTTTGTATTTGCTTGGAGCTTATACAGTCCTTTCTGTGTCTAGTGGTTTTGGCTTTACAGTGACTCAAGCCTATGTTGAGCTTTTAGGTCAAATGCTTATGATGGCTTTCTCAGCATACTTTGTAGGAAGAACTGTTGAGAAATGGAAAGATATGTCTGAAAGGGGTAAGCAATGACTTTAGGTGAACACCAACAGGCATTCTCTAGAGATCTCGTACAGTTGCTAAATAGAGCTTTCACCCTTGGCTATGAGGTTAGAATTGGTGAAGTTGAAAGAACTATTGAACAACAGAAGCTTTATGTCAGCACAGGCAGATCTAAAACTATGAATAGCAATCATTTAAAGAAATGTGCAGCAGACTTGCACTTCTTTAAAGATGGCAAAATTTGGTATCCAGACGAACTAGGAAGTTTTTGGGAATCTTTGAACCCTTTAAACTCTTGGGGCGGTAACTGGAAATCCTTTAAAGATAAGCCTCACTTCGAGCGAAGAGCATAATACAATATCCCCACGTCATGTGGGGATAAATTTTGCGGTAAAATGAGTATCTTATATGATAGCATCCAAAGCTATTAATTTGTTTAACTTAAAGGAGATTGAAATGTCTTTTGTAAAAGCCTTAGCTGCTGTTTTAGTAGCTTTGTCGTCTACTTCTTATGCAACTGAAATTTATCCAGTCAACACACTGGGTCAACGAGAGTATCATAAGAATCATTTAGAGGTGAAAGATGGTCGTATTGTAGAAGTCACACCAACTGGAAAAGTCGAGTATCATAAACAACAATATGTTATTAGAGATAATAAGATATTGCCTGTTACTGCCACTGGACAAATTCAATATCATAAACCTGCTGCAAGGAGCAAATAATGTTTTCAAAAGAAACTGAAGAATTGTTTATAAAAGTGTTTGGTGTAGATGCAATATTTGGTTCACGTAGGTATCGAGCTTCGTCTTGTACCTATAAGGCCTATTGTAGACTAATGCGTATTCAACCTGTGGAGCTTTAACATGAAAGATTTTATTGAGCTTTTGATGAAGCCTTTTCGTAAGCCTAGTGCTGAAGTAATTGCACAAGTCTCTATTGAGGAATCTAAAAGAAATTTACTTCGGTGGCAAGCTGATGCAAGATATTCTCAGAAGATGGTCGAGTACTACGAGGATAGGATTGCAGTTCTTAGAAAACAACTTAGTTTCGGTATCGAAGATTTTGCGGAAAAATGAGTATCTTATATGATAGACAAAAGTCTCTTAACCTGAAAGGAAAAATCATGTCTTCGCATCGTTTTGTGTATCTGAGTCTTGTGTGCTTCATTGCATTCATCTATGGCTATATCATTAGTCTTAGCATGCTTGCAATCATGTTGGGTCTTGGGATTGACGTTGCTATTTCGTCTGTAACAGCTCTTATTGTGTCTACTTATAGCACTTTGCTTATTAGCGATCACATTGAGTCTGTAGCAGATAAGGTAACAACAGGTTTGCTTAAAGTCAAAACATTCTTTCGCAACAAGAAAGAAGAATTTGATGCTGCAAACTTCAATCGTAAAAATGGTCTTGTTCTTGTTTCTTGAAAGGAAATTTAAATGAAAGCGCTTGTTGAAAAATTGACAGATCCTGACTTTGGTGACACGCTTGTTCTTTGGACTTGCTTGTATGGATTGGGATTTGTAACTGGAATGTTGGTCTTTGAAAACGTCTGCAAATAAAGGAGATATCATGAGTATCAAAGAAAAGATTTATACTACTGCACTGCATTATGTGTCTCGGTTAAGCAAGACACCTGAAGCAAAGGTTGTAAGTATAATCACTAAAGTTGCAATATCAAAAGAAGATGTTGCAGTAATTAACTTTAAGAAGCTTGACATTAACGATGAAGATCGTGATCGAATCATTCGAGCACTATCTGAGAAGTTTAACGTGTTTAAGCACCCTGAATTTAATTACATTGTTGTTTCAATCAACTGAAAGGTCTAAAAATGTTTTCTTCAATTCTTTCTTCTGGTCTTAAGTTTGCCGGTATTACTCTTGTTATCGGCTCCCTGTTGGCATTCCTTAGCGCACCTGTGTTCTTTGGAATGGTAATTATAACAGCATCTGTATTGATGACTGTTTATACTTACACAGCAATTGCCTTTATTCTTGGAGCCATTCTAAAATGGTTCAAAGTAAGGAAAGGCAATGACGCTATCAATAGTAATTGAAGGCTGGTACTGTATCAGTAAAGAGTATCCCGATCTTAGCAGAACAGTTTTAAATAGTAATATATTTAAGCTGTCTGCTAGATCTTTTGATATTCTATCATTGCATGTTACAGACATCGGTCGGATACAAGGGTCTTTTCTAAATCCTACATATGTTCAAGGTATTGTTGATACCAAAGGGTCGCTCATCCCGTTCTTTATTGATAGACAAAAAGCAAAAAAGCTACAAGCATTAATTGATTCGGTTAGGAATGAAACGAGCATAACCTTGTAGCAAAGCGCCTCCGGCATTACCTCGAAAGGGGTAGTGTCGGAGGTTTCTTTGTTTATTTTTTGTCAGGAGGTTAGACATGAATTCGATTGATCTCAAGATCATTCATTTCACATTGCTCGTTGTAATTCTGTTCTTGTTCTCAAAACTGTCTATAGATGCTATCATACTAGGTGCTGTTGCAATTTATTTGTATCAGCGTCGAGGTATGAAATGATTGAAGCCTTAGTTGGAATTTACTTGATAACACTCGTTCCAAAAATTGTTATGAGGATTGCAAACATTGAAACAAAAACTGATTGACTCTATAAGTTCTAGAATAAAGACTGAAATTGCACCACAAAGTCCTTTGAAGTTTTTATTTAAATTAAAGGTAGAAGATTACATTGATAATGTAATATCTGTAGTCTATCTATACACTCGTGCAAAGAAAGGAACAAACAAGAACACAATCTATCTGACAGAAATTATATCTGCGATTGGTCATAACATTCGCAATAAGTACAGACTTAAGAGAGATTCTGCAGCCGCTGCTAAGACTGGTGCTTTCATGCTGTACTCATTTGAAGAACTTTCAATGATACAAGTTATGCTAGGTCAAGGTTCTAAAGGGCATGCCAGCTATATTGTGCAAGTGCTTGATGATGATTCTATTTGCAGCCTATGGGAATCTCTTGTAGCTAATCAAATTGAAAAATTACCAGCTGAAGTGCCATATGCTCCTTGGAAAGCTGCAAGGCATGAAACAGGCGCTTGGCTTGTAAAGACTGGAAACAAAGATGTCTTAGACAAACTGTCTGTTGAAAATCATCCTATTGTATTTGATTGTGTAAATAAGGCACAGCAAGTTGGATGGCGTATAAACAAAGATGTTTACGATATTCATTTGTGGGCACTTCGAAATAAAACTGATGCATTTGCAGATATTTGGGAATTACAAAATCCTGAAGCAAAAGCAACTAAACTTAGAGAAGCAAAGGCAATTGGAAGTATTGCAAAAAGGTTCTTAGATAAAAACTTTTATCATCTCTATTACTATGACTTCAGAGGTCGAAAGTATCCTGCTACAGCATATCTGCATGAGCAAGGCTCCGATCTAGCTAGAGGTTTGCTGCTTCGTGTTGATCAAAAACCAATAGGAAGAGAAGGCTTTTTCTGGCTGCTAGTGTCTGTTGCTAGTAACTGGGCTGGCGATGCTGGTAGAGATGATGGCGCAAAGACTGATAAGATTCCTCTAAAAGATCGATACATGTGGTCTCTAGATAATGAAGAAATATTGCTGTCTTATGCTGAGAAACCGAAAGTAAATCAAGGCTGGATGAAGGCTGATAAGCCATGGCAATTTCTTGCTGCATGCTTTGAATTTAAAAAGTTTAGAGATTGGCAGATGTCTTTCTTTGACGACTACATTGATATAGCAATGATTGATCAAGGTCTTGAAGCCCTGGGTGTAGATCCTTATGACTTCTCATCTAGTCTTGAATGCTATATTGATGGCAGTAATAACGGCTCACAACATTTGTCTGCATTGACTCGTGATGAGATTACAGCACCGCACGTTAATCTTGTTCCGTTAGACTTGCCAGGCGATTTGTACAAATATGTTGCAGATCATGTTTGGGATAGACTTGCAATTCAATTGAAGGCAATGAGTCCACATACTATAAAGTCTTGTGAAACCTTTATAGATAATCTTATTGAACTTAAAAAGCAAATTCATCTAGCTGAGCCTAAGAGTGACAAAAGAAAAGAGCTTATTGACGAGATTTTAAAGTTTAAAAATACTTATCAAAATCTATTAGATGTTGCTGCGCCAGTGTATTGGTCTAGAGTCGTAGACTTGAAACATAGACGAAAGGTTGTAAAGAGAAATGTAATGACTTTGCCATATGGCGGTACAGCTTATGGCCTAGGTCAGCAGCAAATTGATGATGCAAGAAAGCATGGTATTGATTTGTTACTACATATGGAACATAAGTGGGGCGCATATCTTGGCAGAGAAGTGTTTGAAGATTGTAGAATTTCATTGAAACGTCCAATGCAATTGCTATCTGTGTTTGAGCAAGCAGGTAAGAAAGCTGAAGCAGCTGGACAATTCTTGTCTTGGACTGTACCAGTTACAAACTTTCCTGTAGTTCAAAATTATACAGAAGGTAAAGTCAAAAAGATATGGGTTCAATATGGACCACCTGTAGGTGAGAGAAACAGCACAGGCTACTATGAAAATACATTGCAATTAGCAGTATGTTTTATTGAGGATGTTAAACCATCAAAAGGTAAACAATCTCAAGGCGCAAGCCCTAATGCAATTCATAGTCTAGATGCTGCACATCTTGCATTGACAGTGCATAGAGCAGACTTTCCATTGACCACAATCCATGACAGCTTTGGTTGTTTGCTTGCAGATATGCCTAAGTTGTTTAGATTGATTAGAGAAACTTTTGTGGAGTTGTATAGCGCTGATCCATTAACATCTATTATGAAAGATATTGATGGTGATATCAGTGGTGTTCAGTTTGGTACTCTTGACATCTCTTTGATTCTAGATTCAGAGTATTGTTTTGCATAGAGGATATTATGCTACAATTTAAAAACTTTAGAGAAGTCTATCAAGGCTTTAAAGATGGTAAAGTTCCATTTTGTGTTTTACAAGAGTCTGCAATGACTCAGGCAAGCTATCTTGATGGATTTGCAGATACGTATGATCCTAATGAGGAAATGACCCTTCAAAAGATTATTGAAATTCGAAATAGTCTTAGTGACTCTGAAGAAGATTCTTTTGTATATAACTTAGGAGGTGATCTATTCATCTGTGAAACGGAAGAGGATTTAAAACAAATTGAAGGTTGTGACTTTGAATGGGCTAAAACTCATGACGACAAATGGCCTAATGTGACTGACAAACCCATGTCGTGGGACTGCTGTGACTTTGTGGGAAAAGATCGTAGTTCAGGTTGGGCTGTGTTTCTGCTTTGTTGGAATAACGCTGGCGGTAATGTATATTATGTGCCAGAAATACTTTGGGAAGCCGCAAGACTTGAGGAACATCTGATTGAGCATCAACGTGTTTGGAGCACACAAAAGGATGACTAATGTTAATTACTAAGAAGAGTATATTGTCTGGCATCGAAAGAACGCTAGATATTCCAGTAACCCAAGAGGAGTTTGATAAATGGAATAGCGGAATGTTAATTCAAGAGGCAATGCCAAATCTTAGTCCTGATCAACGTGAGTTTATCTTGACTGGAATTGTGTCTGATGAGTGGGATTCTACATTTGAGGAAGATGAAAATGAATGAAATTAACTGTGTAAAAGTTCAAGTAACCGAAGCGGAAAGCGAAATGAAAATTCTTATTAGCATTGACTCACGTCAGCATCTCTGTATCGACTTTGATCCTAATTTCCTAGAATCAATTTTGAATGCAACTAGCGTTACGATTGACCGAAATTGGGACGGAGTTATTAAATCTATTGAAGAGGTCAAAGGAAAGCCAAATGTTATGATTATCAATGCGTCTGATATTTCTCCCAGGAAACCTGATACAAGCGAGAAGCTTAAGGCACTTGAAGCGTATCAGGCTAAACTTACGGCAGAAGCTGACGCTATTACTAAAGAAATTAATGCGTTGAACAACGCCTAAACCCGTTAAATTAACCCTCTAGGTGAGGGATTTAAATTCTAGTTTATCAAGGAAAGAAAATGGCTATCATTCGAGACTGTGAAATTTGGTTTGCAAAGCTTAATCCTAAGCGTCCTAACAACAAGTTCAACAAAAAGAACCCAACATGGGAATGTCAAATTCGTACTTATGACAAGGCTACAAAGAAAGCTTGGGAAGAGTTGAATCTGCCTGTAAAAGCTGTAGTACCTGATGAAGGCGCACCATACTTCCGTGTTAATCTTCGTAAGAAGTCTATTAAGGAAGATGGAGAACCCGCATCTCCAATCAAGGTAGTTAATGGGCATTTGGCAGACATTGATCCAGACTCTATTGGTAATGGTTCTATCGGCAATGTGCGACTGTTCCAATACGAGTATCCAAAAGAGGGTGGTGGCAAAGGCACTGCGTCTGTTCTGATGGGTATTCAGATTACGAAACATATTGTTTACAAGGCTAAGCCTCGTGATGATGAGTTCGGTATGACTGAAACGGAGACAATTGAGCCTTCTGAAGAAGAGATGGAAGCTGCATCTGAAGAAGACGCATTCTAAGAGGAAACAAAGGGCTATCTATAAAAGGATAGCCCTTTTTAATTTAAATGAGACCATACATTGCATTTTACAAAGGTAAGCAGCTTCAAGTAGAGGCAACATCCTCTTATGAAGCACAACAAAAAGCTGCAAAGCTTTTCAAAGCGAAAAAGAGTTATGAAGTAACAGTAATGCTGGCTGACGTAACTCATAGTACGCAACACATCTGAAAGGGACAATATGCGTTATATGTATACGATATATAAGGATGATGGGTCAGACACTGGACCAACCAGAGTTGACACATCTACTCGTATTGAAGAGATTAAGGAAAAAGATGTAACATGGCCATTCTATGTGGATGTCTATGATATGCTTGAAAATAAGCAGAAGTATACTCTCAGATCTCTTGATGATCTTGAAGGCTATATTGTGTCTTTAGAAAGAGCTGCTGCGTGGAAACCTGGAAAAGAAGATCCAAAGCTTCCATTGCCGGACAGAAATCTCAAAACCGCAGTCGCAATTAAGAAACCTGGAATATCTGCAATACCGCCTGTAGCTATCTATGCTTTAGGCGCAGCAATGCAAGATGGCGTTAATAAATACGAAAAGTATAACTGGCGAGATGCTGGAGCTACTACTTCTATTTTCTTTGATGCTATGGCTCGTCATTTATTTGCTTGGTATTCTGGAGAGACTTACGCAAGTGATAGTAAAGTGCACCATCTTGCTCATCTAATGGCAGGCTGTGCAATTATACTAGATTCTGAGTTGCACAAAACCTTAAATGATGACCGAAAGGCTTCAGAAATTAAGCAAGATGTGATTAATACGTTTATGAAGCTTATTAAGGAGTCTTAAATGTCGCGCTGGGTATTTGACATTGAAACAGATGCCCTGCTAAAAGACTGCACTAAGATGTGGGTCTTGGCAGCGCACAATCTTGATACTAAAGAAACAAAGCATTGGCTTGAAGGCGATCTTTCTTGGAAAGAAGAGTTTAGTAATGCTAAACTGATTGTAGGCCACAATATTCTAGGCTTTGACGTATTTGTGTTAAAGAAGTTGTTTGACTTTGAATTCCCAAAGACTTGCAACTTTCATGATACGCTATTGATGTCTCAAATTCTAAATTACAAACGATTTGGAAACGATGGACATAGCCTTGAACGTTGGGGTCAAGCCTTAGGTGATGAAAAGCATGAATTCAGTGATTGGTCAAAGCTCTCTCAAGAGATGATTGATTACTGTATTCAAGACGTTCTTGTCAGTGTAAAGGTTTATGAAAAGCTATTAAGAGAACTATCCGCTATTGCAGAGAAAGCTCCTGCTGTAAAACAATATTTAAAAGCTGAGCATGCTGCAGCTAAATGGTGCACTTATGCTAGTTTACATGGCTGGCCTTTTGATATTGTAAAAGCCAAAGAGCTTTATGCAAGACTTGAAGCTGAAATGCAAAAAGCCTATGATGCACTGTCTAAAAGACTTGGCTTAAAGACAATTCAAACAGACTTGAAGAAGGGTGTTGTAGAAACTAAGTTTCCGAAATGGACTAAAAATGGTTTCTATGATGTTCATACCGCTAGGTGGTTTGATATTGATCCGTGTTCAGGTTTTGAAGGTGAAGATAGAATGGTAGCAGGTGAATACTGTAGAGTAGAATTTGCACCGCTGTCTTTGGATTCTGTTGCAGATGTAAAAGTGTTTCTATATAGGAATGGCTGGCAACCAACTGAATGGAATACCAAAATCAATCCAGATACTAATAAGAAAGAAAAGACATCTCCTAAAGTAACTGAAGATAGTCTTGAGTTTCTTGGCGGCGATGGTAAGTTGTATACAGAGTTCTTAACCGCAAAATCTAGATATGGTATCTTAAAGACTTGGATTGAAAATACTGACTCTAATGGAATGCTTCACGGTGATATGATGTTGATTGGCACACCAAGTATGCGTGCTAGACATTCTATTATTGTTAACGTTCCTGCAGCAGACAGTCCTTGGGGTCCAGAAATGAGAGCCCTATTTACTTGTAAGCCTGGCTGGAAACTTATTGGCTGTGACTCGTCAGGTAACCAAGCGAGAGGTCTAGCTCACTATCTTGGTGATCAAAAGTTTATCGATACTTTGCTACACGGTGATATTCACCAGTACAATGCTGATGTTCTTACAAAAGTTCTTGAAGAGATGGGAGTTGTCTATGAAGTGAAGAGATCTCAAGCAAAACGAATTTTGTATGCTTTCTTGTTTGGTGCTTCTGGCACGAAACTTTGGAGCTACATATTCGGAAACATGGATGAAAAGAATGGCAAAAAGCTAAAAGCTGGCTTCCTGAAAGCTGTGCCAGGATTCAAAGCACTTATTGAAAAACTGGAGAGTATCTATGGGAAGACATCACAGTATGGAGACGGTTACATACCTTCTCTCGCTGGCAATCGTATTTATGTTGATTCCTTTCATAAGCTTCTTGTTTATCTGCTACAGTCTGCTGAGAAGATTACTTGCAGTTCTGCGCTAATGCTTACAATGGAACAGTTTGAAAAGGAAGGAATTCCTTTTATTCCTTGTATTTATTACCATGACGAAATTGACTTTCAAGTGCCTGAAGAATATGCTGAAAGAGCTGCTGAAATAGGTAAACGAGCATTTGCAGAAGGCCCAAAGTTGTTTGGAATTACAATTATGGGTGGTGATGCAAAAATTGGTAACAATTGGTATGAAGTACACTAAATGTTCTTCGCTATGCCATAAAGATGAGCGCTGTTCAATTACAGCCTCCGGTGCATGTGATTATTTGGAGAAAGAAATGTACGGTATTCAAGTAGTGTTTAATGAACGTGGATATTGGTCTAAGCCATACACTTACATGTATGAGAAACCAATTGCAAAAGGTTCTGTAGTTTTAGTTCCTACAAATAACTTCTTTAGCGTAGGCAAGGTTATAGACAGTGTAGCAAACTATGCGTTTAAACCTGATATTAAATATAAGAGCATTAAGTCTATCTTGGAGGTATAATGAATATATTTATTCTTGATAAAGATCCTTACAAGGCTGCTCAGTATTTGTGTGATAAACACATTGTAAAAATGTGCCTAGAAACAGCTCAAATACTTTCTACTATAAATGGCGGACCTTATAAGCCAACTCATCCAAAACATCCATGCACTATATGGGCTGGAGATTTTATGGGTAATTACAGATGGTTAGTTGCGCATGGCAAAGGTATTGCTGAGGAATACCGAGAAAGGTATGGAAAAGAACACAAGAGTGCAGAAGTTATCTATGCGCTTGAATGGCCTTTAAATCCAATACCTGAAGGTCATTCGGACTTTGCACTAGCTATGCCAATTGAATTTAAATCTGATGATGCAGTAGAATCTTATAGAAACTACTACATGAGTAAGAAAGAGTTTTGTAATTGGACTAATCGAGAAATTCCTGAATGGTTCTTGGAGAGATTAAATGTTTCATGTGCCTGAAAAGTTTCGTCTTAGATCCGGCGTAATGGGTAGTGATGCTACGTTTGGAAATAATGGTGCTTTTGAAGTTGTAGTAACCTTAAATGGATGCAAACAGAAATTGTTTGTGATTGCCTCTGACCAAGTCGGTTGGGAGCATGTTAGTGTTAGCAGGACGGATCGCTGTCCATTGTGGGATGAGATGTGTATTATCAAAGACATGTTCTGGGACGAGACCGACTGTGTAATACAATACCATCCTCCACACTCAGAGTACATCAACAACCATAGATTTTGTTTACATCTATGGAGGCCTGTTGGTGTAGAAATTATTCAACCACCAAAAATTCTAGTAGGATTAGAACAGGAGTAACGATGAATATCAAAGAGTACCTTTTAGTGTGTCTAGTTGAAGAGCTGTCTGAATTTCAAAAGGAGATTTGTAAAGTTCTTAGATTTACAGCAGATGATAAACATCCTGACAAAGATGAAACAAATCTAGAAGGTGCTTGTAGAGAGTGGTCTGATATAATTGCTGTCTTGGAAT
>Ga0222713_10001121_pt1 | contig 30687 bp, 26 predicted proteins | sample C33_649DmetaG_FD_165061 | JGI IMG/M metagenome (GOLD analysis project Ga0222713, IMG submission 165061) | Estuarine water microbial communities from San Francisco Bay, California, United States - C33_649D | ecosystem: Environmental > Aquatic > Marine > Unclassified | place: USA: California... | reverse complement strand
CCGGAAAACAAATCGTCTGTGCAGCGATGCGCAAGCTGCTGCACATCGCCTATGGGGTCCTTAAATCGGGCCAGCGTTTCGACCCTCAACTGGCCCTTGCTCGGTAATGGGGAAGACGGTATCTACGGATGTCGTTAGAGCTTGATCCAGGTGGCCTTCAGCTCGGTGTACTTGTCGAAGGCGTGCAGTGACTTGTCGCGGCCGTTGCCGGACTGCTTGAAGCCGCCGAACGGTGCAGTCATGTCACCGCCGTCGTACTGGTTGACCCAGACACTGCCAGCCCGTAACGCCTTGGCGGTCAGGTGCGCCTTGGACAGATCAGCCGTCCACACGGCCGCGGCGAGGCCGTACGGCGTGTCGTTGGCGATGCTCACCGCTTCGGCTGCGGTGTCGAAGGTGATCACCGACAGCACCGGTCCGAAGATTTCTTCGCGGGCGATCTTCATGGCATTGCTGACGCCGTCGAAAATAGTCGGCTCGACGTACAGCCCGCCAGTGTCCTGCATCGTCCGTTGCCCGCCGATCAGCACCTTCGCACCGTCGTTGCGACCGGCTTCGATGTAGCCGAGCACGGTGTCGAGCTGCTGGGTATCGACCAGCGCGCCGACATTGGTGGCCGGATCCAAGGGGTTACCGGGCTTCCAGCCCTTGAGCGCCTCGACCACCATCGGCAGGAAGCGCTCCTTGACCGAGCTTTCGACCAACAGCCGCGAGCCAGCGGTGCAAACCTCGCCCTGGTTGAAGGCGATGGCGCCCGCCGCAGACTTCGCTGCGGCCTCCAGGTCCGGGGCATCGGCAAAGACGATGTTCGGGCTCTTGCCGCCCGCCTCCAGCCAGACGCGCTTCATGTTCGACTCGCCGGCGTAGATCATCAGCTGCTTGGCAACGCGCGTGGAGCCGGTGAACACCAGCGTGTCGACGTCCATGTGCAAAGCCAGCGCCTTGCCCACGGTGTGGCCGTAGCCAGGCAGCACGTTGAGCACGCCTGGCGGAATGCCCGCTTCGATCGCCAGTTGCGCCACGCGGATGGCGGTGAGCGGGGATTTCTCAGACGGCTTGAGGACCACCGAGTTACCTGTGGCCAGCGCTGGGCCAAGCTTCCAGCAGGCCATCATCAGGGGGAAATTCCAAGGCACGATCGCCGCTACCACACCTACCGGCTCGCGGGTCACCAGGCCCAGCTGATCGTGCGGCGTCGCGGCCACTTCGTCGTAAATCTTGTCGATCGCCTCGCCGGACCAGCGCAGCGCATTGGCTGAGCCGGGCATGTCGACGTTCAACGAATCGCTGATCGGCTTGCCCATGTCCAAGGTTTCCAACAAGGCCAACTCCTCGGCGTTGGCCTGGATCAGGTTGGCGAAGCGAATCATGGTCGCCTTGCGCTTGGCGGGCGCCAGGCGGGACCAGACGCCAGATTCGAAAGCCATACGGGCGCTGATCACGGCGCGATCCGCATCGGCCTCATCACAGCTCGCCACCTGCGCCAGCACCCGCCCATCGACCGGGCTGATGCAGTCGAAGCGGGCGCCGCCGGTGGGCTCGGTGTATTCGCCCTGGATGAAGGCGCGGCCTTCGATGCGCAGGTCGCGGGCACGCTGTTGCCAATCGGCAAGAGTCAGGGTGGTCATGGGGGTCCTCGGTATCTGTCGAATAATCAGAAAGGCACCCTAAACCAGCGGCACCAGACCTATCAATATTTTTTACGCAGCAGCCATTTTCTGCCTTGTTTTGTTCGTTTTATTAAACATAGACTCGCCAAAACCGCTGGGCGCTCGGGTGATGTCGCGCTACAGCATAGCCGTCGAACCCGTCGCCCTGCCGGAGCTAGTCATGGCCCACGATCGCGCCACATCTGCCGAACATTTCTGGATGCCCTTCACCGCCAACCGTCAGTTCAAGGGCAGTCCGCGTCTGCTGGAGCGCGCCGAGGGCATGTATTACACAGACACCGATGGCCGCCAGGTGATCGATGGCACCGCCGGGCTCTGGTGCTGCAACGCCGGCCACGGCCGCCGCGAGATCACCGAAGCGGTGAGCCGGCAGATCGCCCAGATGGATTTCGCACCGACCTTCCAGATGGGGCACCCGCTGCCCTTCGAGCTGGCCGAGCGGCTGGCACAGATCAGCCCGGCCGGGCTGAACCGGGTGTTCTTCACCAACTCGGGTTCGGAGTCGGCGGACACCGCATTGAAGATCGCCCTGGCCTATCAGCGGGCGATCGGCCAAGGCAGTCGCACCCGCCTGATCGGCCGCGAACTGGCCTATCACGGCGTCGGCTTTGGCGGCATTTCGGTCGGCGGCATGGCCAACAACCGCAAGGCCTTTGGCGCGCTATTACCAGGGGTCGACCACCTGCCGCATACGCTCGACCTGCAACGCAACGCATTCAGCCGTGGCCTGCCAGAGCACGGCGTGGAGAGAGCCGACGAGCTGGGACGACTGGTCACCTTGCATGGGGCGGAAAATATTGCCGCCGTGATCGTCGAACCGATGTCCGGCTCCGCTGGTGTCATCCTGCCGCCCCAGGGTTATCTGCAGCGTTTGCGCGAGATCACCCGCAAGCACGGCATCTTGCTGATATTCGATGAAGTGATTACCGGCTTTGGTCGGGTCGGCGAGGCCTTCGCCGCCCAGCGCTGGGGCGTCACGCCGGACATTCTCACCTGTGCCAAAGGCCTGACTAACGGCGCGATCCCCATGGGCGCCGTACTGGTCGACGAGCAGATTCACGACGCTTTCATGCACGGTCCGGAAAGCACCATCGAGTTCTTCCACGGCTACACCTACTCCGGCCACCCGGTGGCCTGCGCAGCCGCCCTCGCGACCCAAGAAATCTACCAGCGCGAGAACCTCTTCCAGAAAGCCATCGAGATCGAAGATTACTGGCAGGATGCCCTGTTCAGCCTCCAGGGACTGCCAAACGTGACCGATATCCGTACGGTTGGGCTGGTGGCCGGCATCCAGTTCGCGGCCCATGCGGACGGCGTCGGCAAGCGTGGCTACGAGGTGTTCCGTCAGTGCTTCGAAGACGGTCTGCTGGCGCGCGCCAGCGGCGACACCATTGCCTTGTCACCAGCGCTGATCGTCGAGCGTGAGCATATCGACGCGATGATCGAGCGCCTGGCTGATGCCATTCGCAAGGCGGCTTGAGCGAGCGGTTACCGCAGCGCCGGACACTAGAGCGGCTGGCTTTGTAGACGGAGGACATCAAATCCGTGCTTGCGATCTGGTCAGCAAAAAAGCTTATCGCTAGCAAGCTCGCTCCTAAAGAGAAATGCGTCGCGAAGGCTTTGTTCTTCGTCCGCTAAAAAAGTACCGCAGAAACGAAAAAACCCGCCGATTGGCGGGTTTTTCTTCAAGGGCCGATCAATTACTTGATCTTGGCTTCCTTGTACATCACGTGCTTACGCACGACAGGATCGTACTTCTTGATTTCGATCTTGTCGGGAGTGGTGCGCTTGTTCTTGTCGGTGGTGTAGAAGTGGCCGGTACCGGCGCTGGACACCAAACGGATCAGGTCACGCATGATAGTTCTCCTTAAACCTTTTCGCCGCGAGCGCGGAGTTCAGCCAGAACGGCGTCGATGCCGCGCTTGTCGATAACGCGCATGCCTTTAGCAGTCAGGCGCAGACGTACGAAGCGGTTCTCGGACTCGACCCAGAAGCGGTGATGCTGCAGGTTCGGCAGAAAACGACGACGGGTTTTGTTGTTCGCGTGGGAAATGTTGTTCCCGGTTACCGGACCCTTACCGGTAACTTGACAGACTCTCGACATGCCTCAGCCCTCTAAAACCACATGCCCAACCCGGCATGGGTTGGCCGCTTGAATTCAAATGTCTTTTTGGCGCTCAGCGCCACGTTTCGTTGGGGTCTTACCGGCTATGCGGCAAGCGATGAAACCGGGCCCCTAGAAAAGAGCGCTGCTTTATATCAGAAAGCCCCCCTGGCAACAAGCGCGGTTTAACTTTTAAGCATCGGCGTCTATCGCCTTAATCCCTTCTCAGGCCGCGCTCGGCACGGTCTGCCGGAATAAGCCGTTCGTCGCCTTCGTCTTCGCCTCTTAATATATGAACCGAACCGCTCGCGGCAACGAACCGGCCTAACGGGCGCATCGGCTCGCGTCATATCGATGCGATCCAACCGCACGTAACGATACAGCACTCATCAGACCCGACCATGTAATCAGCAGCGCCAGCGAACTGACGTTTTACTCTGCGGAATGCAAAACCGATATTTTAAGCTATTATGCTTGAATTGGCACAAGCAACCTGCCCATGGCCGGCCCTCGCGGCAAGGCCCGAGCATTCTGTAAAGGCCGCCCTGCCGAGCGAAGGGGCGATCTGCTATCGTGCGGCCCCGCCGTCCCACCACTAGACAGACCGACACCACATGAGCGACATCGAAGACACCGATACTCCCAAGGACCGCAAATTCGTCGAAGCGCTATCGCGCGGGCTGGATGTACTGCGTGCCTTCACCCACGGTTCGGTGGTGATGGGCAACCAGGACATTGCGCGTATCACCGGATTGCCCAAACCGACGGTGTCGCGCATGACCTACACCCTGACCAAGCTCGGTTACCTCAGCTACTCGCCGCAGCTGGAAAAGTACCAGCTCGATTCCGGCGTGCTGGCGCTGGGTTATGCCTACGTGTCCAACCTGCGCGTGCGCCAGCTGGCCAAGCCATACATGGATGAGTTTTCCCGCCGTACCAACACATCAGTGGGGCTGACCTGCCGTGACCGGCTGTCGATGATCTACATCGAGAACTGCCGTCCGGCCGAGGTTTCGACGCTACGCATGGACGCGGGTGTGCGCCTGCCGCTGGCCACCACCGCGGCAGGCCGCGCCTTCCTCGCCGCAACCCCGGACAAGGAGCGAGAGCACCTGATGGCTGCGCTGGAAACCAAGTACGGAGACGGCTGGGCAACCATGAAACAATCGCTGGACGGCTCCTTTGCCGAGTTCCGCCAGCACGGCTTCTGCTTGTCGCTCGGCGACTGGGACCGCAACGTGATGGCCGCTGGCGTACCGCTGCATCTGGCCGACGGCAGCATCATGGCGCTGACCTGCGGCGCGCCCTCGTTCCAGCTCAGCGAAGAAACCCTACGCGGCTCGCTGGCACACCAGCTGGAAATGCTCGCGCGCGACATCGAAAGTCTGGGCGTCTGATAATTGGCTAAGCGACACCCAGTCAAGCGGGAAGCGTAGGCTTCACCGACCTTTCGCTCATCGACTCCGCAGGATGGCGATCAGTTAGCCGTCACTGCGACCGGACGCTGGCCCAGGCGATGTCCGCGAGCAGTTCGCGGCAATCCGCCAACGCGGTACGCGCGCGTCCGGCCAGCCAGTTACGGGCCAGGTCGTGGGAGGGCCCGATCACTACAGCCAGAAAGCAATCGCCCGGCATCCGGCGAAAGGCACCGCTTTCGCGGTGCCGACGCAAGATTGCGCTCACCCGCTCGCCATGGGCCTGATTGACCTCGCGCAGTCGTTCCCCCATCTCACCGGCCTCGACCCGCCCACGGTTGTGCAGAACGAAGCGCGCCCAGTCCGGGTTTTCCACGACCCAATCGATGTAGCTGGTGACGAACAATTTGACGCACGCCTCGGCATCCAGCGTATCGATCAGTCCGGCCTCCAACCGCGCGGCGTATTCACCGATGCCCTCCAGATAAAGCACAGCGATGATCCGCTCGCGGTTACCGAAATGGTGGTAAAGGCTGCCGATGCTGGAACCGGAACGGTCTCGGATCATTTCGATGGTGGTCGCCTCCACCCCGAACTCGGTAAAGCAGGCGAGCGCGGCCTGAAGAATTTCTTGCTTGCGACTACTTCGGGCCATCCGATCTCCGACTAGAATAATGTTCTAGAATTAATTTCTACTGCTCGTATACTGCACCGATCCAGGCATTACAAAAAGACCGGAGAACAGGCATGGCGACGATACAGGCTGAAGCACGCTCGATCGACAACGGTAACGGCCATCAATTGGCGAGCTGCTGGTACCACCCTGAGGGCATACCACGCGGCGCCGTGCTGATCGCTCCAGCAATGGCAGTGAAACAAGACTTCTATGCCCATTTCGCCAGTTGGCTCGCAAATCAGGAATTTCTGGCGGTGACCTTCGACTACCTCGGCATGGGCCAGTCCTGCCATGTCCCTTTACGCCAGCTTGAGGTGGATATTCTCGACTGGGCCCGTCACGACTGCAGTGCCGTGTTGGCCAACGTTGTGGAAGCGGCCGGGGAGCTACCGATCTATTGGATCGGCCACAGTGTCGGCGCGCAAATCCTGCCCCTGGTGCAAGGCCATGAGCGGCTCACCCGCATCGTGACCATCGCCGCAGGCAGCGGTTACTGGCGCGAGAACAGCCCACAGATTCGCCGCCAGGCATGGTTGCTTTGGCATGGATTGGCGCCGCTGCTTACGCCGTTGTTCGGCTACTTCCCCGGTGGGCGTATCGGGGCAGTCGGTGATCTGCCGGCCGGCGTGATCCGCCAGTGGCGTCGCTGGTGCCTGCATCCCGAGTACTTGGTTGGCATCGAGGGCGAACCCATGCGGCGCGCGTTCGCCGAGGTGCAGACGCCGCTGACGTCCCTGTCATTTACCGACGACGAGATGATGTCGGCGCGCAATACCGAGTCCTTGCACGGCTTCTACACCGCCGCACCGAAACAGATGCGCCGCATCGCCCCGGACGAAGTCGGCGCCGATCGCATCGGCCACTTCGGCTTCTTCCGCCGAGCCTTCGCACCTACGCTCTGGACGGATTATTTGTTGCCGGAGTTGGAACAGAGCCACCAAGGCCAGGCTGGTGCGCTGGCAACGGCGACGTAGCCTCATCGCCACCGACGACATCATCTATGTGAGCCGCAATATACGCCTGCGATCGTAGGGTGGATCACGCTTCACCGACCCACCACAATGCGGCGCAAGCCACCCGCGTGGATGTAAAGGCGACATCCACCCTACCGAGCTGAGTAAAGAGCCGTAGGGTGGGCTTTAGCCCACCACCCGCGCCACGAGGGTAGTGGGCTGAAGCGAAGCGCCGCCCGTTCAGCCTGCTAAAGCAAAACCGGGCCATAAGGTCCGGTCGTGTTGTTGCGATTGGCTCGTTACGCCACCTGCATCAGCTTCGCATAAGCCTTCAGGTGATGGTCATCGTCGCCGAACTGGTGGGCGATCATCACCAAGCGCTTGGCATGGTGGGCGAGGTTGTATTCCCAGGTCATGCCGATGCCGCCGTGCAGCTGGATCGCTTCCTCGGCTACCTTGCGTGCGGCGCGGGCGCAGATGTATTTGGCGGCGGCGATGATGCGGCGGCGGTCGTCGTTGTCTTCGCCGTCGGCAAAGGTCGCGGCTAGGATCGCCATGCTGGTGGCCTGCTCCAGCTCGGTCTGCATGTCGACCATGCGGTGCTGCAGCACCTGAAACTTGCCGATCGGCACGCCGAACTGCTTGCGCGTTTTCAGGTAGTCGAGGGTCAGCTTGCAGGCCTCGTCCATGCTGCCCAGCGCGTCGGCGCATTGCGCGGCGATGGCGCGGCCTTGCTGGTAGCGCAGCGCCGGGAGCGCATTGCCGACTTCGCCTAGCAGCGAATCAGCGCCCACCTGCACGTTGTCCAAGAACAGTTCGCAGCCCTTGCGTCCGTCGATGGTTGGGTAGACGCGGCGGCTGACGCCTTGGGCGTTCGGATCGACAAGGAACAGGCTGATGCCGCTTTCGTCACGGCTGTCGCCCGAGCTGCGCGCGGAGACGATGATCTTGCCGGCGCTGTGCCCACCGATCACCACAGCCTTTCGTCCGGACAGGCGATAACCGCCGTCGACCGCTTCAGCTTTGGTCTGTACATCGTGCAGGTTGTAGTGGCTCTGCGGCTCGTCGAAGGCCACCGCCAGTTGCAGCGACCCGGCTGCGACCTGGGGCAGCAGATCTTCTTTCTGCGCGTCGCTGCCCAGTTGGTTGAGCAGGCCGCCGCCGAAGATCACCGATTGCAGGTAGGGCTCCAGTGTCAGGCCCCGGCCCAGCTCGGTCATTACCAGCATGGTTTCCACACCACCACCGCCAAAGCCGCCAATCTCTTCATCAAACGGTACGGCAGTCAGGCCAAGCTCGCCCAGCTGGCCCCAGAACTCGGAGGAAAAGCCCAGCTCCGACTCGCTGAATTTCTCGCGCTGCTCGAACGGGTAGGCGTCGCGCACCAGACGCGCCGCGGTGTCTTGCAGCATCTGCTGCTCTTCAGTCAGTTTGAAGTCCATTGCGGTGCCCCCTTACAGCTCGAGAATCATCTTCGAGACGATGTTCTTCTGGATTTCGTTGGAGCCGCCGAAGATCGACAGCTTGCGCATGTTGAAGTAATCACCGGCCAGCGACGCGCTGTAGTCGGCGTGCAAGAGATCGCCTTCGTAGTCCAGCTGCATTTCCTCTTCAAGAAACGGCAACGCGTAAGGGCCGATAACCTTGCGCAGCAGGCTGGTGATGGCCTGGCGAATCTCGGTGCCCTTGACCTTGAGGATCGAGGACTCGGCGCCAGGCACGCCCCCTTCCTTCGCGGCCGCAAGAATGCGCAGGGTGCTCATTTCGATGGCCATCAGCTGCATCTCCACTTCCGCGACCTGGGCGCGGAACAGCGGGTCTTCGAGCATCGGCTTGCCATCGCAGACTTCCTTCATGGCGATGCGCTTCAGATGCGCCAGCGCGGCCTTGGAGGCGCCGATGCCGGCCAAGCCGGTGCGCTCGTGGGTCAGCAAGTACTTGGCGCAGGTCCAGCCCTGGTTTTCTTCGCCGACGAGGTTTTCCACCGGTACGCGGACGTTGTCGAAGAAGACTTCGTTGACCTCGTGGTCGCCGTCCAGGGTGATGATCGGCCGCACACTGATGCCCGGCGTGCTCATGTCGATCAGCAGGAAGCTGATACCGCGCTGCTGCTGGGCTTCAGGGTCCGTGCGCACCAGGCAGAAAATCATGTTGGCGTGTTGACCGAGGGTGGTCCAAGTCTTCTGGCCGTTGACCACGTAGTGGTCCCCATCGCGCACGGCACGGGTCTTGAGACTGGCCAAGTCGGAACCGGCGCCAGGTTCAGAATAGCCCTGGCACCACCAGTCTTCACCGGAGAGGATGCGCGGCAGGTAATGGTCCTTCTGCTGCTGGGAGCCGAACTTGATGATCACCGGGGCGACCATGTTGACGCCGAACGGCACGGTACGCGGCGCGCCGAACTGGGCGCATTCCTCGTCGAAGATGTGCTTTTCGACCGGGCCCCAGGTAGTGCCGCCCAGCTCGACCGGCCAGCCCGGCGCGTACCAGCCGCGCTTGACCAGAATCTGCTGCCAGCGCTCGTGATCCTGTTTGGACATGTGCTTGCCGAGCTTGACCTTGGCGGCGATGTCCGCCGGCAGATCGTTTGTCAGGAAGGCACGCACTTCATCGCGGAAGGCGAGCTCTTCGGCCGTGTAGTTGACGTTCATGGATGAATCCTCGATATCCGATCGGCAGAGTGCAGGCGGGCAGTGCTCATTGCCCGGCCTGCCATTCGGTGAAGGTGCGGCCTTCGGCGGCCAGTTTTTCCAGCAGTGGCGCCGGCTTCCACCAGTCGCCGCAGCGTGCGTGCAGTTCCTTGACCCGCGCCAGCACGGTGTCCAGGCCAACGCTGTCGGCATAGAACATCGGCCCGCCGCGGAAGGCCGGGAAGCCGTAGCCGTTCAGGTAGATGACGTCGATATCGCTGGAACGCTGGGCGATGCCCTCTTCGAGAATCTTCGCGCCCTCGTTGACCAGCGCAAAGATGCAGCGCTCGACAATGTACTGCTCGTCCAGCGCCTTTCGCTCGATGCCTTTCTCTTGTGATGCAGCTTCCAGCATAGGCGTGAGTTCAGGGTTCTCCAGCGGCGTACGGTTACCCGGCTCGTAGCGGTAGTAGCCGGCGCCGGTCTTCTGGCCCAGCATGCCGGCGGCGCAGAGCTTGTCGGACACGGTGGGGAAATCCAGGTGCGCCGGCAACGTCGCGCGCTGACGCTTGCGGATCGCCTGGCCGATATCGAGACCGGACAGATCACGCATGGCGAACGGCCCCATGGCCATGCCGAAGTTACGCAGCGCACCGTCGACCTGTCCTGGCGTGGCGCCCTCCTCCAAGAGGAATTCCGCCTCGCGGCCGTACTGGAAGACCATGCGGTTACCAACGAAGCCGTCGCAGACGCCGACCACCACCGAGACCTTCTTCAGCTGCTTGCCGATGGCCATGGCGGTGGCAAGCACCTCATTGCTGGTCTTCGCGCCGCGTACCACTTCCAGCAGGCGCATGACATTGGCCGGGCTGAAAAAGTGCAGGCCGACCACGTCTTCCGGCCGTTTGGTGAAGGCGGCGATGGCGTCCAGATCCAGCGATGACGTGTTCGAGGCGAGGATCGCACCGGGCTTGCACACGGCATCCAGCTGTTCGAAGACCTGCTGCTTGACGCCCATTTCCTCGAATACCGCTTCAACCACCACATCGGCATCGGCCAGCGCGGCGTACTCGGTGACGCCTTCGACCAGCGCGAGGCGCTTCTCCATCGCCTCCTCGGTGAGGCTACCGCGCTTGACGCTCGCCGCGTATGTGTCGCGGGCGCGCTGCAAGCCACGCTGCAGAGCGTCTTCGCTGATTTCCAACAGCTTTACCGGTACCGCGGCATTGGCGAAGCTCAGCGCGATTCCGACACCCATGGTGCCACCGCCGATCACCGCGGCGGTCTTGATCGGACGCGGTCTCACGTCGGATGGCAGGTCATTGATCTTGCCGGCCTGGCGCTCGGCGAAGAACGCGTGGACCAACGCACCACGCTGTGGCGAGTTCAGGCATTCGGCAAACAGCTCACGCTCCCGCTTGAGGCCTTCGGCCAAAGGCAATTGAGTGGCCGCCTCGACTGCAGCGATGCAACGCAGCGGCGAGAACAGCCCGGGCATGCGCTTAGCCACTTCAGCGTGCTTGGCACGGATCAGGGCCTCGTTGTCGACGCCCTCAAGACCTTGGGTCTGCTCGCCAGTGCGTCGCGGTGCGCGGCCTTCATCGACCATACGCCGGGCGTAAGCGAGGCCGGCGTCCACCAGATCACCCTCGAAGAGCTCGTCGACGATATTGTGCTCGACCGCCTCAGCAGCACTGATCGGCGTGCCGCTGACAATCATGTCTAGCGACTTGGCGACACCGGCAAGCCGCGGCAACCGCTGGGTGCCGCCTGCGCCGGGCAGCAGGCCCAGCTTCACTTCCGGCAGACCGACCTTGGCGTCTTTCCGGGCGATGCGGTAATGGCAGCCCAGCGCCACTTCAAGTCCGCCGCCCAGCGCAGTGCCATGGATCACCGCCACGCTCGGCTTGCTGCAGCCTTCGATGGCCTCGATCACCTCTGGCAGGCTCGGCGCTTGCGGGGGCTTGCCGAACTCCTTGATGTCAGCGCCGGCGATAAAGGTGTTGCCCTCGCACACCAGCGCGACGGCGCGGACCTGCTGGTCCGCTTCGGCACCCTGAAAGGCCTTGAGTAGACCCTCACGCACAGCCTGGCCGAGGGCGTTGACCGGTGGATTGTTGACCGTGATCAGAGCGATCGCGCCCTGAATTTCGAGCCTTACGGCATCCGTCATGGCAGGCCTCCGCTTGTGAAATGATGATTAGAGTTGTTATTTCACGGAATCATGTTTCGCACAGCAGAATAGTCGAGTCATTTCCGCATGTCGAGAGACTGGCAACAATCGATGAACCTAGCAAGCGCCATAAGTCATGTAGCGTTGCTGGCATAACTGAGACTGGGCTATATCGCCCCTCTGCAGCGCCATGGTGGTTGGCAGCGGACCCGGCATGGGCGTACCGATTGGTCACTTATCGAATGACCAAAACACCAGGCAAAAAAAAGGAGCCGGCCCCCAGGGGAACCGGCTCCTCGTAGTTCAGCGCATTTACAGCCCGAGGCAGAGGTATTTGATCTCGAGGTAATCCTCGATTCCGTACTTCGAACCTTCGCGACCCAAGCCGGAGGACTTCACGCCACCGAACGGCGCCACCTCGGTGGAGATCATGCCGGTATTGATGCCGATCATTCCCGACTCGATGGCCTCGGCGACGCGGAACACGCGGCCCAAATCACGCGCATAGAAGTACGCGGCCAGACCGAACTCGGTGTCATTCGCCAGGGCGATACCCTCGGCCTCGTCCTCGAAGCGGAACAGCGGCGCCAGCGGGCCGAAGGTTTCTTCCTTGGCCACCTTGGCGTTATGCGGCACATTGACCATCAGCGTCGGCTCGAAATAGCTGCCACCCATCTGATGCGCCTTACCGCCGGTGAGGACCTGGGCGCCATTGGCGACGGCATCCTCGATGTGTTCACGCACCTTGGTCGCGGCACGGTCATCGATCAAAGGCCCGATGTCGACGCCCTCGTCCAGGCCGTTGCCAACCTTGAGTTTCTCCACCGCGGCCTGGAATTTCTTGGCGAACTCGTCGTACACGCCGTTCTGGACATAGATGCGGTTGACGCACACGCAGGTCTGCCCCGCGTTGCGGTACTTGGACTGCATGGCGCCTTTTACCGCCTCGTCGAGGTCGGCGTCATCGAATACCAGGAACGGCGCATTGCCGCCCAGCTCCAGCGACAGCTTCTTGATGCCCGGCGCGCACTGGGCCATCAGCTTGGCGCCAACTTCCGTGGAGCCGGTAAAGCTGAGCTTGCGCACGGTAGGGTTGGCGGTCAGCTCGTCGCCGATGTCGCCGGCCGAGCCGGTGATCACGCTGAAGACGCCTTTCGGGATGCCGGCGCGTTCGGCCAGCTCAGCCAGGGCCAGAGCGGAGAAGGGCGTCTGGCTGGCAGGCTTGAGCACCATGGTGCAGCCAGCGGCCAGCGCCGGGCCGGCCTTGCGGGTGATCATCGCTGCCGGGAAATTCCACGGTGTGATGGCCGCGGTCACGCCAATCGGCTGCTTGATGACGATGATGCGCTTGTCTTTCTGATGCCCAGGAATGGTGTCGCCATAGATGCGCTTGGCTTCCTCGGCGAACCACTCGATAAAGGAGGCGGCATAGGCGATTTCGCCCTTCGACTCGGCCAGCGGCTTGCCCTGCTCCAGCGTCATCAGGCGACCCAGATCGTCCTGGTTTTCCATCATCAGCTCGAACCAGCGGCGCAACTTCTGCGAACGCTCCTTGGCAGTCAGATCACGCCAGGCCGGCAACGCGCGCTCGGCAGCCTCGATGGCCCGGCGCGTCTCGGCAGCGCCCATTTTCGGCACGGTGCCAAGGATCTCGTTGCTGGCCGGGTTGTTGACCTTGATGGTCTGGCCGCTGTCCGCGTCCTGCCAGGCTCCGTCGATATAAGCCTGCTGACGGAACAGCTTGGTGTCGTTGAGTTGCATGGCAGTCTCCTACGAGCCGACGACGCTGCGTCGGAAATTGAATCTAGGCCCTCAGGCCGATACGGAGCGATTGGCGCTGGAACCGCCCGACCTAGGTCAGAACGAAGGAAAGTCCTTGGGTTCCTGCCGTATAGCAAAGCGTTTGAAATCTCGAACGAATGCTAAGCCTGCACCCTGGAATCAGCAACATCATGTTCGGAAAAATTAACGCGCCATAGCTCAGCCTGATGACCAACCGAATCGCCGCGGGAAGCCCTCCCCCGCCAACCACCCAGCCGCCGAAGCGCCATGGACGACCGCAGACGACATGCGTATGATTGCGCCCCGCAACGCACCAGTAGCTCAGCTGGATAGAGTACTGCCCTCCGAAGGCAATACTCATCGAGTTGGGAAGGGTGTCAGCTAATGGTCAAATAGACCGCCGCAACACATACGCACCAGTAGCTCAGCTGGATAGAGTACCGCCCTCCGAAGGCGGGGGTCGTGGGTTCGAATCCCGCCTGGTGCGCCATATATCATTGATTTATCGATTTTCTCGGCAACAACCGATCTTTCACCTAGCCCCTCCCCGGCTACACCCCGAAAGTAAATCAGCTGTGTTTGTAGTAACCAATGAGTACTGCCCAAACAGCTCTTTTCTAGCTGATTTCCGGGCTGTGCCAATTCTGTGCCTAAACCGTGCCTTGAACTCTGGCACCGTTATTCAGCAAGGCATTTTTTGAGTACTAGCCATAGACCGGGCACAGGCTGCGACCCGCTGCTGGTGACGGTCAGAACATTTATACGCAACCCGTCACTGCAAACCGCCAGTTAAGTAGCAGAACAACCTCAATAAACCGATAGCGTTTAGGCCCTGCGCCCTAGTGTGCGGAATCTCTATTATCTGCGACTAGCTGCTCATTCGCGCTGGCCCTTCTGGCTTCGAAGGTACCGGTCAGCCCCATACGTTGCGCAATTTGAATCGCCCCTGGTTTGATAGACGCCATTAGGCGGCTGCTTTCGGCCAAGAGCAGTCATCGGGCGGATTCAGCGCAATGACCGCTTCCGGCTGGGCCGTACACCTGTTGAAAAAACGTGCCAAGAGTAGCTGTCCGACGCGCGGCTAGATGCGGGCGTCAGGAATGCTGCGGGCGTTGTTCTTCTGCAGAATCACCGACGCTTCGTTGTAGGCATGCTGGAAGGTGTCGCCGCCGATCCAGGCCACTGCCGCGTCTTCGTCTTCATCGTGGAAGATCCCACGATAGGTAACCAGCAGACCCATCATAAAGTCGATGGCAGCGTCTTCAGCTTCCTCAGCGACCACCAGCTCCAGCACTGGGTATTGCAGGAATACCAGGCACATCGCTAGCAGGCTGATGCCTTCACCGACGTTCATCGCCTGGAACAGGTCGTCGAAGTCCGCGGGGTCGAAACCATTTTCCTCAATGTCTTTGAAGTCGAAGGTGCTCAGGTCGATTTCGACATCGTCGAACGGCTCGTTGACCAGTGGATTGGCCAGCAGCGGATGGACGACATTGGCTTTGGTCTTGCCCGAACGGTTCTGCTTGGCCTTGGCTTTGGCCCGCTGGGCGCGTTTTTGCTGTTTATTTGGGGAGGCCATGGAGGCGAGTTCCTTGATCGAGGCAGCCATATTCATGGCCCAGGGTAGTCGGGCACATATTCTATTCAGTCCTGGCTGGGGGCGTCGGCTAAAGGGAACAGATTTTCCCTGCTTTAGACTTCCGCTTTCGGCAGCTGGCGGACGCGATAATTGAGCACCCGGCATCAGACCCCATTACCACTCCAACTATTACGCGCCTTATATATTGGCCTCTGACGGAGTGAATCTGGAAGCCGTTTGCCATCTACCGGCTTAAACGCCGGGGTCTGTACCCGCCCCAACTGGACCACTGCTAGGGCAACCTTCATCGATCTGGTCCTGCATCGCTAGAGCTTAGATGATGGACGCCCTGGCTCACGGTTGAGACCGGCCGCAAGGCGTGCTGATGATCGAGACCAGACGACACTTTCGGCGAGCACCATCGCGGCCCATCTAATCTCCCATCTGCTCACCAATGGTGCGCAATGATCTTCGCTCAGCCCATTTTTCCCATCCGGCAACCTGTCCACAGGCTGGCACGCTTCATGCTCTTGTACATTTATTCAAGTTGCTTGAATAAATATCCATCTCTTCAAGAAGAGGTCTTGCCATGCAACGCCGTGCCGTGAAAAACCTGACATTTGCCCTGGCCACTCTGCTCGCCAGCTCCCTGGCCCACGCCGACGACCTGCTGCAACGCGTCCAGCAGAAGAAGCAAATTACCATCGCCACCGAAGCCCGCTTCGCACCGTTCGAATCGGTGGAGAACGGCAAGATCGTCGGCTATGGCGCTGATCTGATGACCTACGTGCTCAAGGATCTGCCGGAGGTCAAGGTCAAGCAACTCGACCTACCCTTCCAAGGCATTTTGCCGGGTCTGGATACAGGCAAGTTCGATTTCGTGGTGACCTCTGTGACCGTCAACAAGGCGCGCTTCGAACAATTCGCCTTCACCGTGCCGATCGCCGAGTCCACCGTTGCACTGCTCAAGCGTGGCAATGACGACTCGATCAGCAGCCTGAACGATCTCAACGGCAAGGTGGTCGGTTCGCAGAGCGGCTCCGGCCAATTGCAGGTTCTGCAGGCCTATGACCAGAAACTCAAGGACGCCGGCCAGCCTGGCCTCAAGGCCATTCGTGAGTACGTCAGCTTCGACGAGGCGTACGCCGATCTAGCGCTGGGCCGCCTGGATGGCGTTGCCCAGTCGCTGTCCAACCTCGGCCCGCTGATCAAGTCGCGTCCTGGCGTGTTCAGCACGCTCAGCGACATGCTCGGCCCGCAGACCTATTACGGTTGGGTCGGCCGCAAGGATGCCGACAGCGCCAGCCTGGTCAAACTGTTCAGCGACGGTATCGCCCGTGCTAACCGTGACGGCACCATGAAGGCCCTGCAGGAAAAATGGTTCGGCTTCACCATGGATGTGCCGGCCGACGCCATGCCCGAGCCGAGCATCTGAGTCGCTGACCATGGATGACTTCGGCGTTCGCTTCGCACTCTACTGGCCTGCTCTGCTCGACGGTGCGCTCACCACACTGTGGCTGTGCCTGGCCGGGATGCTGCTGGGCTTCGTTCTCGGCGTGCTGATCTATCTGCTGGGCAGCAGTCGCAGCCGAGGTTGCGTAGCGTTCGCCAGGGTTTATGTGAGTTTCTTCCGTGGCACGCCGATGTTGGCGCAGTTGCTGCTGCTCTTCTATTTGCCTGCCGGGCTGGGCATGGACGTGCCGGCGCTGGTCGCCGCCGGTCTGGCATTGGCCCTGAATACTGGGGCCTACCAATCGCAAATCCTGCGTAGCGGTTTCGCTGCTATCCCGGCAGGGCAGCTGGAGGCCGCTGCGGTGTTCAGCATCGGTCGCTGGCGCACGCTGCTGCACATCCAGTTGCCGCAAGTGGTACGTCTGACCCTGCCGGCGCTGATTTCCGAGCTGATCGATGTGATCAAGGTGTCGGCAGTGGTCTCGGTGATCTCCATCACCGACCTGATGCGGGTCAGCCAGCAACTGGTTTCGCAGACTTACCGCCCGCTGGAGGTATATCTCGTCGCCGCACTGTTCTACCTGGCGCTGACCAGCCTGCTGGCTCTGCTCGGGCGCCAGCTGGAGCGTCGCTGGCAGGCGCGCAGCTGATGGAGAACTGGATGAATCACCTTCCCGATTTCGGCCATGCGCTGCTGGTCACCCTTGGCATCAGTTTTTCCGGTGCGGCGCTGGGCCTGCTGCTGGGCTTTACCCTCAACGCGTTGCGCCTGGCGGTACCTGGCTTCATTGCTGTGTATCGGTTGTATGTCTGGCTGGTGCGCGGCACACCGTTCCTCGCGCAACTGTTGCTGATCTACTTCGGTCTGCCAGTGCTTGGTGTGACCCTGGACGCCATCGAGGCCAGCATTCTTGCACTGTGCCTCTACAGCGCGGCCTATTTCGCCGAGTTGCTTCGTTCGGCCTGGGCCAGCGTGCCGATTGGTCAGCTAGAGGCCGCGCAGGTGCATGGTCTGAGCGGCATCCAGACCTTCTGGCACATTCAGACGCCCCAGGCGCTGGCGTTCGCGCTGCCGCTTTTGGGCAATCAGGTGATCCTGACCATCAAGGAAAGCGCGGTGGCGTCGATCATTACCGTGCCGGAGCTGACCATGACCGCCGGACAGATCGTGTCCAACACCTTTTCCTATGTCGTGCCCTACGTGCTGCTGGTGCTTTCGTACTGGCTGCTGACGCTGCTGGTGGGTTTCGCCGCCGCTGCGCTCGGCCGTCGCGCAACGCGCTACCTGCGAGGATGACCCGATGAGCAACCTGCCCCTTCTTGAACTGCGCGGCGTGGGCAAGTCCTACGGCGCCAATACCGTACTGCAGCGCTTCGACCTCAGTGTCCGGGCTGGTGAGATCGTCTCGCTCATCGGCCCCTCCGGCTCCGGCAAGACCACTGCCCTGCGCTGCATGAATTTCCTCGAAGCCTATGACCAGGGCGAGGTATGGATCGATGGCCAGCTGCTTGGTTACAGCGGCCCCGGACGGCGCCCAACCGACCAAGACAGCGCCGCCATCATCGCCGAGGTACGTCGACCGCTGGCCATGGTGTTTCAGCAATTCAATCTCTGGCCGCACATGACGGTGCTCGAAAACGTCATGGCGCCGTTGCTGCTGGGCAAGCGTCTGAACCGAACCGACGCGCGCTCGCTGGCCGAGGCCGCTCTGCAAAGGGTTGGCCTGGCAGCCAAGATTGGCGCCTATCCGGCACGACTGTCCGGTGGGCAGCAACAGCGCGTCGGTATCGCCCGGGCGCTGGCGGTCAAGCCTCGCCTAATGCTGCTCGACGAGCCGACGTCGGCGCTTGATCCGGAATTGGTAGAAGAGGTACTGCAGGTAATTCGCGGCCTGGCCAGCGACGGCATGACCATGGTCATGGTAACCCACGAGATGAGTTTCGCCGCACAGATATCCAGCCAGGTGGTGTTCATGGAAGCTGGGCAGATCGTCGAAACCGGTGCGCCGGCGACGATGTTCCAGGCACCCGCCACCGACCGCCTGAGGCAGTTCCTCAAACCCTGGTTCAACCGCAGCCTGACGCCACGCCAGGAGATGTGCCAATGAATGCCGAACGGGTGATGGCGGCGGTGCGTGCCGAGCGTCTGCATGGCCTGCTCGATACCCTGGCCGGGTTCGGCGCGTTACAGGCCGGCGGGATGAATCGCCAAGCGCTTTCCGCAGAAGATTTCGAGGCGCGTGCCTGGCTGATCGGCGAGGCGCAGCGTATCGGTTGCCGCGTATGGACGGATGCCTGCGCCAATCTGTTCATCCGCCTCGACGGCCTGGAGGATCTGCCGCCAGTGATGACCGGCAGCCATATCGATACCCAGCCCAGCGGTGGTCATCTGGACGGCTGCTACGGCGTGATGGCCGGTCTGGAGTGCCTGCTGGCGCTGCACGATCAGGGCTTGCGCACGCGCCGCCCCATCGAATTGGTGGTGTGGACGAACGAAGAGGGAAGTCGTTTCAGCCCCGGAGCCATGGGCTCCAGCGCCTTCGTCGAACCGACCCGCATGGCTGCCTATCGAGACAGCCTGGATGCTTCGGGCGTCAGTGTCGGTGAGGCTCTGGACGAGCATGCCCGACGTTTCGCCGGGCTACCGCTGCGCGACAGGATCGCCGCGCATGCTTTCATCGAACTGCATATCGAACAGGGGCCGGTGCTGGAACGCGCGGGTGTGCCGCTTGGCGTGGTATCCGGCATTCAGGGTGTGCGCTGGTACCAGGTTTGCTGCCATGGGGCCTCCGCCCATGCCGGCACCACGCCGATGGACATGCGTCAGGATGCGATGCTGCTGGCTACCGGCTGCCTGCCAGCCATCGACGCCCTGGCCGAGCGCCTGGCGGGCACCGACAAGCGCCTGACCTTCGGACGCTGGCACGTGCTGCCCAACTCGATCAACACAATAGCCGGAGAGGTGACTTTCAGCATCGACTTCCGGCACGCCGACAGTGCCGTGCTGGACGCCTTCGACGCGGCGCTGGCCGATTGCCTGCCCGCGCAGGCCGAACTGCAGATGCTCTTTAGTCATCCGCCAGTGGCGTTCGATGCAGCTGTCGTCGACGTGCTTCAGCAGGCCGCCGACGCCACTGGCGAAGCATCCCTGAGCCTGCGCTCGGGCGCCTTTCACGATGCCATGTACCTGGCGACGCATTGCCCGACCGGCATGCTATTCGTGCCGAGCCGCGACGGCATCAGCCACAACCCCAAGGAATACACCGAACCTTCCCAGCTCGAAGTCGGCGCCCGTGCGCTGGCCTGGAGCCTCGTCCAACTGGCTGAACAAGCCTGACCTGTCCTTGCCCACCTAGGAGCGACCATGAGCCATTCGAACCACGCCCACGATTACCCCGCCTGCTGCCAGCTCGACAACGGCGCCTCGCTGGGCACCAACGCCACCCTCAACGAGCCGCTGTCGGCCGACGGTACGCCGGAACTCGGCAAGACATACACCGTGCCGGCACGCTGCGGCCGTGCCGTGCGCTTGAAGGCGGGTGAGGTCATCAAGATCATCAACACCCACGGCACCCAGGTGTGCGACACCTGGCTGTTCAATGCCAAAGACCTCAGTGAATTTCTCTCCATGGAACATGCCCGCGCGCATATCGACCGAATCATTCCGAAGGCGGGTGACGAGCTGTTCAGCAACCGCCGCCGGTCCATCGGCACGCTGCTCACCGACACCTCGCCAGGCGTGCACGACACCCTGATCGCCGCCTGCGATCTGCATCGCTACACCAACCTCGGTGTTGAGGGTTACCACGATAGCTGCGCCGACAATATGCGCCTGGCCTTGCAGGCCATCGGTTTGCGTGCCCGCGAAGTCCCTCAGCCATTCAACCTGTGGATGAACATTCCGGTCAATTCGGACTACAGCATCGAGTGGCTGCCTCCGGTATCCAAGGCCGGTGACTACGTGGAGATCCAGGCAGCTATAGACTGCGTGGTGGTCATGTCGGCCTGCCCACAGGACATCGTGCCGATCAACGACCTGAATCCGGTGGAAGTGCACTTTGTGGTCAGTGCCGGCTAATCGGCTGGCAGGTTTGAGCCCTCTGGCACGGGCTTGGCTTGACGGCTAGCAGTGGCGGTGAGGTGGGCACGGCTTAAACTTCGCGCCCGCCTTGGACGATACTGCGCCGCTCATGGCTGCTCCCCTTCGTCACTCATTGATTGAGATGCGCATGCGTAAACCCAGTCCTACCCCTTCTTTCAAGGCTCACCACACCGACGGTCTGCCCAGCCTGGGCATGCGCCTGCGCCATGCACGCAAGGTTGCCGGGCTGACCCTCAAGCAGGTGGCCGTCGCCGCCAGCTGCTCGGAGAGTCTGATCTCCAAGCTGGAGAACGATGCTGCGTCACCTTCGCTGGCGATGCTTCACCGCCTGGCAGGGGCCCTGGGTAGCAACGTGTCGACACTTACATCGGAGGAGTGGGTATCCGATGAGCCGGTGCTGCGTGCTGGAGACAGGCCGGTGAAGCGTTTCGTCAAACGCAACAAGGATGGCGAGATCGGTCTGGAGCGCATCACCCATCTGCAGAAGGGCGGCCTGCTGCAGGGCAATATCCATATTGTGGCTCCAGGGGTGGCCAGCGATGGTCTGATTGAGCATCCCGGCGAGGAAATGGGTTACGTACTCACGGGCAGTATCGAGCTTACTATCGGTGAGCACACCTACAGCCTGACGGCGGGCGATGCTTTTCATTTCCCCAGCAACCTACCCCATGGTTACCGAAACGGTGTCGATAGCGAAGCGCGTATTCTCTGGGTCAATACCCCAGTTACGTTCTGATCGTGTGTCCCTCTGCCTGCCAGGAAATGGCGCAACGAGCTGCCAGCCAGGCGCTACTCGCCAAGAGGCCGCGGCAGATGCCCTCTCTAGCGTCCAGTCAGCGCCCTACGAGACAACGGGAACCGTTGCCGTCCAGCCATCTCCGGTCGAGTCAGTTGATGCATTGGAAGCCGCAGCTAACACCGTAGCGAACCTTGACAGTCAAGTGGGACTGCCATCTAAAGCCCGCTTTTGGCCGTTAGCGACCAACGCTCTGGCTAGTCATCTTGTCCTCCCACACGTGGAGGACTTGCCATGAACATCATTACTACCTGCAGATGTCAGCCCCGGAAAAGGGAAATTGGTCGGGCAGAAAACCCCGCTCCGACTGAGAAATATCTGGGCGATCCGAGTAAGGCTTCAAATTGCAGAAAAAGTCCGTGATCTGGCTCTCTTCGATCTCCTATCGTTTGAGATAACAGAGCAAGCCCGAGCGGGTCCGTCCGTTAAGGTCGATGACGCCTTGGAGATGGCTGAACAGATCAAGGTCTGACCATGCACAGCGACGGTTGAGGCCAGGCCGACGCCAACAGGACATAAGAGGGCCCGGAGCCGCTTCCGAGTCAGCCAGTTTTAGAACTTCCTTAATAGCGAGCATCCTTAGGTCTTGGCCTGTTGGGCCAATCGTTAACCTTGCCGACAAAGTCAGGTCTCGGCTTGTGAGTGAAGAATTCGGCGACATCCACGGCGTCTTGGTCGGACAGCACATTACCATGACCCCACAGGCCCTTGGTTTGAATGCCCATCGGCATGTTGTATTTGACGAAAGCGGCCGCTTTATAGGTTCGCGCCATGCCGGCGCCGATGTTGAAAGACTCTTCGCCCCACAGTGGCGGAAAGACGATATCGCCGCGGCTGTCCTTGATACCCTCGCCATTGTCGCCGTGACAGGTAGCGCACTGGGCGTAATAGATCTGTTCGCCGTGCTCCGGGTCGGGCACCAAGCTCTCGTCTATGACGCCGGCATTGCGGATATCGACCAGCTGATCCTTGGGCGTGCTCTGCGCCAGCCACTCCATATAGGCAACCATCGCCTTCATTTCCTCGGAATCGCGAGGCACTGGCTTACCGTTCATCGAGCGCTGGAAGCAGCCATTGATGCGGCCCACCAGATCAACTTCCTTGCCGGCCCGTGGCATGACGCGCGGGTAAAAGTTAAAGCTGTTGATGTACGGGTCGCCTAGCGGAATCTTGCCTTGCGCAATATGACAGCTGTTGCAGTTCATGGCGGCGCCGACATGCTCCGGCAGCAGGCGCTTGGTTTCATTGAGCAGGCGCTTGCCATAAAAGATCTGATCGGCGTTCGGCTCATCGACAATCGCAGTGTCCTGCGGAATGGTATAGCGGCCGATTTTCTGGTTGGCATCGTCCAGGGTGACCAGATCGTACTGGGCGGCATTGCGTTGTGTTGGCTCCGGCTCGGAGCAAGCGCTCGTCGTGGCGGCAATGATGGCTGCGGCCGTTAGCGGGAGGGCGCCGCGGCGCGCATGGCTGATGCCGCGCCGAGCAAGAATGCTCAAGAACAGTTTATTCACCATGAACTCCTTGCTCCGTGTGGGTCACGCTCAGGTCGGGCGGTAGGTCGGTTCCAACGCGAGGTTTTTTGCTCAGGAAATGGCGCATGGCGACGACATCGCCAACCGTCACCTCACTCGCCTGGTTGGTCCAGCTGTTGCGGATAAAATTAACGACTTCAGCGATATCGGCATCGGCGAGCGTGTTGAATGCCGGCATGGAAAAGGCCATGCGGTCATGGGGCGTGTCGGGCATACGACCGCCGCTGAGAGTGATCTGTAATACGGAGTCCGGATAGCGTGAATACACCGCGCTGTTACCGTCCAGCGCTGGGAAGATTCGGGGCACGCCTTTGCCATCGGCGCGATGGCAAACCTGGCAATACTCGACGTACAGCAGCGCGCCGCGCGAGTCGTAGACGCCATCCAGCAGTTTCTGGGTGGTGAAATCCTGCTTCGGCGGGAGGTCGATTTCCTTACCTGGCGCGGGGCTGAGCGTTTTCAGGTAAGCCGCCATGGCCTGGATGTCGTCATCGGTCATGTACTGCGTGCTGTGCTCGACCACCTCGGCCATAGCACCGAAGGCTGCGGTGGTGCCGGTACGGCCGGTCTTGAAGAAATCAGCCAGCTCTGCGGTGCTCCAGGTACCTAGGCCGCGATGCTCGCCGCGCAGGCTCTTGGCGCGCCAGCCATCGATGATGGCGCCACTGAGGAATTCATCCGAGCCGGCGTCGGACAGCGCCACTTCCTGGAAGCCGATGCCGCGTTCGGTATGGCACGAGCCACAGTGGCCCGGCCCTTCGATCAAATACTGGCCGCGAGTGAGCATCGGGTCGTTCGTCTCCGGCACGAAATCGCGCTCGGCGGCAAACAGGGCCTGCCAGTAGGCCAGCGGCCAGCGCCAGTTGAGCACAGGCGGTAGTTCGCTTGCTTTGTTGGGCTGGTTGACAGGCTCTACGGCCGACATGAAGTACGCGTACATCGCGGCGATGTCCTCATCCGGCATGATGCCGTACGAGGGATAGGGCATGGCTGGATAAAGCGCGCTGTTGTCCTTGCGTACGCCGTGCTTGGTGGCGTTCAGGAAGTCGTCGAAGGTGTACTCGCCAATGCCGGTTTCCCGGTCGGGCGTGATGTTGGTGGAGTAGATGGCGCCCAGAGGCGTCAACATCGGCAGGCCACCGGCGAACGGCTTGCCGCCCAACGTGGTATGGCAGGCCACGCAGTCGGCGGTGCGGGCAATGTATTCACCGCGCTTGATCAGTGCGGCGTCGTTGGTATCGATCGTCATGCCGCTGCTGGCGGTGCGAAAGCTCGGTAACACCTGGCTCAGCGCAAAAGCCAGAACCCCGCCACCGATGGCCAAAATAAGGATATTGCGTTGCCACTGTTTCATTGATTCATCCTTCTAGGCGAGATAGCGAAGTAGCGACGTATTCAGCTCGCCCATGTCTCGCTGTTCTGCAAAACGCGGCCGGACTACGACTTAATTATGGCTGACGAACAACACCACCCATTGACCTCGATCAGTCGATCATAGGCACGGCCATTTTCTTGACTGGAAATTTTCACAGAGGAGTATTAAAGGGGCATTAATAAAGTGACGGCGGCTTTTGGCCGATAACAGCCTGCTAACAACGTCCGCCTCCGGCCAAAAGCGGACTGTCAGGTAAGGAGCGGGCCTCCTCAACCCATCAGTTCGGACAGATTGCCTCCATCATTATTATTTTAAGCAGCATCGGTGCTGGCGGACCTTTGCCGATCTAGCGCTTTGACAACGGCCCCATGATGCCATTCAACGCATCGGGCCGAGGCGCGCCCTGATGTTGCTGCAGCCGTCCGTCATCGTCCAGGTAATAAATCGCTGGCGTAGCCGAGGCGCCCATTTCACCCATCAGGGTGAGGTTCGCCTCTAGCTGCTCATTCACCGTTGGCGATATGCGCTCGATCGGTTTGAGCTTGCTCGCCTTGCCCGCTGCTTCGTGTGCATTGAGGGCCTCTTCGGGATCCTTTGCCGCCAGCAATGCGGCGGCTTTACCGGCACTATCCGGACGCAGCATGCCAACCATGACGTGACGAAGCTGAACGTCGCCGGCTTCAACCCAGGGCCGCGCCTGTTTCCAGAACATGTTGCAGAACGGGCAGTTCGGGTCGGAAAACATGTAGATGGTCCGCGGTGCGTCTGCCGCGCCGTCAGCAATCCAGGTGCTGCTTTCGAGTCGCTGCCACATCTCGTTGCTCATCGGCTCGTACACCAATTTTTCAAGCGAGGCCTTGGTCAGGTCTTCGCCGTTAGCATCCAGCAGGCTGCCGATCAAGACATGATCGCCGTCCGGTGTCAGGTACAGCGCGATGCCCTGTCCGTTATAACGCGCCGCATAGCCCTTCAATCCGCCCGGTGCGTCGAAGCTGCCGACTACTTTGGCCCCACGCGCTTCAATGGCCTGAACCGCAGGAGGCAGAGCCTCTGCCAGCACCAGGGGCGCCGGTAGCAAGGCCAGCGTAGAAATGAAAAAGGAAAGTGATCGTACGGATTTCATGGCTGGTTTTTTACCTCAAGTTGCTCGAGAGCGCGCGCCAGACTGGCATGAGAAAGCTCACCGAGATGACTGCCAACCTGGCGTCCCTCGGCGTCATAGAAAAGCGTGGTGGGCAGTGCTGCAGAACCTACGTGCTGGCCGAGGCGACCGCCGGTGTCGAGCAGGATGTTTTCCAAGCTGAGCCCTTCGGCTTCAAGGAAGTCGGCGATCAATCGCTCGCCCTCACCCTGGTTGACGAACAGGAAACTCACCTCGGAGTTGTCTTGCTGCGCCTTCGCAAGGACCGGCATTTCCCGCCTGCAGGGAGGGCACCAGGTGGCCCACAGGTTGACCACAAGCGGCTTGCCGACGTAATCCTGCAAGGCGGCCGGCTTGCCCTGGATGTCTCGCAACCCCATCTCGGGCAGCCGCGTGCCCTGCTCGAAGGCATGCAATGCGAATGTCCCAAATCCCCAACTGAGCATACCTACCATCACCGCAGCGCCAAGTGGTTTGCGTAGCCCACCATCGCGCCAAGCGAGCCAAGTGCCCAGCAGAACTGCCACCAGCAAGCCCGGCCAGGCAATAAAACCGCCGTCACGTATATCGATCACGCGCCAGGGCTCTTCTCGGAAATGCTCGACATACACCAGCACGAAGGCCAGCCGCGCGACCAGTAGCGCCACCAGCAGCAGCCTGAAGAGCTGCTGTTCCGGATTCCGCTCGCTGCGTCGCCCAACCCACCAGCCGGTAAGCATCGCCAGAAACAGGCTCACCAACATCAGCACATGTGGGACGGCAAGCGCCAGGGGCCCCAAATTGACCGTCAGCATCAGCCACGCTCCCTTGTTTCGTTCCATCTACTCAGAAATTGGTTGGCATCGACCTCGCCGGTGATGCGCTGCGTGCGTCGCTCCACTCCGTCCGGGCCGATAAAGAGCAGCGTTGGCGGCCCCATGACCTGATAGCGGTTCAGCAGCTCGCGACTGGCGGGATCGGTTCGCGTCACATCCGGCCGCAGAATCCGCACGCCAGTGAGCGCGGCTTGCACCTGCGCGTCGCCAAACACTTCCTTCTCCATGACCTTGCAGGACACGCACCAGTCCGCGTAGTAGTCCACCAATACCCACTGGCCGGCGGCTTTGGCGGCAACCAGTTCACGATCAAGAACAGCCGGCTCGCTGAAACCGACAAATCCGTGTGCAGACTCTATACCTTGAACGGACGCAACGCCGCCTGTGAACACACCGAGCGGTCGCATGACATCCTGCGCGCCGCCTGCCGCCCCCAGCAGCAGCGCCACGCCCCATACCCCGGCTAGCGCCGCGACTGACCGGCTGAACGCCTGATGCCGCACCAATTGACGCGACAGTTGCAGCAATCCACTGGCGCCCACCACCAGCAGCGCACCCCACAGCCCCACCCACAAGGAGTCAGACAACAGCGGACGGAGCACATAAAGGGCCGCGACCAGAAACAGGAAACCGAAGGAAACTTTGACGCGATCCATCCACGGCCCAGGCTTGGGCAGGAAGCGATTGCCCGCTGTCACCAGCAACACCAGCGGCGTACCGATCCCTAATCCCAGCGCAAACAGCACGAGGCCACCGTTCACGGCGTTACCGCTTTGCGCGATGTAAAGCAGCGCCGCGGCCAGTGGTGCGGTCATGCAAGGTCCTACCAGCAACCCGGACAGCACGCCCAACGCACTGGCCCCCGCGAGGCTTCCCCCCTTACGCTTGCGTCCGGCCTGTTCCAGCCGATCGCGCAGGCCCGTCGGCAGTTGCAGCTCGAAGAATCCGAACATGGGCAAGGACAGCAGCACGAAAAGCCCAGCGAAGCTCGCGATCAGCCAAGGCTGCATCAGCCATCCCTGCAGATTCGCGCCAAGCAGCGCCGCCAACACACCAAGGGCGGCATAGACCAACGCCATGCTGACGACATAGGATCCAGCCAACGCCATGCCGCGGCGAGGCCCGGCCTGGCTGCCCACCACAATGCCCGCCAGAATTGGCAACATCGGCAGCGAACAGGGTGCAAAGGCAAGCAGCAGGCCCAGTCCGAAGAAGATCAGCAGGCTCCAGCCGAGCGACTGCTGCTGCAAACCACTCACCAAAGCTTGATCATCAGCCTGAACAGGCGCGGGCGGAGGAGAGCTGCTGCCCGTCAGTTCTACCGTGCGAGTTTGCGGTGGATAGCACAGCCCGGCATCGGCACAGCCTTGCCAGCCGAGTTCGAGCGTCGAAACATCTCCATCTGGGATCTCAACTTCCAGACTGTCGCGATAGATTCGCGAGTCGCCAAAATACTCGTCATGGTAAGGCTCGCCCGGCGGTAACACGGGCTCGCTCGCCGATGGCAGCCCTACGAATCTGAGCCGCTCCTTGTAAAGGTAGTAGCCGGGAGCAATGTCCCATCGAAGCACGGCGCCGCCAGCGTCGGGCCTTTCGATGTGCAGTGTGAACGCCTGGTCCACTGGCAGGAAGTCCTCCTGCTTTGGACCAAGCGTGAACGGCGAAGCGTTCGCCAGTTGCATGACCCAGAGCCAACAGGCCAAAAAGATAATGATCGCTCGCATGCACCACATCCGGTTACCGATTCGGAGGCGAGCTTGGCGGTTCGGGATTAAGAGGCGATTAACAAGGCGTGTCTGAACACAATCAGTAAGGCGGTGAAGCGTTTAGGCATGATCAGCTCGGCGTACCATCTGCTAACGCGCCGTTAATCCAGGCGGATCATACTGACCGCTGTATATCTAGCGATCCCACCTATGTACGTATTGCTGACAGAAGACAACGCACTCATCGCCAGTGGCATCGTCGCTGGGCTCGAAGCCCAGGGCTTCAGCGTGGCCCATGCTGCTACGGCCGGACAGGCCGAGTCGCTGCTGCGCACCGCCAGGTTTGACCTGATGATTCTCGATCTGGGCTTGCCAGACGAAGACGGCCTGCGCTTTCTCCAGCGCCTGCGCCGTCGGGGCCTCGAGCTGCCAGTACTCATTCTTACCGCTCGGGATGCAGTGGCCGAGCGTGTCTCCGGGCTCCAGGCAGGCGCTGACGATTACCTCGTCAAACCCTTCGACCTGCGTGAACTCGCCGCCCGCCTGCATGCCCTGCTGCGCCGTGCTGCCGGCCGGGCAACGCAAGTTATCGAGCACGGTCCGCTGAGCTACAACCCAGCCGCCTGCACGGCGTTCATGGCCGGCGAACCCGTCGACCTGTCGCGCCGCGAACAGGCACTGCTGCAGGCGCTGCTACAAAACCCCAGCCACGTGCTATCGGCCGAGCAGCTCAAGGACGCGATTTACGGTCTTGCCGATGACGTCGAAAGCAACGCCCTGAATGTCCACATCCACCATCTGAGGCGCAAGCTCGGTAATGGCATCGTCGAAACCGTCAGAGGGCTTGGTTATCGCCTGGGGCCTGCCGGCCATGCGCCAGGCCCCACCGGGGCACCCGACCAATGAGCTTGCGCCTTCGCCTGACCCTAACCCTTGGCTCTGCCTTCGTGCTGCTCTGGGCGCTGGCCGCGACCTGGATGCTCTTTGATGTGCGCAATCAATTGATGCAGTCTCTCGATCAGCGCCTTGCCGCGTCGGCCCGAATGGTGGCGGGTCTGCTCGTGCAATTACCGCCGCCGCAACTGGGCAAAGGCGGTATTACGCGTCTGAGCGCAGAGCAGCTGGGTATCGAGAACGGGCTGGCCTGCCAGGTCAGCTCCTTGCGGGGTGAGATCTTAGCGCGTAGCCATGCCGCGCCCGATAGCGCTCTCGATGCCCAGCGCACCGGCTTTCAAAACCAACTGATTGGCGATACCGCCTGGCGTAGCTTTACTTTCATCCAGAACGGCATGCGCATCACCACCGCCGATCGCCTCGACGAGCGCACCACGTTGCAGCGTTCGGTGCTTCTGGCTGCGGCGCTGCCGGTTTTCGTCGCGTTGCTAGGCAGCCTGATCGTGTTGTGGATCGGAATTGGCAACGGCCTTGCGCCGCTCAGACGAATACGCATGGCCCTGGCGCAACGCAGCGCCGATTCAGTGGAGCCGTTGCACATCGATCGGTTGCCGCGAGAACTGACGCCCCTGGTCGAAACACAGAACCAGTTGTTTGCACGAATCGCGCAAATGCTCGAGCGCGAACGTCGGCTGACCGATGACGCCGCCCATGAACTGCGCAGCCCGCTGACCGCCATCAAGACCCACCTGCAGGTGGCGGCCATGACCGAGGGCGACACCGCGAAACGGGCATTGGCCCAGGCCGAGATCGGCACGGATCGCCTGCAGCGGATCCTGGAGCAGTTGCTCATGCTGGCACGGGTGGAGGGTCGCGTGTCCTTTGATGACGGGCTCCGGTGCACGGCCGTCGAAGTCGCGCAGCTGGCGATCGCTGACGCCAGTCAGCAGCCTGGGCCGCGCATCGAACTGTGCGGGGCGCAAGACGTTTCGCTCTGTCCTCTGACGATACCGTCAACGTTGGCAGTCGCAGCATTGCGCAACCTGCTCGACAACGCCCGCCGCCATACCCGTGATGCCACAGTCGTCCGCTTGGCGCTCACACAGCTGGACGAAAGCAGGGTTCGCTTCAGCGTGCAGGACCACGGACCGGGCGTCGCACCGGAAATGATCGAGCGCCTGACAGAACGCTTCTGGCGGAGTGGCGACGGTGAAGGCAGTGGGCTGGGCCTGTCCATCGTCAAGGCGATCGCTGAGCGCTGTGGCTGCGACCTGCGTTTCGCGGCGCATGCGGATGGCCTCGTCGTCGAGTTGGTTGTCAGCCTGCAACCCACCGATCAATCTGAAGATGAAACGTCGATAGCCTGAACGTCCGGCCATCCACACCGTCCGAATAGTTAACTGAACAATCCTGTTAACCATCATCGGAGGCGGCGATGCTTGTTTTCGAGCCTGTTTATACGGACGGCGTGGCGCAGATTTCCTATCTGGTTGGCGACAGCAAAGCGGCCGTGGCTGCGGTCATCGATCCCCGTCGCGATATCGACGTCTACCTGCGAATGGCGAAAGCGCGGGGTCTGCGAATTGCCTATGCCATCGAAACACATATCCATGCGGACTTCGTTTCAGGTGCCCAAGCGTTAGCGAAGCGCACCGGGGCGCAAATCATCGGTGGCCGCTCGGATAGCTATCAGTTCGACCTTCATCAGGCCAGCGATGGAGAGACGATAGAGCTCGGGCAGGTGAGGCTGCAGGTCATGCATTCGCCGGGACATACGCCTGAGCACATTTCCCTGCAGCTGTTTGACGCCCAGCAGGGAAACCAGCCATTCGCGCTATTTACCGGCGACACCCTATTCAATCTGGACGTAGGGCGGCCCGACCTGCTCG
>Ga0222713_10001120_pt1 | contig 30694 bp, 31 predicted proteins | sample C33_649DmetaG_FD_165061 | JGI IMG/M metagenome (GOLD analysis project Ga0222713, IMG submission 165061) | Estuarine water microbial communities from San Francisco Bay, California, United States - C33_649D | ecosystem: Environmental > Aquatic > Marine > Unclassified | place: USA: California... | reverse complement strand
CGGTCGAGGTAGCCGCGCATTTCCTTGCGCAGCGCCTGCAGGTCCTTGCCCGGATAGTAATAACCGCCGGCGGCATAAACGAATACTTTCGGGTTGGCGCTGACGCCTTGGCGTTCGGCGAGCAGGCGGAACAGCGGCTTGCGCGCAATCTTGGCCACTGCATCCCAGATCGCCATGTCCAGCGTGCCGACGGCGACCGAGCGTTCACCGTGGCCGCCGGGCTTTTCGTTCTGCATCATTGCGCCCCAGGCGCGGTGCGGGTCGATGTTGTCGCCGGCGTCGTTGAGCAGCGATTTCGGATCGGCTTCGAGCAGGCGCGGCGCGAAGCGTTCGCGGATCAGCCCGCCCTGGCCGTAGCGGCCGTTGGAGTTGAAGCCGTAGCCGACCACGGTGCGGCCGTCGACTTTGACGTCGGTGACCACCGCGACCAGGCTGGTGGTCATCTTGGTGAAATCGATATAGGCGTTGCGGATCGGCGAGGAGATCGGCTTGGTGACTTCGCGGACGTCGGTGATGCGGATCATGTTTCGATGTGCTCCGTTGATTACAGTTTGAGGCCGTGGAGGAAATTCGCACGCTCACGTGCACCGGCCATCAGGAAGCTCATGTCGCCGCCGGCGAGGATGAAGCGCATGCCCATGCCGATGTATTTCTCCAGCAATTTCGGTTCATACACGCCGCCCATGCCGGGATGGATGTTGTTCTTGCGGCAGGCGGCGATGACCTTGCGGTAGGCGTCTTCGACGCGCGGGTCGGTGAACTGGCCGGGGATGCCCATTTCCGCGCACAGGTCGTTGGTGCCGATCAGGATTGAATCGACTCCGGGCACTGCGGCGAAGGCATCGGCCTGGGCGATGGCGGCCGGCGTTTCCAGCATGATGATGACCATGGTCTGTGCATTAGCTATCGGCGTTGATTCGGCGACGGGCATGGCGCGGTAGCCGAACTGGGGCAGCACACCCATCACCGAGCGGTGGCCGACCGGCGGGTATTTGCAATAGGACACCGCGCGCTGGGCTTCCTCAATGGTATCGACATGCGGGACGACGATGCCCTGCGCGCCAGCGTCGAGCAGCCGCGAAGCATGGTGGTGTTCCTTGCCCGGCACGCGAACAATGGGCGTGATGCCGACGGCCAGCGAGGCCATCGAGATCTGCGCGGCAGTGTCGACATCCATCGAGTTGTGCTCCATGTCGATGAACAGCCAGTCGTAGGTGCAGGTCTTGCCGATGGTGGCGATGTCCACGGTGCGCGACAGGCGCAGGCCCATGCCGATGGCGAGTTTGCCGGCCTTCAGTTGCTCCATGGTGTGATTGGGGAAAGCGCTCATGCCGGATCCTTCGCGGTTCGTTGGATTGATCGTGCGAGAGTATACCCGCGCACCCGTGCCGTTCAGTCCATATCGTAAGCCCGGCCGTGAACCCTCGCGATGGCGGGCGTAAGATGACAGCACAACAATACAATGAATGGATAAGGCGCGAGGAGCACGCAAATGACACTACACAAATTCATTGCCGGACTTGTCGCTGCGGGGCTGGCCGCGGTCGCTGTGATGCCGGCTCAGGCCGCGGAACAGTATCCGCAGCGCCCGGTGCGGCTGATCATTCCCTATCCACCCGGTGGCGCCGGCGACATCGTCGGCCGCATGATGGGCAACGGTCTCGGTGCGGCTTTCGGCCAGCAGGTGGTCAATGACAACCGCGGCGGCGGTGGCCAACTGATTGCCACCCAAATCGCCGCCAATTCGGCACCCGACGGTCACACGCTGTTTCTGGCGAGCGCCACGCACGCGATCAATCCGGCGCTGCGCAGCAAGTTGCCGTACGACACGCTGAAGGATTTCACGCCGATCACGCTGGTGGCGCAGTCGCCGCTGGTGTTCGTTGCCCACGCGTCGCTGAAGGCTGGCAGCATCAAGGAGCTGATCGCCGTAGCCAAGGCGCAACCCGGAAAAATCAATTACGCATCGTCGGGACCAGGTACCGGCGGCCACATGTCGGTGGAGTTGCTCAAGTCGCTGACCGGCATCAACCTCGTGCACATCCCGTACAAAGGCGCAGGCCCGGCGCTGACCGACGTCGTCGCCGGCCAGGTGCATATGATCTGCACCAGTCCGCTGCCGGCGATGCCGCACGTCAAGGCGGGCAGGCTGCGCGCGCTGGGCATGACCAGCCTCGAGCGTTCGCCGGCCTATCCCGACGTGCCGACCGTGGCGGAAACCGTGCCCGGTTATCAGTCGACGCTGTGGTATGCGCTGCTCGCGCCGGCAGGCACGCCACAGGCAATCATCCGCAGGGTGCACGGTGACGCGGTGAAGGTGCTCAACGATAGCCAAGTGCGCGACCAGCTGCTCAAGCTCGGCGCCACGCCGGTGGGCAATACGCCGCAGCAGCTGCAGGCGTTTATCGGCGAGGAAATCGCCCGCTGGAAAAAACTGGTGAAGCAGGCCGGCATCAAATTGAATCCGTAATTCCGTTAACAGGCACAACCATGACTGCAACCATCACCCTGTTTGATCCGACCGCGCCCGCGGGCGCCGTGCCTCAGGCCGGCGTGCAGACGGCACGGCTACGCAGCCTTGCCGGCGCGGTGGTCGGCTTCGTCGACAACGCCAAGCCGAATTTTCATCACCTCGTTGACGACCTCGCCGAAGTGCTGATGTCGCGCTACGGTGTGGCGCGGGTGGTCAAGCAGCGCAAGACCTCGGCTTCGATTCCGGCCGATCCCGGCGTGATCGCTGCACTGAGCGGCGAATGCGACGTGGTCATCGCCGGATCCGGCGACTGAGGGTCGTGCGCGTCGTGGAGTGTCCACGACAGCATCGAAGTGGCGAAGCAGGGCAAGGCCGCGGTGACCGTGTGTTCGACGGCGTTCCTGACGCTGGGGCGGGCGCAGGCGCGCGCGCTGGGCAACGCCGAACTGCCGATCGCGGTGATTCCGCATCCTTTCGGCGGGCGTACTCGCGATGAGGTGCGCAAGATCGCCGAGCAGTGCGCGGCAGACATCGCGAAACTGGTCAGCGGAGCATCGTCATGAGTGCGGTGCCTGACCGCGCGGCAACCTTCGAAGCGCCGGATGATTTCGACGCCATCAACCGCATTTACCGTGAAAAAAACTGGAGCGATGGCCTGCCGGTGGTGCCGCCGACCGCGGCGCGGGTCGATGCGATGCTTAAACACACGCAGCGTGCACGCCATGACATGGTCGCGTGCATCGCGCCGGGATTCGGCGCTGCGACGGTGGAGCGGATTGCCATCAACGCCGTGCTCGCCGGCTGCGATCCGGAATACCTGCCGGTATTGATTGCGGCCACGGAAGCGGTGGCCGATCCGGCGTTCAACCTGCAGGGCATACAGGCGACGACCAATCCGGTGGCGGTGTGGCTGGTGGTCAACGGGCCCATTGCACGCAAGCTGCAGGTCAACGCCACCTTCAACTGCATCGGCCAGGGCGCGTGGGCCAATGCCACATTGGGGCGCGCGCTGCGGCTGATCCTGCAGAATATCGGCGGTGCACTGCCGGGCGCGATGGATCGCGCGACCCATGGCCAGCCCGGCAAATACACCTTCTGCTGCGCCGAGAACGAAGAGCATCATCCATGGCAGCCGTTGCACGTCGAGCGGGGGTTTGCGCTGACAGACAGTACCGTGACCGTGGTCGGCGCCGAAGGCACGATGAACATGAACACGCATGCCAAGGATGCCGATGAACTGGCGCGGGTGATCGCCGAAACGATGATGCATCCACCCAGCAACGAATACGTGCACGGCGGCGAGCCGTGGTTCATCCTCGGCAGCGAACATGCTGACATCTTTCATCGCGCGGGTTGGGACAAGGCGCGGGTAAAGCGTGAACTTTGGCAGCGCTCGAAAATGGCGGTGCGCCAGTTGAGCGTGAAGGAAATCGACCGCGCGCGCGCTTCACGCACCAAGGAATTTGGCGAATTGTCCGCCGATACGCTGCTGCCGATTTCGCCGAGTCCCGATGACATCCAGCTGATCGTCGCCGGCGGGCCGGGTACGCACTCGGTTTATGTGCCCTGTTTCGGCAACAGCCGGGCCGCTACGCGGCCGGTCAGAGGCGCATGAATTTTATAAGTATATGATTTAAAATAATTAATTTGTAATTACCGGTTAGTCTGTTATAGGCGTCGGTAAGTCTGCTGTAAGTCACATTCTCTACAGTGCATTCCAAAGAATTCACCAATGGAGCGGCTGATGGGAAGAGGACGCATCAAGGCAGCGCCGGCAGACCCGGAAAACTCGATTGCCACCCGTATCCGCACCGCCATGGCGGCGTGCGGTGTTAAATCCGTTGCAGAACTGGGGCGTCGCATCGGACTGCCGCGCCAGACGGTGCATCGCTGGATCAACGGCGACACCAAGAACATGACCCACGAAAATCTCTACAAGGTGGCTGATGTGCTGCAGGTGCGCGCGCGCTGGCTGGCCGTGGGTGACACCTCGCCGGTGCAGATTGACCTCGGCGAAGGCGATGTTGTCGGCCTGATCAAGACCTACGAAGCGATGTCACCCGCGGCGCGCGAACAGTGGCTGGCCATCGGCCGCACGCTGCTCAACATTCATAACGTCGGCAAGGGCACGACCATCGATCCGTATCCGGGGCTGACTCCGATGATGGCGCAGACCAACACCAACCGCACCTCGGCGTAGTTCCGCCGGCGGATTTTCGATTCTTTCTTATAGCGCCTCCAATGGTGGCGCTCTGATGCCCTGACTTGGTAATCTCGGCTTTTCAGCCGGAGACAGTTGCCGCGCGCAGTGCGCGCGGTTCCATCAGGGTCATGCACAGCGTCACCGTCAAAATCCTTTTTATTGCCGCATTGCTGTCGCCTGCCTTTGTGGCAGCGGCAGCTAAGGAACTGTCGTCCGAAGCGAAGGCGTTCGTGCAGGACATGGTCGAACGCCACGGCTTCGACCGCGGCGTGCTGGAGCGCACCTTGCAAGGGGCGCGCTTCGTCGATTCGATCATCACGGCGATGAATGCGCCATCGACGTCGCTGCCCTGGCACGAGTTCCGTTCGCGTCACGTTACCGAAGCGCGCATCCGCAACGGACTGAAATTCTGGCAGGAGCATGCAGCGGCACTCACGCGCGCCGCCGCGGAATACGGCGTGCCGGCGGAAATCATGGTGGCCACCCTCGGCATCGAAACCCGGTTCGGACGTTATACCGGCAGCATCCGGGTGCTGGATGCGCTGACCACTCTGGCTTTCGGCTATCCGCCACGCGCGGAATTCTTCCGCGGTGAACTCGAGCAGTTCCTTTTGCTGACGCGGGAAACCGGCTGGCCCGTTGACAGCATCCGCGGGTCTTATGCCGGTGCCATCGGTGTGCCGCAGTTCCTGCCCAGCAGTTACCGCAAGTACGCGGTCGATTTCGACGGCGACGGCAAAACCGACCTGCGCCGTTTCACCGACGCGATCGGCAGCATTGCGAACTACTATCGCCAGTTCGGCTGGCAGCAGGGGGAGCCCGTGATCATCCCGGTCGATGTCGGCGACACGCCGCTGGACGCGATGCTTGCCGCCGGCATCAAACCGCAAACCACGGTAGCTGAATTCCGCCGGCGCGGCGTGGTGCCGCTGGAGCCGGTAGCCGAAAATGCGCTGGCGGCACTGATTGCGGTGGAAAGCGAAAACGGACCGCGTTATTACCTGGGGCTGAATAATTTCTACGTAATCACGCGCTACAACCGCAGCATCAATTACGCGATGGTGGTGCATGAAACCGCAACGGCATTGCGGGAGGGACGCTCCCGCGCTCCCTGAGCGGTCAGCGCGGCGCCACTGCCGTGGCGGTTTCGCAGGGAAAGGCGACCAGGTGGTCGAGTTCGAGGCGGATGCCGATCTTTTCGCCGATGGCGTGGTTGTGGTGGCTGGGCACCAGTGAAAAGACCTGGCCGCCGTCAGGCAATTGCAGAGTGTAGAGGAATTCGGCGCCGCGGAAAGCCTTGTGCAGCACGGTCGCCTGCAATGGGCTGGCGTCGTCATGCAGCACATCGTCCGGCCTCAGCAGTACGTCAACCGCGGTGCCGGTGGGCCAGTCGGGCGGATTGTCCGGAGTGAATGCGCCGAGCTCCAGCTGGATCTGGCCGTTGGCCAGCACCGTGCCCGGCAGGAACAGGCCGGTGCCGATGAAATCGGCGGCATAGCGCGAAGCCGGTTCGTGGTAGATGCGGTAGGGCGTATCCCATTGTTCGATGCGGCCGTCCTTCATGATGCCGATCATGTCGGCGATGTTGAAGGCTTCGTTCTGGTCGTGGGTGACCAGCACTGCGGTGATGTGCTCGCGCTTGAGAATTTCGCGCACTTCGACGCTCAGCCGCTCGCGCATTTCTACGTCGAGGTTGGAAAACGGTTCGTCCAGCAGCAGCAACTGCGGGCGGGGAGCCAGCGCGCGCGCCAGCGCGACGCGCTGCTGCTGGCCGCCGGAGAGTTCCTGCGGATACTTGTCGCCGAGCTTGCCGAGTCCGACGATGTCGAGCAGGTCGCCGACGCGTCCGCTGCGTTCGGCGGCTGTGGCATGGCGCAGTCCGAAGGCGATGTTGTCCGCAACCGTCAGGTGCGGGAACAGGGCGTAGTCCTGGAATACCACGCCGATGCGCCGTTGCTCCGGCGCCACGGACAGTCCCGGCGCGCTGACCACGATGCCGTCAACGGCGATGGTTCCGCTTAGTACCGGTTCAAAGCCGGCGATGCAGCGCAGTATGGTGGTCTTGCCGCAGCCGCTGGCACCGAGCAGGCAGGCGATCATCCCCGGGGTAACCGAAAAACTGACCCCCTGCAGTACCGGAGTGCGGTCGTAGGCATGGTTGATGTCGGTGAATTCGAGACGTGCGGCCATCCCGGAATTATAGCCATTTACCGCTGATAATGATTCTTGTTAGAATAAATTATTCAACATTTTCCGTAACTTAGGCGATGCATTCCGGTATCGCCGTAACGGATGCCGAGTCCCGATGACCGCCACCGCGTTGCCCCCGAGTTTTGCGCCGCACAGTGCGCTGGCACGCCTGCGTACCTCGCGGATCCTGCCGATTTTTGCGGTGGTACTGGCGATCGTGCTGGCGCTGCCGGTGATCGTGGTGATGCTTAACCTGCTGGCGCCTTCCACGGATACCTGGCGCCACCTCGCATCGACGGTGCTCAGCGACTACGTCACCAACTCGCTGCTGCTGATGCTGGGCGTCGCTTTTGGTGTCATCGTCGGCGGCGTGACTACGGCGTGGATCACCACCATGTGTCGTTTTCCCGGCCGTGCGCTGTTCGAGTGGGCGCTGCTGCTGCCGATGGCAATGCCGGCCTACGTGATGGCCTATGCCTATACCGACGTGCTGCAGTTCGCCGGACCCGTGCAGAGCCTGCTGCGCGATCTGACCGGCTGGGGTGTGCACGACTACTGGTTTCCCGACGTGCGTTCCCTCGGCGGTGCGATCCTGATGCTGTCGCTGGTGCTCTATCCCTATGTCTACCTGCTGGCGCGCGCCGCCTTTCTTGAGCAGTCGGACAGCATGCTTGAAGTCGCGCGCGTCTCGGGCTATGGACCGTGGGAAACTTTCCGCAAGGTCGCGCTGCCGCTGGCCCGCCCCGGTATCGTCGCCGGTACCGCGCTGGCGCTGATGGAGGCACTCGCCGATTACGGCACCGTTGCCTATTTCGGCGTGCAGACTTTCACCACCGGGATTTTCCATGCCTGGTATTCGCTGGGCGATCACGCTGCTGCTGCGCAGCTGTCGGCAATCCTGCTCGGATTCGTGTTCGCGGTGCTGCTGCTCGAACGCGTGAGCCGGCGTCGTGCCGGCTTCTATACGACTTCGCACCGCAAGCGGCTGCGCAACGTCTATCACCTGCGTGGTTTCCGCGCAGTGGTTGCGATTCTTTTTTGCGTAACGCCGCTGGTTTACGGTTTCCTGCTGCCGGCCGGCATCATGCTGCACATGGCGATCACCTCGGGTGATGCGCAGTTCGGTGCGCGCTACCTCGCGCTGACCCGCAACACGGTGACGTTGGGTGCGGTGACGGCCATGCTGGCGGTGGTACTGGCGCTGGTCGTCGGTTATGCCGCGCGGATCAATCCGACGAAGCTGGTGCGCGGCGCCAACCGGGTGGCCGGACTGGGTTACGCGGTACCGGGTGCGGTGATCGCGGTCGGTGTGCTGATTCCGGTAACCCGGCTGGATCATCTGATCGGCGGCTGGATCGAGGCGGTCACCGGCACTGCGCCGGGACTGATCCTCACCGGCGGCATGGCGGCGCTGGTTTATGCCTACCTCGCACGTTTTTTTGCAGTGTCGCTGCAGTCGGTGGAGGCGGGGCTCTCCAAGATCACGCCGTCGATGGACGATGCCGCGCGTTCACTGGGCTATGCCCCGGGGGCTACACTGCGCCATGTGCACGCGCCGTTGCTCTGGCGCAGCGCGCTGTCGGCGGGACTGCTGGTATTTGTCGACGTGATGAAGGAACTGCCGGCGACGCTGGTGATGCGGCCGTTCAATTTCGACACTCTGGCGGTGCAGGCCTACAACCTCGCTTCCGACGAACGCCTGCAGGAAGCGTCAACGGCAGCGCTCACCATCGTCGTGGTGGGACTGCTGCCGCTGATCGTGCTGTCGCGGATGATCCTCAAGCCTGCGCCGAGCAGCGGGCACTGAAAAACAAAAACCCGCGCCGGGACTGAGCCGGGCGCGGGTTGATCGGGGTGGTTTTTTTACTTGTAGCCGACCTTGTCGAATATCTTCTGCGCCGTCGGTTGGTGCTTGCCGAGTGCGCTGATGTTCAGCGTGTCCATCTTGAAATTGCCGAGTGATACCAGCGCCTTGTTCTCGAGCGGCGCGCCCTTGACCACCGGCCATTCGTTGTTGCCGTTGGCGAAATAGCCCTGTGCCGCATCGCTGGTCAGGTATTCGAGGTACTTGATCGCGGCATCGCGGTTTTTCGCGTGCTTGACCACGCCGGCGCCTGAAATGTTCATGTGGGTGCCGAAGCTTTTCTGGTTGGGCCACACCAGTCCGGTGGCGGCGATGATTTTCTGGTCTTCAGGCTTGGTCGATTTCATCAGTCGCACGTAGTAGTAGCTGTTGCTGATGGCCACGCCGCATTCGCCGGCGGCCACAGCCTTGATCTGGTCGGTGTCACCACCCTTGGGTGTGCGCGCGAAATTGGCAACCACGCCTTTTGCCCATTGTTCGGCCTTGGCTTCTCCCAGATGTTCGATCAGTGCGCTCATCAGCGACAGGTTGTAGATGTGGCTGCCCGAACGGGTGCACACCTTACCTTTGAGTTTCGGATCAGCCAGGTCTTCGTAATTCTGCACATCTTCCGCCTTGACGCTGTTCTTGTTGTAGACGATGACCCGAGCTCGTGCCGAGAACCCGAACCACTGGTTGTTCGGATTGCGCATGTGCTCGGGCAGCCGTTCGGCCAGCACTTTCGACTCGACCGGCTGGAACAGGCCGAGCTGCTCGGCGCGCCACAGGCGCCCGGCATCGACGGTCACCAGCACGTCGGCAGGGGAGGATGCCCCTTCGTTCTTGATGCGCTGGATCAGCGGATCTTCGCCGGCTTCGATGCGGTTGAGCTTGATGCCGGTGGCCTTGGTAAAGCCGCTGTAGAGGGCTTCATCGGTCTGGTAGTGCCGGGAGGAATACAGGTTCAGGGTTTGTGCAGTGGCGTTGACACTAAGCAGGCCGGCTAGCGTCAGTGTCAGACAGGAGGCGAAGCGCATTATTAATTCCTTTAAAAACAATTAATTAGTTCGTGTTTGGGCCGTTATCGGGCAGCGGCGAACAGATATTAACAAGAATTATTCTCAATAGCAATACAAATGAGAACCATTGTTAATAACAGGTAACCCAATGTCGCAACCATAGCGTGGGGAACGGCAGGAGCCTTTGATCAGGAACAAATCCGGACCGAAAGGGACCTGCTCAGATCGGCAGACGGCGGGCGCCGTTGTAGCGGCTGACCCAGTAGCGGTTGTTCATGTCGCTGATGCGAACCCGGCTGTTGCTGTTGGGGGCATGCAGGAAACGCGCTTCGCCGAGATAAATGCCGACATGGGAAAACGGTTCGTTCAGCGTGTTGAAGAACACCAGGTCGCCCGGTTGCAGTTGGGTGTCCTCGATGGTGTGGCCGAAGCGGGCGAGACCGTAGGCGTTATAGGGGAGCGGGCGCCCGGTCATTTGTTCGTAGATATAGCGAACCAGGCCGCTGCAGTCGAAGCCGGTTTCCGGGGAAGTCCCGCCCCAGCGGTACGGGGCATCGATGAATCCCAGGGCGCGGAGCGCGAACTCCTGACCGGGACCGTGAGCCGGCTGCTGTTGATCGACGAAATTGCCGGGCAGGCGTGCGGGCGAGTCGTGCCGCGGGGGTGCCGAGCAGGCCCCCAGCGCCAGCAGCAGGATTGCGACTGCACATCGCTTCATGCTTTAACTTTATCCAATAACTTCATGATTGTAAATAATAAAATTTAATGACCTTCATCAAATGTCCGGGCGGTAAACTGGAACCGTCGCGACCACGTTTTCCGCTCATGGCCTTTCTTGAACCGATCCGGCTGCGTCTCCCGGCCCTGTTGTTCTGCCTGACCGCCGGCCTGGCTGCGGCGCAGACCCAGGTGGAGGTAATTCCGCTGCGCTACGGCAACGGGGAGCAGATGCTGCCGGTGATTCGCCAGCTGCTGGGCCGGGAATCCAGTGTCACTACCTTTCAGAATCAGCTGGTGATCCGCGCCACGGCTGCGGAACTGGCCGAGGTCAAACGTGTGCTGGCGAGCCTGGATGCGCCGCCGCGGCGACTGCTGATTACCGTGCGCCAGGACGTAGCCAGTGACAGCGATCGTCGCGAGGCCGAGGTTTCGGGCAGCATCGGCAATGACCACGCCCGGGTGACCGTTCCCGGCAGCCGTTCGAGTGAAGGCGGCAATGTCGTGCTGCGCGAGGGTGATGACCGGCTGCGCGCGCGCGTGGTGGAGTCCCGGCTCTCCGGCAGTTCCGCCGGCACCCAGTCGATCCAGGTACTGGAAGGCAGGAGCGCTTTCATCCGTACCGGCGAATCGCGTCCCGTGCGCAATCGGCAGGTGGTGCGCACGTTCGTCAACGGCCAGCCGGTTGATCGTGTCATTGAAAGCACCGATTACCGAACTGCCGATACCGGTTTTTACGTGTTGCCGCGGGTGCAGGGCAATGTCGTCACGCTGGACATTGATCCGCAGCGCGAGTCGTTCAACAACGACCGCCGCGGCACGGTCAGCGTGCAGCGAGCATCGACCACGGTTTCCGGGCGGCTCGGCGAATGGATCACAATCGGCGGCATTGACGAGTCGCGCAGCGACCAGAGTTCAACCCTGCTTGGCCGCGGCAGCAGCCGCAGCAGCGAGCGCAGTGGCGTACAAGTCAAGGTTGAGGAACTGCCCTAGAACCCGTCCTGAGCGGTCTGTGCTCGGCCGCATTCAGAATCAGGTTCTGTTCAGAATGACGAACCCGGTTCTTTCAGAAATGCAATTTCTTCCGCAGTAGAAGTCCGTCCCAGCGCCGCATTTCGATGGGGAAAGCGCCCAAACCGGCGGATGATCGCGCGGTGGCGCTCGGCGAAGTCCACGTAACCCGCAAAAGTGGCGCGCAATGCGGGCGGCACGCCGGCAGCGAGCGCCACGTACAGCGCCACGCACTGGTCCTGGTGCGCGAGGTCTTCGGAATGTTCCAGCGGCAGGTAGCAGAACACGCGTTCGATCGGACGCAGCGCCTGGTCGGCCCTGGCGGCAATGCCCTCGAGGGCCAGGCGCCGTGCCTCGCTGTCATAGGCGAACGCGCGCGGCGAATTGCGATGCATGTTGCGCGGGAATTGGTCGAACAGGATGATCAGCGCAAGGCGTCCGCGCGGCGTTGCCGCCCAGTCAGCGCAGCCGCCGAAGGCCGCGGCCTGGACTGTTGCGCCGAATCGTGTGCGGATTTCGCCATCCACGGCAGGATTCTTCGCCCACCACAGTTTTCCCTGTGCCTTGGCCGTTGCGTCGTCGTCCGGATCGGTACCGAACCAGAATTCGAGGATCGAGTCTGCGCTGCGGATATCAGTCAAGGCGGGTTCAGCGGTATTTTGCGGCGGTGATGAACTGGCCGAACGATTCGCACCAGACGATCACGCTGTTGTAAGCCGCCGGGTCGATGGATTGCGGCACCGGCACGATGAAGTTGTCGAAAGTCTTGATATCGCCGACGCGCGCCATTTTCGCTTTCAGGCGCTTGAAATCGGCTTCGGTTTCGACGAATTCAGGTGACAGGTAGAGCTTGTAATCCGGGCCGGGGACCAGTTTTCCCGCCAAGGTGATATTGCTCCTGCCGACCGTCACCGTGCCTTCACCCCAGTGAAGCAGATCGCTGTCCTTGAGGTCGCGGCGGAACTGGCCACTGAACTGGGCAGGCCCGGACTGCGCCTTGATGTCCGCGGCTGAGGGTGCCGGCGGTGCGGTCAGGATCGGCAGTGCGTATATTCCCGTGGCAAATCCCGCGACCAGCGCGATGGCGTGGGTGATGCCCAGAACGAGCAGTTTCTTCATTACTGATTCTCCGATTTCGCCATCGACCGTTCCTCAATCCGGGTCCGGGGGCGTACGCATCAGTCTGATTACAATGGCGAACATTACAGTCATCAGTAGTATTTCAGCGACGTTGATCACCGTCAGCGGCAGCAGCATGCGGGCATAACCTTCGCTGATCAACGCTTTTTTGGTAAGTTCTTCGACGCCGACGAGGCCCATGAACACGGCAATGAAGGCGAGCAGTGGCACCATTGACCATGCAAAGAAAAGTGCAGTGGCCTTGCCTTTGCGCTGCAGGCCGCTGCGCACCTGGCGGATCTGTCGTGCGAACACGCCGATCGGTGTCAGCAGGATCAGCCAGAACAGCGCGGCGGCAAGCTGGTCATTCACGCGGTATTCCTTCGTTTTTTCAGGCCATGATGCCGCGCCGCACCGACAATTCAGTCGGTGGTCAGCGTCAGCAGGATGTCGGCATACCAGGCGCAGTTCAGTCCCAGGGCCTCGTCCTGGGTCAGGTCGCGGCTGCCGACGTCGAAGCGTGACGAATGCACACCCAGCAGCATCCACGGCAGATGTCCGAGTTCGGGGCTGCCGTTTTCAACCCGTGTCACCACCGGTGCACCGCTGGCGCCGCGATGGGTGCGGGCATCAGTGAGGAAATACCCCGCGCCCTGAAAGCGCAGGCCGAAAGCCGAGGCGGTGGCCGCACGACGGGCCACAGGCATGTGGTGCAGGGTGTCGTGAAAGCCCAGCGGGAATCCCACGATCAGCAGCCGCGTGCCGACCTCGATGTGATCGTGTGGTTGGTAAATATGGGCGGGGGTGAACGCACTGTAGGCGGTGGTCGCGGGCAGGGCAGCGCGGTCGAGTTCGATAACCGCAACATCGATCTCGCCGGCACCGTCGATGCCCTGCCGCCACAGCCGGTTGCCGTCGCGATAGAGCGGGATTGAAAAATTGACAGACTTGACCAGATTGTCGAGGTCAGTGTGCAATTCTATTTCGATGCGGTCAGGGAGGTGATTGCTCGGTGCATCGAACATGACATGGCGGCTCGTCACCAGGAACAGGCGGCCTTCGCGCTCAAAGAAAAAACCGCTGGCATTGGTCAGATACTGTTGCTTGCTGTAGGTCAGCACGCGTACGGCGGTCAGCAGCAGGGTGTCAATCATTGCGCGCTGCACTCCATGGCGAGGGGTGTTCGTGGCGACATTATCAAGGGATTTTCCAGCCCAGCCACTCGCATACGCCACGGCCCATGATCCATTCCTTGTCGGCTTCACTGACCCACGGCGCATCTTTCAGCCACATGTCGATGTGCTCGCGGTAAGGCACCGGCGAGCGTGACCAGTCGCTGCCCCAGAACAGGCGTTTCGGACCGAAGGCCTCGTAGGCACGCTTCGCGTAACCCTGCAGTTTCTTGAACGGATAGGGCTCCTTGAGGTAGCAGGGCAGCGCGCTGGCCTTGACTGCGACGTTGGGCCGCTTTGCGATTGGGAGCAGCTTGTCGAAGTCGCGGAAGGTTTCATCCTCGGGCTTGCCGCTCGACAGCGACATGTGGTCCATCACGATCTTCAGGTCCGGGTAGCGTGCCGCGACGTCATCGATGGCGTGTACAAAGTTCTGCGGCGCGAGGATCATCAGCTTGATGCCGAGTTTCTCGGCTTCGGCCCACACCCAGTCGAACTTGCCCTCGACCAGCGGCTGCTGCAGCACCGGGATATGGAAGGTGAAACGCATGCCGAACATGCCCGGCTGCTTGAGCCAGGTCTTGATGGTGGTTTTCGCATCCGGTGCTTCCGGATTGAAGCGGCCCATGATCGCGAAGCGGTCGGGATGGGCTTGCACCGCGGCGACGGCGAGGTCGTTACGGTCACCTTCCCACGACGGCGGTACCAGTATGCAACGGTCGACGCCGGCAGCATTCATGTCACGCAGCAGTTCTTCGTGACCCAGCGGAATTTCGCGCTGCGCATGCGCACGCGCGGGCCACGGCCGCTCAGGTGTATTGGCGCCCCAGATGTGTACTTGTGAATCGACAATCAGCATGTTTTGTTTTTCCTGTTGCGGGAGGTCCGATTCAATGATGAATGCGCGGATGCGTCAAGGCGTCCGGAATGTGGTGAGTGAATGAGGTATTCATGATGTACATCACTGGTCACGCGATGGCTGTGACCGTTACACTGCGCAGCGACGCATGCCGTTCGCACGCAGCCGCAAAGGCATTCGAGTTATAACTTTAAGTATATGATTATAAAGGATATTTAATGAACGGCGCAGAAAGCCTGGTGCGCACGCTGCTCAACGGCGACGTCAATGTCTGCTTTGCCAATCCCGGTACTTCGGAAATGCATTTCGTCTCCGCGCTCGATCGCGTCGAGGGCGTGCGCTGCATCCTCGGCCTGTTCGAAGGTGTGGTCACCGGTGCCGCCGACGGTTATTACCGCGTCGCCGGCAAGCCGGCGGCAACGCTGCTGCACCTCGGTCCCGGTCTCGGCAACGGATTGGCAAATCTGCACAACGCCAAGAAGGCGCGCTCGGGCATCGTCAACATCGTTGGCGAGCACGCGAGCTACCACATCAAGCATGATGCACCGCTGACGGCCGACATCGAGGGTGTGGCGCGGCCGATGTCGGACTGGGTAAAGACTTCGCCCTCAGCGAAGTCGATCGCCGCCGACGGTGCGCTGGCGGTGCAGGCCGCGCGTACTGCGCCGGGACAGATCGCGACGCTGATACTGCCCGCCGATACTGCGTGGGGCGAGGCCGATGGTCCGGCGCAGGTCGCGGATCCCGCGCCGCGCGCACGGATCGACGACCGCGCCATTGCTGATGCCGTGAAAGCGCTGAGCAGCGGTCAGACTGCGGCCATCCTGCTCGGCAACGCCGCGCTGCGCGGCAAGGCGCTGGAATGGGCGGGGCGCATTGCTGCGAAAACCGGTTGCACGCTGATATCCGAATTCAACAATGCGCGCTGGGAACGCGGTGCCGGACGCGCGGTGGTGAAGCAACTGCCGTTCGTCGTCGACAACGCGCTGGCGATGCTCAAGGACACGCGGCAACTGCTGCTGGTCGGCGCCAAGCTGCCGGTGTCCTTCTTCGCCTATCCCGGCAAACCCAGCGTGCTGGTGCCGGAAAGCTGCAAGGTCACCACGGTCGCCGGTGCAGAAGCCGACCTTGAGCACGCACTCGAAGCACTGGCCGACGCGCTGGGCGCGCGCAACACCGCGCCGCTGGTCAACAAGCCTGCGCATGACGCTGCATTGCCTACCGGCAAGGTCACGCTTGAAGGCTTGGGCGCGCTGTTCAATGTGCTGATTCCGGAAAACGCCATCGTGCTCGACGAGTCCGTTACCAGCGGCCGCATGTTCACTGGCGCCACACCCGGCGCGCGGCCGCACGATTGGATGAACATCATGGGCGGTTCGATCGGCTGGGGACTGGCCGCGGCGACGGGCGCGGCAATCGCGGCGCCGAACCGCAAGGTGATCGCGCTCGAAGGCGACGGCAGCGCGATGTACACCCAGCAGGCGCTGTGGACCATGGCGCGCGAGAACCTCGACGTCACTGTGGTGATATTTGCCAACCGCGCCTATAAGATCCTGATGACCGAACTCACCAACGTCGGCGCCGCTCCTGCCGGTGCCAATGCCATCTCGATGCTGACCATGGGCAATCCCGACATCGACTGGGTGACCATCGCGAAGGGTTATGGCGTGGCGTCGAGCAGGGCGACGACGCTGGATGAATTGGCGGTCGAGTTCAGGAAGGGGCTGGAGACGCCGGGGCCTTATCTGGTGGAACTCGTGATGTAACTATCGAGGCGCCTGTTAAACTTCGCGCGTGTCTGATCTCGCATCCGTATTCTCTTCAACCGGCGCACTCGCGCAGGTGGTACCCGGGTTCCGGGCGCGGCCGTTCCAGCTGGAAATGGCCGAAGCCATACAAAAAATAATTAATAAACAAGAAGTTATAGTTGCAGAGGCAGGTACGGGCACGGGCAAGACTTTCGCCTACCTGGTGCCGGCGCTGCTCTCCGGCGGCAAGGTGATCATTTCCACCGGCACCAAGACGCTGCAGGATCAGTTGTTCGGCCGCGACATTCCGACGGTGCGCGATGCGCTGAAGGTGCCGGTAATGGTGGCGCTGCTGAAGGGCCGCGCGAACTACGTCTGTCACCACCACCTGTCGCGCGCCAAGTCCGACGGCCGCCTGCCGACGCGCGATGACGTGGTGTACCTCGCACGCATCGAAAGTTTCGCGCGCATTTCCAATACTGGCGACCGCGCCGATTGTGCCGATGTGCCGGAAAACGCCGGCGTGTGGCCGCTGGTGACGTCCACCCGCGACAACTGCCTGGGTTCGCAGTGCGAGCATTACGACAACTGTTTCGTGATGAAGGCGCGCAAGCAGGCGCTGGAGGCTGACGTAGTGGTGGTCAACCATCACCTTTTCTTCGCTGACGTGACCTTGCGCGACGAGGGTGTGGCCGAACTGCTGCCGGCGTGCAACACGGTGATTTTCGATGAAGCGCACCAGCTGCCGGAAACCGCCAGCCTGTTTTTCGGGCAGTCGGTTTCGACCACGCAGCTGACCGACCTCTCGCGCGACGCGCGCATTGAGGCCGCGACTTCGGCCAAGGATTTTGCCGCGCTGCCGGTGGCGGCCAACGCGCTGGAGAAAGCGGCGCGAGACCTGCGCCTCGCCTTCGACGAAGCCGGCGCGCGCATGCCGGCCAATGCGCTGCGCAACCGCAAGGCGGTGACCGAGGCGATGACGGAGGCCTGCGACCGGCTGGAGGAACTGGCGGAGACGCTGCACTCCCAAGCGGGGCGCAGCGAAGGGCTGCAGCAGTGTTTCGAACGCGCCGACGCGCTGCATGCGCAACTCGCCGGCTGGCGCGAGGACAGCGATGCCAGCCTTGTGCGCTGGGTGGAGGTGTTCAACCAGTCGGTGCAGTTCAATGCCACGCCGCTGTCGATTGCGGAGATATTCAGGAAGCAGGTCGAGGCGCAGGCTAAAGCCTGGGTGTTTACTTCGGCAACGCTGTCAGTCAACGGCAATTTCTCGCATTACGTCAACGAGCTGGGCATAGAATCCGCGCAGACTGCGAGCTGGGCCAGTCCCTTCGATTTTGCCGAGCAGGGTCTGCTCTACGTGCCGCAGCAGCTGCCTGATCCGAACACGCCGGATTACACCCGCGCCGTGGTCGAGGCGGCGCTGCCGGTGGTCGAGGCGAGCCGCGGTCGCGCGTTCCTGTTGTTCACCAGCCTGCGCGCCATGCGCGAAGCCCACGGCCTGCTGATCGACGCATTCAAGAAACGCGGCTGGGATTACCCGCTGTTGGCACAGGGTGAGGGTTCGCGCAGCGAACTGCTGCAGCGATTCCGCGAACTCGGCAACGCGGTGCTGGTCGGCAGCCAGTCGTTCTGGGAGGGCGTGGATGTGCGCGGTGATGCGTTGTCGCTGGTGATGATCGACAAGCTGCCGTTCGCGCCGCCCGACGATCCGGTACTGGCAGCACGCATCGAGAAAATCAACAACGAAGGCCGCAATGCGTTCATGGAATATCAACTTCCACGCGCGGTGATTTCGCTGAAGCAAGGGGCGGGTAGACTGATACGCGACGAAACCGACCGCGGCGTGCTGATGATCTGCGATCCGCGGCTGATTTCCAAATCCTACGGCAAGCGCATCTGGCGCAGCCTGCCGCCGATGGCGCGTTCTCGGGAACTGACGGACGTGACGGCGTTTTTCGGTCGCGAAACGGTTACGCCGGCGGCTGCGGCGTAGGCGGCACTGCATCGACCTGACCGTGGGTCAGGCGCATGCGCACCAGTTCAATGTGGCCGCGCAGTGTGTAGACATAGTCCCAGTAGGTCAGCGGTACCCGTGTGTCGCTGACGCCGTCCTCGATCTCATCCAGCCGGCGCAGCAATTCGGCGTTATCGGCATCATGGCGCCGGATGGCTGCCTCGACGTCCTTCAGGTCGCGGTACCAGCGGAAAATCCGGCGCTTGATGCGCCAGTCATAGAACGCCGGCATGATGCGCATCACCGGAATCAGCACTGCGATCAGCGGCACCAGCAGCACCAGCAGGCGCTCGATCAGGTTGGCGACCCAGAACGGCATGTAGTGCTGCAGAAACGGCGGACCGGATTTGAAGAAGCGCTGCGCGTCCTCGCTCTGCGCGAAGTCGCCGTCACGCAGCGAGGGAAACTCCCCGGCACGGCGGAATACGCCGGCACTTCCATGGACCTTGGTTGCCGTCTGCAGCAACACGGATATCAGAGCGGGGTGGAAGTCGGCTCGGGCAACGAGGTGGGCGGTGGTTGCGACCATGCGGATGTCGGTTGCCGGAATGTCGGCGGCGAGATCGATCATGCCCCGCGGCAGCGTGATGGCCGACAGGTAGGGAAAGCGTCGCGCCATGGCTTCGGCGTGGTCCAGATTCATCAGACGGATGCTCGGCGCATGCAGCAGCTTCTGCACTACCGGCGCGTCCGGTGCTGCCACGAACATTGCTGCATCCAGCTGGCCGCTGATCAGAGCCTCGGCGGCGCTCATGCCGCCGGCATCGCCGAGTTGCGCCTTGGCCTGGGAAATGCCGCCGGCCTCGAGCAGGCGTTCGGCCAGTGCACGGGTGCCGCTGCCCGGCGGGCCGACGGCCACGCGTTTGCCCAGCAACTGGGTGAGCAGCCGGAGTTCGCGGTCGCCGCGATAGAACACCCAAAGCGGTTCGTAGTAGATCGCTCCCAGTGAAACCAGGTTGTATTCGGTGTCGGGCGCAGTGACGCCACCCTGGATCAGGGCAACGTCCACGCCGGAATTGTCGTCGGTGAGACGCCTCAGGTTGTCGATGGAGCCCGCCGAGGTGCGCAATTCGACGCTGATTTTTTCCTTCGCCAGCAGGTCACGGTAGCGCTGGGCGAACAAATGGTATGCGCCGGCGGGATTGCCGGTGGAGATTACGAATGAGTCCGGTGGGGCAGGCCGCACGAAGCGGTAGGCGATCAGGAAGGCGATGCCGATGATCACCGCCGCGATCAGGGTTACGAACGAGAGTTCGCGCACGGCGACTTCCGATTCAACGCCGTCCTCGTGACTGCGGCGCAGCCAGTGACGCCGGCGTTTGGCAGGGGTCTTGTTTTCAGTAGTCATTGATCAGATAACCATTTCCAGATCAGCCATGCGGTTGCGATCCATACTGCCACGAAGATTGCCGCGGCGAAATAATTGCGCGGCTTAGGCTGGTGTTGGTCCAGCCAGGATTGTGCCTGCTGCCGGCATTCGGTCATCACCGGTTCCGGCAGCAGCTTGAGCGTGAGCCAGATGGCAACGGGCAGCAGGATGATGTCGTCGAGGTAGCCAAGCACCGGGATGAAGTCCGGGATCAGGTCGATCGGGCTGAAGGCATAGGCAACGATCAGTACGGCGGCGATTTTGGCGGTGAGCGGAGTGCCCGGATGGCGGCAGGCAAACCACAGCGCGACGACGTCGCTTTTGAGCAGCCGCGCCCAGGTTTTCAGGCGCTGCCACATCAGACTGCCCGCAGCCCCGCAGGGTCTGCCCACAGGTCATGGGCGTCGGCCCTGGTGATTTTGACCTTGGCGAATTCGCCGACTTTCAGTTTCGTGGCTTGGCGGATGAAGACGCTGCCGTCGATCTCCGGCGCGTCGCCAGTTGAGCGCGCGATGGCACCGTCAGAACCCACCTCGTCGACCAGTACGGTGATGATCTGGCCAACCTTCTTCTTCAGTTTGGCCGCACTGATTTTTTCCTGTACCGCCATGAAGCGTGCGCGACGTTCCTCGCGGACTTCTACTGGCACCGGCGCCGGCAGCGTATTGGCAGCTGCACCTTCGACCGGTGAGTAGGCAAAGCAGCCGACGCGGTCGAGCTGGGCTTCCTCAAGGAATTCCAGCAGCTCCTCAAATTCGTCTTCGGTCTCGCCGGGGAATCCGGCGATGAACGTGCTGCGGATGGTGATGTCGGGACAGATCGCGCGCCAGTCGTGGATGCGCTGCAGCGTGCCTTCGGCATTAGCCGGTCGCTTCATCAGCTTGAGGATGCGCGGGCTGGCGTGCTGGAAGGGCACGTCGAGGTAGGGCAGAAGTTTTCCTTCGGCCATCAGTGGAATCACTTCATCGACGTGCGGATAGGGATAGACATAATGCAGTCGCACCCAGACACCGAGTCCGGAGAGTGCCTGCACCAGTTCGGTCATGCGGGTTTTCAGCGGCCGGCCATTCCAGAAACCGGTGCGGTATTTGACGTCGACGCCGTAGGCGCTGGTGTCCTGCGAGATCACCAGCAGCTCCTTGACTCCGGCATTGACCAGGCTTTCCGCTTCCTTCATCACGTCGCCGACCGGGCGGCTTACCAGGTCGCCACGCATGGCGGGAATGATGCAGAAGGTGCAGCGGTGGTTGCAGCCTTCGGAAATCTTCAGGTAGGCGTAATGCCGCGGTGTCAGGCGTATGCCCTGCGGCGGGATCAGGTCCTCGTAGGGGTCGTGCGGCTTGGGCAGATGGGTGTGCACGGCATCCATCACTGCGTCTGCGGCATGGGGTCCGGTGACGGCGAGTACTTTCGGGTGATGTTCGCGCACGATGTTGCCTTTGGCACCGAGGCAGCCGGTGACGACAACGCGGCCGTTCTCGGCCAGCGCTTCGCCGATGGCATCCAGGGATTCCTCGACCGCGGCATCGATGAAGCCGCAGGTGTTGACGACGACGAGGTCGGCTTCCTGGTAAGTCGGCGAGATCAGGTAGCCTTCGGCGCGGAGCCGGGTCAGGATGTGCTCGGAATCGACGGTTGCCTTGGGACACCCGAGCGAAACGAAACCGACCTTGCGCGGCGGTGCCGCCGTTTTTTTCAGGCTCCTCGCGGAACCCCGTGCATTCACCGACCCGCCGGTGCCCGGCGCAGTTTTAAGATCTTTTTTGGACACGAAAACCGGATGTGCTGGTTAAGGCCGGCTGGGGGACTCAGGACTTCGGGTCTTCGCCGCCTTCTTTTTTGGCTTCGCCCGGCTGTCCGGGAAAGCCCGGGAAGGGGAAGTTGCCCCACAGGTTGCGGGTCTGTGCAGTGAGCTGGTTCTGCATGTTGAGGAAAGTTTGAGCGCTCTGTTCGAGGTAGCGGCTCATCAGGCCCTGCATGGCCGGAGCCTGCATCTTCACGAACTCGTTCCAGGTCTCGGAATTGAGCATGGGGTTCTGGCCGTAGACCTGGCGCGACTGGTCCTGCAGCTTCTGCTGGATCTGCATGAAGGTCTGGATGTTCTTCTCGAGGTAGCCGCCCATCATGCCCTGCATGGCATTGCCGTAGAAACGGATGATCTGCGACAGCGAATCGCTGGTGAACATCGGGGCGCCCGCCGATTCCTCTTCGAGGATGATCTGCAGCAGGATGCTGCGCGTGAGGTCTTCCTTGGACTTGGCGTCCTCGACCTTGAATTCGACATTGTCGAGCACGAGCTTCTTGACGTCGGCCAGCGTGATGTAGCTGCTGGTTTCGGTGTCATAGAGCCTGCGGTTGGGATACTTCTTGATGGTGCGGACCGTTGCGCTCATGGGTTGCCTCAGGAAGAAGGGGAGCTATTATTCCACATGCGCTGCAGCAACGCAACCGCAGCATTTAAAAAATATCAATTAAATCAATTAATTACAGGCAACCATTTGGTATTGTTGGTTGCCACGCAATCAAACCGGTGAATCCACGGGAGGGTGCCGCGCCTGCGCCATGCTGCGGTTGGGGCAGTGGGCCTGACGGCGCAACCCGCCGGCAGCGGATCCGGCGGGTTGGTCAGGCGCTGGTTATTGCATGTGCTGGCCGCCGTTGATGGCGATGTTGGCGCCAGTGACGAAGGCCGCCTCTTCCGAACACAGATAGGCAACAAGGCCGGCCACCTCCTCGGGTTTGCCCAGGCGGCCAATCGGGATCTGCGGAATGATCTTGGAGTCGAGCACGTCCTTGGGGATGGCCATCACCATCTTGGTGCCGATGTAGCCAGGCGAGATGGTGTTGACGGTAACGCCCTTACGCGCGTACTCAAGCGCGGCGGCCTTGGTGAAGCCGTGCATGCCGGCTTTGGCTGCCGAGTAGTTGGTCTGGCCGAAGGCACCTTTCTGGCCATTGACCGAAGAGACGTTGATGACCCGGCCCCAGCCGCGCTCGGCCATGGCGTCGATCACCGGCTTGGTCATGTTGAATACGCTGTCGAGGTTGGTTTTCATCACCGCGTCCCAGCCGTCCTTTTCCATCTTGCGGAAGGTGGTGTCGCGGGTAATGCCGGCGTTGTTGACCAGCACGTCGATCGGGCCGACGTCCTTGACGATCTGCGCCACGGCTTTTTTGCACGAATCGTAGTCGGCGACGTCGACCGGCACAGCGCGAAAATCAAACCCCTCTTTCTGCATGTCGGCCAGCCACTGGCTGTATTTCTGGTTGCCGGGCGAATAAGTGGCGACCACCCTGTCGCCCATCTTCGCGAGTTTCTTGCAGATGGCCTCACCGAGGCCGCCCATACCGCCGGTGACAACTGCGACGCGTGACATGTTGACTCCTCCTTTGTTGAACCTGCGAATTAATTTATCAGTATTCGGCGTTGCCGGGCATTGATCTGGGCCGGTTCAGGTGCATTTTTCGCGGACATAGCGGCCCGGCGCCGCTTCGATGACCGGATAAACCGCAGTGCCGGGCGCGCGCGCGGGAACCTGTTCGCCCCCGTGCACGCCCAGCCATGCCGTCCAGTCCGGCCACCAGCTGCCGGGGACGCTGGCCGCACCCTGCAGCCAGGTTTCGGCGTCCGGCGGCAACGTGTCATTGACCCAGAAATTGCGCTTGTTGCGCTTGGCCGGGTTGATCACGCCGGCGATGTGCCCGCTGGCCGCGAGCACGAAACGGATGTCGCTGCCGATGAGGTGGACCGTGTTGTAGGCCGTGCGCCAGGGCACGATGTGATCCTCGCGCGCCGCCAGCACATACGCCGGCATGTCTACCGCGGCCAGATCGACCGGGGTGCCGCACATCGTCAGGCTGCCAGGTTCGCGCAGGCGGTTTTCGAGGTAGGTGCTGCGCACGTATTCACAGTACATGGTGCCCGGCAGGTTGGTGCTGTCGCCGTTCCAGTAAAGCAGGTCGAAGGCGTCGGGCGTGCGGCCTTTCAGGTAGTTGTTGACCACGTAGGGCCAGATCAGGTCGTTGGCGCGCAGGCTGGCGAAGGTGGCTGCCAGTTCGCGGCCGCGCAGCACGCCGCCGCCGGCGAATTCGGCTTCGCGGGCAGCGACGTAGGGCTCGTCGACGAAGACGCTGAGTTCCCCGGTGTCGCTGAAATCAAGCATGGTGGTAAGAAAGGTGACGCTTGCCACCGGGTTTTCGCCGCGCCCCCGCAGCACCGCCAGCGCGCAGGCGAGCAGCGTGCCGCCGACGCAGAATCCCAGCGCGTTGACCTGCCCGACGCCGCAGATCTCGCGGGCGACGCTGAGCGCGCGCAGTACGCCGTGTTCCAGGTAATCGTCCCAGGTGGCCTTGCCCATGGCCTCCGGCATGTTGCGCCAGGACACCATGAACACGGTGTGGCCGGCTTCCAGCGCGTGACGGACGAAGGAATTGTCGGGCTGCAGGTCGAGGATGTAGTACTTGTTGATGCACGGCGGTACCATCACCAGCGGCCGTTCGTGCACCGTTTCCGTCAGCGGCGCGTACTGCAGCAACTGCATGAAATCGTTCTCAAAGACCACCGCACCCGGCGTGATCGCCAGGTTGCGACCGACCTCGAATGCGCTTTCATCGGTCATCGATACCAGGCCGCGATCGATGTCGGCGGCGAGATTTTTCAGGCCGCGGTTGAGGCTTCCGCCCTCGGTTTGTGCCGCGAGCTTCAGCGCTTCCGGATTGCTCCACGGGAAATTGGCCGGCGACATCGCATCGATCAGTTGTCGGGTATAGAACTCGAGCTTGTGCTGCGCGTGCGGTTCGAGTTTTGCCGCTGCGGCAAGATCAGAGAGCCAGCGCGCTGATATCAGATAGGAGCGGGCAAGGTAATTGAAGTAGGGTTCCTGCCATTCCGGGGCGCGGAAACGGCGGTCGTCGGGCGGTGGCGCGGGTTCCGGTTTTTTGCCCTCCGCGGCCGCGGTGCAGTCCTGCCACAGTTCGAGATGTTCGCGATAGTAGCGGTTGTTGAGTTCCAGCCAGCGCTCGCTGTCGGCTGCCGCCGCCGCGCTCAGGGTCTGCATCATCGCGGCAGGATCGGGCAGCGCATCGGGGCCGAGCTTGGCGGCGGCATCGGCCAGCAGGCGGCGATTCAATTCGGCAAATGCCGCGGTAGCGTCGGGTTTGGGATCGGTCATGGGTAGTGCAGCAGGCTAAGGCACGATGATGACATGCCGATGATGGAATCCAGATGCAACGATAGCATGGCGGCCCGGTCGCGCCGCGGGACAGCTCATTCAACCATTTGTTTTGATTGAAAAATCAGTGGCCGTGCGCCCAGGCGCCGACGGCCCAGATGGTGGCAATGCCGAGACCGATCAGCACGACCTGCTGCACGGTGGCGGCAATTTCGGGCCGCTTGTGCAGGCCGGGAATCAGGTCGGCGACGGCAACGTAGAGCATGCTCGAGGCGGCGAGCGCCAGCAGAGGCGTGACCAGCGCCTGCATTGCCTGCAGCGTGAACCAGGCGAGCACACCGCCGATCACCATCGCTGCGCTGGCGAGCATGTTGAGCAGCAGTGCCGAGCGCTTGCTGTAACCGGAATGGAGCAGGATCAGGAAATCCCCGACCTCCTGCGGCACTTCGTGCGCGATGATGGCGATAGCGGTGACGATGCCCAGTTCGATGTCGGCCATGAATGCGGCGGCGATCAGTACGCCATCGACGAAATTGTGGAAGGTATCGCCGATCAGGATCATCAGGCCGCTGCGGCCGTGGTCATGGCCGTGCCCATGACCATGCCCGTGTCCTTGCGTTTCATGGGGATCGTGCGCCTCGCATTCCTCGACATGGCAATGGCGCCACAGCACCAGTTTTTCCAGCACGAAGAAGGCGAGGATGCCGAACAGCACCGTGGCCGCGGTGGCGTTGATGTCTTCACTTTGCTCGAAAGCGTGCGGCAGCACCTCGATGAAGGCGGCGCCGAGCAGCGCACCCACCGCGTAGCTGACCAGCATCGGTACCTGGGCGGCACTGGCGCGGGCGGCGATCAGCGCCGCGGCCAGCGCCGAAAGCACGCCGCCGGCAAGGGTGGCCACGATGATCCAGGTCAGGGTATTCACGTTGTTTCGGTTCCGCCGGCGCGCCCGCAGTCGCGGGAAAGCGCGCAATTATACGGGATGATCCTTCTCAGTCGCCGGTGCGCCAGATCAGTGCCGCCATGCGGCCGGTGACCTTGTCGCGGCGGTAGGAGTAGAAGCGCTGCGGATCGGAGACCGTGCAGTCACGGCCGCCGTAAATTTGCGTAAGCCCGGCGCGGCGCAACGCAGTGCGCGCCAGCGCCGGCAGGTCGCACAGCCATTTGCCGGGACGCAGCGCGGCGAAAGCGCTGCGGTTCTCCGGGGCGTGGTCGCAGAAGGCGTGCAGCACGTCGTCGCCGACTTCAAAGGCTTCGGGGCCGATGCCGGGGCCGATGTACGCCAGCAGTTCCGCCGGTTCTGCGGGCAGCCGTGACACGGTGTTGGCGATCACGCCGCCGGCCAGTCCGCGCCAGCCGGCATGGGCGGCGGCAACGCAGGTGCCCGCGCGGTCGGTAAACAGGATGGGCAGGCAGTCGGCGATCATGATCGCGCACACGGTGCCGGGTTTGCGCGCCACGCTGGCGTCCGCGGCGGGGACGTCCTGCAAGGTATCGGCATCGACCACCGTGGCGCCATGCACCTGCGCCAGCCATCTCGGCGGCTGCGGCAGGTGTCTCTGCAGCCGGTTGCGATTTTCGGTCACTGATGCCGGATCATCTTCGGTGCGCAGGCCGAGATTCATGCTCAAGTACGGGCCGCTGCTGATGCCGCCGTCACGCGTGGTGATCAGCGCACGAACGCTGGCCGGTGCCGGCCAGTCCGGCACGATCCATTGTGCCGGCAGTTCATTCATGGGCACGCAGCGCCTTGATCAGTTGCCGCAGGTCCTTCGGCAGCGGTGAGCGCCAATGCATGGTTTTGCCGGAGCCGGGGTGCTTCAGGGTCAGTTTTTCGGCATGCAGGGCCTGGCGGCCGATGGCCGGTGTGGCCGGAGTATTGCGCTTGCCGTACACCGGATCACCCCAGATCGGATGCCCGATTTTCTGCAGATGCACGCGAATCTGGTGGGTGCGCCCGGTTTCCAGGCGGCAGCTGAGCACGCTGGCCGTGGCCAGGCGTTCGACCACGGTGTAATGCGTGATCGCCGGTTTTCCCGAGGCGATGACTTTCATGCGCGTGCGACTGCGCGGGTCGCGGCCGATGGCGCCCTCGATTCGTCCGTCACGGGCAACTTTGCCATGGACCACTGCGCAGTATTCACGACCAACGCTGCGGGCCTGCAGTTGCCGTACCAGGTCGGTCTGGGCGGTGATCGTGCGTGCGACCACCAGCAGCCCGCTGGTGTCCTTGTCCAGGCGGTGCACGATGCCGGCGCGCGGCACTGCGGAGAGTTCCGGGGCATGGGCGAGCAGGGCGTTGAGCATCGTGCCTTCCCAGTTGCCGCTGCCAGGATGGACGACCAGGCCGGCCGGTTTGTCGATCACCAGCAGGGCATCGTCCTCGTAAACGATGTTCAGCGGCAGGGCCTGCGGCCGGAATGCCGTTTCCTGCGGCGACAAGGCCGGCTTTACAACCAGTTCCTCGCCGCCGTGCAGCTTGTCGCGCGGCGCCGGCTGCTTGCCGTCGACGGTGACCCGGCCTTCCCTGACCCAGGCGGCAAGGCGGGTGCGGGAAAACTGCGGCAGCAGCTGGGCCAGTACCTGGTCCAGCCGCAGACCCGCGCTGGCTTCAGGCACCGTCAGTTGATGGGGAGATGGGGGGTCGGCCAAACCGGTATAATTTTCGGATGACAAATCGGCAGGAATCGTCGCGAATGCGGAACCGGAGCATTTTAACGTTATTCACCGTCATCGCTGCAGCTTTGCTGCTCGGTGGTTGTGGTTTGTTCGATGGCAAGGATTACGACGAAACGCGAACCTGGTCGGTGCAGAAACTCTATGCCGAGGCCCGTGACGAACTGTCCAACCGCAACTGGGAAACCGCGATCAAGCATTACGAGCGCATCGAATCACGCTATCCGTTCGGCCGCTTTGCGCAGCAGGCGCAGATCGAGCTGGCCTATGCCCAGTGGAAGCATGAGGATCCTGCGTCGGCGCTGGCGACCGTCAGCCGTTTTCTGAAGACGTATCCGAACCACCCGAGCGCGGATTACATGTATTTCCTCCGCGGCCTGATCAATTTCAATGACGATCTGGGAATTTTCGGTTTCTTCAGCGGACAGGATCTGTCCGAGCGTGATCCGAAGGCTGCTGCGGAGGCGTTTGGCGCCTTCAAGGAACTGGTGACGCGCTATCCCGAGAGCAAGTACACCCCCGATGCCCTGTTGCGCATGAATTACCTGGTCAACGCGCTGGCCTCGCATGAAATACACGTCGCGCGTTATTACATGAAACGCAAGGCTTACGTCGCGGCGATCAACCGCGTGCAGCATGCGCTGAAGACCTATCCCGATGCGCCGGCCAACGAAGAGGGGCTGGTCATCATGGTGCAGGGTTATGACGCGCTGGGCATGAAGACGCTGCGTGATGACGCGGAGCGCGTGCTGAACAAGAACTTTCCTGACAGCATCTACCTCAGGGGCGGTCCGAAAAAGGACGTTCCCTGGTGGCAGTTCTGGAACAAGTAGTAACGATTCAGCGTGCGAAGCGCTTGACGGCCGTCATCAGTTCGGCGATGGCCTGGTCGCCGCCGTCGGTCCTGACGGCACTGGCGACACAACCCCGGGTGTGGTCTTCGAGCAGTTGCAGCGCGACGGCATCGAGCGCCGACTGCACCGCGGCGACCTGGGTCAGGACGTCCACGCAATAGCGGTCGTTTTCGATCATCTGCGCGACGCCGCGCACCTGGCCTTCGACTCGGTTCAGGCGCTTGAGCAGGGCGTCCTTGTGCGGCTGCACCACCGGATCGTGGTGGCAGTGATCACCGTGGGAGTGCGTGACCTCAGGCGACGTCATAACCTGCATCCTCGACGGCCTGTCTGAGTTGCGCCACGCCGGTTTGTGCGGCGTCGAACTCCACCTGCGCTTGACCGGGTTTGAGGGTGACTTCGGCCTTGCTCACGCCGGGGATGGCGGTGAGCACTTTCTTGACGCTGGCGACACAGCCCATGCAGGTCATGCCGCTGATGCCGAAATGGGTCTGTTCCATGATCGATCTCCTTTCAGTGATGGGTATGGGGTTTCCAGCGCCGCAGCAACAGCGAATTGCTGACCACGGACACCGAACTCAGCGCCATCGCCGCGCCGGCAATGACGGGGTTGAGCATGCCGGCGGCTGCGAGCGGGATGCCGAGCACGTTGTAGATGAAGGCGAAAAACAGGTTCTGCCGGATCTTGCGCAGCGTCGCGCGCGACAGCGATACGGCATTGACCGCGCCGATCAGGTCGCTGCGCATCAGCGTGATGTCCGCGGCATGGATGGCGACATCGGAGCCGGCGCCGATGGCGAGGCTGACATCGGCGGAGGCGAGCGCCGGTGCGTCGTTTACGCCGTCACCGATCATCCCGACATGGTGTCCTTCCTTGCGCAGGCGATCGACGAACTGCGCCTTGTGCTCCGGCAGCAGACCTGCCTCGAACTGTTCTATACCGACTTCGCGCGCGATGTGCGCGGCGGTGCGGGCGTTGTCGCCGGTGAGCATGATGACCCGGATGCCCAGCTGTTTCAGCGCGGCGACCGCTTCGGCGGAAGTCGGTCGCAGCGGATCGGCAATCGCGAGGTAACCGAGCAGCGAGCTGTTCTGCGCGACGGCGATCACGGTCTTGCCCTGGGTCTCCAGCGACTCGCTGGCAGTGCCGCCGATGGCAATGCCGCTTTCCTTCATGAAGGACGGTGATCCCAGCAGCACTGGAGCACCATCGACCACTGCGCGTACCCCTTTGCCGGTGACGGCTTCGAATTGCGTGGCTGCCGGCAGATCGAGTTTCTCTGCGTGCGCCCTGGCGACAACCGCCCGTGCCAGCGGGTGCTCGGAAGCGGATTCGATGGCGGCGGCGATGCGCAGCAGTTCCCGTTGATCGGTGTTTGCCGCCGTGATCAGGTCAGTGACGGCGGGCGCACCCCGGGTCAGGGTGCCGGTCTTGTCGACCACCAGCGTGTCGAGCTGTCCTGCGTGTTCCAGTGCCTCGGCGTTCTTGATCAGTACGCCCGCACGGGCGCCGGTGCCGCTGCCGACCATGATCGCCGTCGGTGTGGCCAGGCCCAGCGCACAGGGGCAGGCGATGACCAGCACTGCGACGGCCGGTACGATGGCTTCGGCGATCGAACCCGAATACCACCACCAGCCGGCAAAGGTGAACAGGGCGATGACCGCCACTATCGGCACGAATATGCCGGCGATGACATCGGCCAGGCGCTGGATCGGCGCCTTGGAACCCTGAGCGTCGCTGACCAGCTGGACGATGCGTGCGAGTGCGGTGTCGGCACCGACTCCGGTGGCCCGGCAGCGCAGCACGCCCTGGGCGTTGATGGTGCCGGTATACACCCGGTCGCCGGATTTTTTCGGGACCGGCAGGCTTTCTCCTGTGAGCAGGGCTTCATCGATGCTCGATAGTCCATCGAGCACCTCACCGTCCACCGGCACCGAGGCGCCGGGACGCAGTTGGAAGATGTCGCCCACGTTCAGGGCAGCCACCGGTTGCTCGACCCATAGTCCGTCGCGTTCGACCCAGGCCTGCTGTGGCTGCAGCTTGACCAGTTCCTCGATGGCAGCCGAAGCCCGCGCCTTGGCGCGTGATTCGAGCAGCTTGCCGAGAAACACCAGCGTGATGATGCTGACGCTGGCCTCAAAATAGAGATGATGATCGAGCCCGAACGCCACTACTGCTGCGCTGAAGAGATAGGCGATGCCGGTGCCGAGCGCGATCAGCACGTCCATGTTGGCGCCGCCGCCACGCAGTGC
>Ga0222713_10001118_pt1 | contig 30709 bp, 47 predicted proteins | sample C33_649DmetaG_FD_165061 | JGI IMG/M metagenome (GOLD analysis project Ga0222713, IMG submission 165061) | Estuarine water microbial communities from San Francisco Bay, California, United States - C33_649D | ecosystem: Environmental > Aquatic > Marine > Unclassified | place: USA: California... | reverse complement strand
ATCGGTAACAACGCCGCTTAATCAATTTTGATAATTGGTTAATAAGTAGTAGAGTCCCCCACCGAAAGGTGGGGGCTTTGCTATACTTCTGGTAACGAAAGGTTTATATGTCCATTTCTAACTACGCCGAACTAAAAATTTTGGAACACACCACAGGCAAAACCGCTTGGACTATGCCAACAAATGTGTATGTGAAACTTCACACAGGTGACCCTGGTGAGGATGCGACATCTAACGCTGCTACAGAAACCACACGCAAAGAGGCTTCTTGGGCTACTGCTTCTTCGGGTTCTATCGCAACTAGCGCAACTCTTGAGTGGACTAACGTTGCGGCAACAGAAACAATTACGCATTGGTCTTTGTGGGATGCCTCAACTGCGGGTAACGCTTTGTGGACTGGTGCTTTGTCGTCGTCTGCTGCTGTGACCGCTGGCGATACTTTTCAAATCACCACGCTTACGCTGTCTCTCGATTAGTCGTAGGGGGTTTACCCTATGGCACAAACAGCAGTCACAGGTTATGTAGAACCGTTTGTTGATACACACCCGTTTTATCGTGGCACATACTTTCGTGTAGTTACACGCACAGCGACAGGCGCTGGTGATGGCACATCATCGGTGGCGCATGGTGCATCACAAACACGTTTAGGTCAACTCACCGATTTCAGTTTTCCGTATCTTACGGGCGGACGTTTCTATCTTGGTGTTCGTGCAATTCTTACTGTCACCGCCACAGCATCAGGCACAGGCACAGCATCATCTTCGGCGAATGTTTTGCGTCAACGCCAAGCAACAGGTTCAGGTACAGGTACAGGTACTGCGACACGTATCGCTGTCGCTGTTCGTACCGCCACAGGTTCGGGTGTTGGCACGTTTGATTCGACAGGTTTGCATATCGCACCACGTACCGCGACAGGTTCGGGTACAGGTACAGCAACAGTTGTTGGGGCGCTCATCCCTGTTCGCACCGCTACAGGTTCGGGTGTCGGGTCAGGTACTGGCGTCGATTTGGTTATCAATATTCGTACCGCGACAGGTTCAGGTGTTGGCACAGGTACAGGTAACTGGCTGCTGGTATCTATCCGCACAGCGACAGGCTCAGGCGAGGGTACAGCAACAGGTGTTGGGGCACGCATCAACCGACGCACAGCGACAGGTTCGGGCACAGGAACAGGTACAGCGAACTGGGTTAAATCGCATATCTTCCGTGTCGGTATCACAAGCGATTACTCGTTTGCTGCACGCTACCCAGAAACCGATTCAGATAGGCTATTCGCCCACACCCCGCAAGGGATACGTGCGTACAACCTGTATAAACTCACAGACAACACATACCAGACAACTGACCCACGCAGACCAGAACTGATATCAAAAGTGTATTACGGTGGACACGATATCTTCTTAGACGACACAGAAGTAGCAGAACTAACAGCAGCAGGATACGGAGCGAATATCACATAATGCCAACATTCAGCCCACCAACAGACAACTTTGTGTCACCCGTCATAGTCGGAGAATTTATGAACGGACAATACTTGGCAGCCACAGAACGGTTAGCAAACCAATGGGGTAAACACATTGCGTTAAGCCCACGTGGACGCAACGTGTTCCTGTTAACAAACGGGACCGTCACCGAGAACCAGCCGTCAGATTCGACAACAATCTCCAAAATATATTATGGTGGACACGCAACAGAAATCACAACACAAGAAGCGGCAACGTTAACAGCAGCAGGGTACGGGGCATATATCACATGAAACATAGGGAAACACACCCGAATTTGGATGTCGAAGGATGCTTCGGATGTCGAATCGCTGGGATAAGAATGGGAACAAACAGCACCACATCTAGAGGTGCAAGAGTTGAAGCAACAAACCGAACTGAACGTAACTGGAAACGAGATTTACCAGCCTACAAACGGTTACGTGCCGACGGTCTACAACCTAAACGTATCGACGGAGCAGCCGACGTAGAAAGGCGTGCACAAGAATCATGGCAAGTAGAGACGGGCATCCTGCCAAATACCTGAATCTTGTTGGCGTCGATATAACGTAACCTATACTGTAGTGTTGAATATTCGTGAAACATTAAAACAATCGGGATACCTATTGGAGACATCATGAAAAAGCCTGTATGGAAAACAAAGAACCCTAAGAAGAAATCAAAGAAATTGTCGGCGGCACAAAAGGCTTCAGCGAAAGCATCAGCGAAAAAAGCGGGACGACCATACCCGAACCTGATTGACAACATGAGGGCAAGCCGTGGCTAAAACACCAGCGTGGCAACGCAAAGAAGGCAAAAATCCTAAAGGCGGACTCAACGCAAAAGGACGTGCCTCATACAAAGGCGGCACATTGAAACCGCCAGTTAAAGCAGGCGACAACCCTCGACGTGCATCATTCCTCGCACGCATGGGCAACATGCCAGGACCTGAAAGAGATAGCAAAGGTAAACCAACAAGACTGCTATTATCTTTACAGGCTTGGGGTGCTTCGTCGAAAGCCGATGCACGTAGCAAGGCTAAAGCAATATCCACACGCAACAAGAAAGGCAAATAGTATGCCAATGGTAGGAAACAAGTCATTCGGATACGGCGCTGCAGGAATGAAAGCCGCTAAAAAAGCAGCGAAGAAAACTGGCAAACCGATGAAAATGAAGGCTAAGAAAAAGAAGTAAATGACAACCGCAGCAGTCGTCATCGATAGGACGTTGCGACAACTTTTATCTGGAACGGTAGAAGCCCGCAACCTACTGACAACAACACTCACATCATCAGGTACGAGTGTCGTTGTCACCTATCCACTTGAAGGACTGCGAACAGGTCAAGTATTAGAAATTGATTCAGAACTAATGTACATCTGGGCGACAGACGTACCAACAAAAACGTTGACAGTTCAACGAGGATTTAACGGGACAACAGCAGCCGCACACACAGCAGGCGCAATCATCACAGTCAACCCACGATTCCCACGAGCACAAGTATTGGAATCAATCAACGACGAACTAGCAGACCTGTCATCCCCGATGCACGGACTGTTCCAAGTCAAAACCTTAAACCAAGACTACAACGGTTCAGACGCGATGATAAACCTCACATCGGTCACAAGCATCATCGACCTGCTAACGGTATCAGTCAGATACCAAACAGACGACTATCCTGTAGCCCGCAAAATCCGTTTAGTACGTGACGTACCAACAGACGACTTCGCTTCAGGTTTCGCTATCCGTTTCGACCAAGCAGTATTCCCAGGGCGTCTACGCATCGTCTACAAAGCCGCATACAGTTCAGCCACAACAGAAGCAACCGACATCAACACCACATGCGGTGTACAAGAAACAGTCACAGACATCGTTGCGTTAGGCGCACAAATACGGTTAATGTCACCACGAGAAATTAAACGAAACTTCACAGAATCACAAGGCGACACACGCCGAGCAGACGAAGTAACAATGGGTTCAGTAGCGAACAGCACCACAGGACTTATACGTTTACGCCGCGACCGCATCCAAGCAGAAGCAGCACGTCTAGCAAGAGCATACCCAACATTCCTATCTAAGGATTAAACGGTGACAACGCTTCTACGTTTCACCGATGCGTTCTTCCCAGCACCAAGATTTTTTGCTGGCGGCACAACCACCCAACTAGTACCAGACATTTTCCCGCTGGCTATCAACGGCAGACCGTATCTCGTTGACCAAAAAGCAGGCACGTTCACTAGAGGTTTCGAACCACGTGTACGTGACTCCGTGGACCAGTCAACAAGCCCAGGCGAAGCAGCAATTAACCCTCAAGGGTTATGGCGTCGAGGTGAATCATCATGGCATTTCGGTGCTGGTCAAAAATATGCGGACACAGCCGACGCACAAGATTACCGATACAACTCAAGCAAAGGTGTGAACCCTTGGACTAAAGGACAGTTAACTTTGTTGAACGCTACGAAACAATCCTATTCGTCGGCGAACACAAACCTGCAGGTGGTTGTAGCAAACAACGAACTATATATGTTGGATGAGCAAACTGTCCGCTACTCATCCAATCCTTTCGCGGCATCACCAACATGGACATCGGTGACAGGTTTACCTGCGCTCACCCCAAGAGACATCGCATCAGACGGCACAAACGTATATTTAACTTACGCTGGCACATCAAGCAGTTTCGGGCTTTGGAAAGTAGATTCCGCCCACACCGCATCAAACGTTGCTTACGGTCACGAATTCTCTTATGTAGATTTCGTCAAAGGACACCTCATGGTGTCAGGTAACGGCTCATCAAACGCAACAGAACTATTCTACGACCCGTCAGGTAACGTCAGCGGCAACGATTACGTTCATCCGATATCCACATGGAACTGGACAAGTTTCGCCTCAGGACAAAACGCCATCTACGTATCAGGATACTCAGGGGACCGAGGCGCAATCTACAAAATTACTATCACATCCGCAGGCGTACTTGACCAACCAGTTGTTGCACTCGATTTACCGACAGGCGAAATACCTAAAGTTGTATACGGATACCTTGGCGGAGTATTCATCGGCACAAACAAAGGCGTCCGATACTCGACACCAGACAGCGCAGGGAACCTCACAGCGGGCGCACTAATCCCAACCACAGGCGAAGTTGTATCGTTCACAGCCGAAGACAAATTCGTGTGGTACAACTGGTCACAATACGACAGCACATCCACAGGGTTAGGCAGATTAGACCTTTCATCGTTGATAGCGACAAACACCCCAGCGCACGCCTCAGACCTCATGCACACCTCAACAGCGAACGTCCTATCGTGTGCTACCTACGATAACAAACGGGTGTTCGCAGTATCAGGCGCAGGTATCTACGTCGAAGATTCAGCGAACTTTGTGACGCAAGGAGAAATTGTTACAGGTATCTACCGTTGGGGTATCCCAGACCGCAAATTCGTAGCCAAATTCGATATCCGAACCACCCCCCTGTACGGCACAGTCACCCCATACATATCGTCGGACGACGGCGAATACACCTCGATGACACCCCACGACACACAATTCGCCACAGAAGCAGTAGCGACAGGTCCGCAAGCCAAATTCATTGAAGCCAAATTCAAACTAGAACTAAACCGAGGGTCAGCAACCACAGCCCCAACCCTCACCCGATGGATGGCTAGAGCCTACGCTTCCCCAGCCCGAAGCCAAGTATTCCGAGTGCCACTACTCATGCACCACAAACTACGGGTACATGACACCGAGTATTATTTTGATGTAGAATCAGAACTACAAGCACTACGGGATTTGGTAACAAACCCTGTGGTGGTAAACTACCAAGAGAATTTGGAAACATATTCTGTTGTAGTAGAAGATTTAGAATTTCAGGTTGTAGACGGATACCAGAAAAACTGGGATTTGGAAGGAACCTGTACAGTTACAATGCGTTCGGTACAAGATTAGGAGTGTAAATGGCAGCAGTCACTAGACGGTCTTATGCAGGTGCGGCTCCCGCTTGTACTCTCACGAACTCGATTACCGCTGGCGACACTTCAGCACTTTTGACGGGTACTGTCACAGCATGGAATAACACCGCTAACGGTCCGTTCTTCATGGTGATTGACCCAGGTTTGGTTACTGAAGAAAAAGTTTTGGTTGGTTCTCGCACAGGTTCATCGTTGTCTTCGATTACTCGTGGCGTAGACGGCACTACTGCCGCTTCTCATTCTGCTGGTGCTACCTGCTACCCAGTCTTTACAGCATCAGACGCTAACGAAGCGAACGAGTTCACGTCGACGATGACTACTCGTGGTGATTTGTTGACGATGGGTACGGGTCCTACAGTTGCCCGTATTGCTATCGGTACTTCGGGTTATGTGCTAACTTCTGATGGTACGGATGCTGCTTGGGCTGTTCTTCCGCCGAGTGTTGCTGGTGACAGCGACCAGTTGGTTATAGGTTCACAGGTATTCGCTTAATATAGGAGAGACATGGCAACATTTACTAAACAGATTCTTTCAGGTAGCACAGATGGTAAAGCCGTCAAGGTTGCTGCTACTGCTACGGCTGGTACAACGATTCATACTGGTTCAACAACAACCACGACTCTTGATGAGGTTTGGTTGTATGCGGTTAACAGTTCTACTTCGTCAGTTAAATTGACGATTGAGTGGGGCGAAGCAACAGCACCAGACGGCAACATTGAGGTTACTGTTTTGCCTGAGGCTGGTTTGGTGACTGTAATTCCTGGTTTGCTTATCAAGGGTAATGCGACTGCGTTGGTTGTGAAGGCGTTTGCTGGTACGGCGAATGTTATTTGTATTCACGGGTATGTGAATCAGATTACGGTTTAGTTATGGCTTATACTTCTAGCCAAATAGTTCAAGCAGTTCCGATTCCCAAAGGAATCATTCAGGTTGTTAGCACAACAAAAACTGATACTTTTACCTCTGCAACGACTGGTTCGTTTACCGACATCACAGGTTTAAGCGTTTCAATCACACCAACATCAGCAACCAACAAAATTTTAGTAATCGCTACAGCGATGTTTGTTAGAACAGTTGTTGGTACAGCGTCGCGTTATATCCGTTTGGTACGCGACAGTACAGCGATTGCGATTGGTGACACGGCAGGCAGCCGCATTTCGGCTTCAATGGGTGGTATATCCTCAAGCGGCAACGACCAACCAGACCCAGGCACAATCACATTTCTTGATTCACCTGCCACAACATCAGCAACAACATACAAATTACAGTTTTACGGTGACGCAAGCACATTTTATTTGAACAGGTCAGTTTCAGACACAAACGGCACAAACGGCGGTCGTTTCGCGTCAGGCATAACAGTTATGGAAGTAATCGTATGACCGACTATGCAGCAATTTTGACACGACGCTATGCAGGCAAACAATGGACATTAGACGGCGACGAATACACAGGTCTTACTTGGCTTGATGACAGTCCGAAACCAAGCAAGGCAACTCTTGATGGTTTGTGGGCAGAAGTGCAACAAGAAATCGCCGACGAAAAAATTGCGAAAGCCGAAGCAAAAGCCAGCGCATTAGCAAAACTTGGTTTGACAGCAGACGAAGCACAAGCGTTACTGGGCTAGTTTATGGGTTCTCGCCGTGACGGTGGATATGTTTCGGCTTACACGATTCTGCCAACACCTAGCAATTCGGTTGTAGTTGAATATCTAGTAGTCGCAGGCGGTGGCGGTGGTGGTCGAGGTGCTTCACCTACAACTATTTTTGGTGGCGGCGGCGGTGCAGGTGGATACCGCAATAGTGTTGCGGGCGAAACAACTGGCGGTGGTGGCGCGGCAGAAACAGCACTTAATTTAACAACTGGTGTTTCTTATACGGTGACTGTTGGTGCAGGTGGGGCAACTGGGTTTCCTGCTTCGGCTGGTAGTGACAGCGTTTTCAGCACTATTACATCAACTGGCGGGGGTCGTGGCGCAGGTGACGGAAGTGCAGCAGGCGGGTCGGGTGGGTCTGGTTCTGGTGGTCGTGGTGTAGATGGTACAGCAGGCACTCGCACCGCTTCACCAGTTCAAGGTTTTAATGGCGCAGGTTTTAACGGTACGCAAGGTGGTGGTGGCGGTGGTGCAGGTGAGGCTGGTGGTACAGATGCCGCATCAGAAGGCGGTGATGGGCTTTCTAGTTCCATAACTGGTTCGGCGGTCACTCGTGGCGGCGGCGGTGGCGGCGGCGGTGGTGCAAACGCTGGTGGCACAGGTGGTGGTGCATCGGGTTCAGCAACAACACCTTCTGCTGCAACTGCTAATACTGGTGGCGGCGGTGGCGGCGGAAACAATGGTGGCGGAAGTAGTGGCGGTTCTGGGATTGTTATTGTGCGAACAGCAGATTACGTACCGACAGCAACCACGACAGGTTCACCTACTGTGACAACTTCGGGCGGGTATCGAATCTACAGTTTTACTGGTTCGGGAACGATTACTTTCTAATGTCTGCTTTCTCTGACCGTTCTCGCCGTTCTTTGGGTTATGTTTCTTCGCAGGTTGTCGTTTCTGCTACGACTTCGGGTGTTACTCCTACGGTTGATTATCTTGTTGTCGCTGGTGGCGGCGGCGGTGTGAATACACACAATGGTGGTGGCGGTGCGGGCGGACTTCGTTCAACCGTTACGGCTACTGGTGGTGGCGGAAGTTTAGAAACAAAATTAGTTTTAGAACCCAATACAACTTACACGGTAACTGTTGGCGGTGGTGGTGCAGTCAATACAAACGGAACTGATTCAGTTTTTAGCACTATCACATCTGTGGGTGGCGGTAAAGGCGGCGGTTTTAGTGGCGGTGCAGGTGGTGGTGGTGCGGTTAACGGTGCTGGTGGTGCAGGAACTACAGCACAAGGATACGACGGTGGTGCAGGATTCACTAATGGAACTTTTTACGGTGGCGGAGGCGGCGGCGGCGCAGGCGCAGCAGGTGGTGTTGCGGCTCCCAATAAAGGCGGTAATGGTGGTAATGGTCTTGCATCGAGCATCACTGGTGCTTCAGTAACTCGTGGTGGTGGCGGTGGTGGCGGTGGGGCAAATATTTCAAATGCAACTGGTGGTGATGCTGGTAGCGGCGGCGGTGGTGTTGGCGGCGGAGACACAATCCCTGCAACTGCTGGTTCTTCAAATACTGGCGGTGGCGGTGGCGGTGGCGGGTTCGGGTCAGGAGCGAATGCCGCAGCAGGCGGTAGCGGAATTGTTATCCTAAGATACCCAGACTCATACGCTTTAGCCCAAGCCACAACAGGTTCCCCTACAGTAACAACATCGGGCGGATACAGAATCTACTCGTTCACGGGTAGCGGAACAATAACATTCTAGGAGAAAAACTTATGGCACATTTCGCAAAACTTGACGGCAACAACAAAGTATTAGAAGTACTTGTCGTAGCCAACAACGCAATCGACCCAACAAACGAAGAAGAATCAGGCGTAGCGTTCCTGACACAAACCTTCGGACATACGATGTGGAAACAAACTTCGTACACGAACTCTATGCGTAAACAGTACGCAGGCGCAGGGTACGACTACGACCCGATTGCCGATGTGTTCGTAGCACCACAACCGTATCCTTCGTGGACACTTGACGAGAACCACGATTGGCAACCGCCAACACCTATGCCGAATGACGGCGAAGAATACTCGTGGAACGAAGAAGAACTAGAGTGGGTCGCAATTTAACAAGGTGGCTTATACCGCTACCAGCAATCCTGTTCTCGTTCTTCCCACAAACAGCGAACGCAGAAAACCTACCAATCTGCCCACCCGAAAACCTAGTTGTATCCGAGAACGACACAAACATTCTTTTAGATTGGGATGCGCCTTCTTGCGGACTAAATCAACCTGAGCGTTACGCAATCTTTTTCACTACAGGCAATAGAGGTGGGTGGGGTGTTGCGACAGGTAATGTCGGTGGACCAAACTCGCTAAACACTTATTACACATTCTCGAAATCTTTTTTTGGCAGTTCCTTCTTTAATGTTGAGTCTGGTTCAACTTGGAGATTCCGTGTCAGGTCAGACAACGACACACTTGCCCTCTATTCTGCTTTCAGCAACGAAGAAGGAATAGCGATTGACACAACCCCAACAACAACCACTACCACTACCTCGTCAACCACCACCACAACATCCACGACCACGACAACCACAACAACCCTGCCAGAAACAACAACGACAACCTCAACAGCGACATCATCTACAACAACCCTTCCTCAAGAAACAACCACAACCACCGAACCAACTCAGACAAGCACAACCACATCAGTTGAAAGTACAACGACAACCACGACCACAACAACTCAACCAGCCCCGACAACAACGCAAGCACCCTACACTCCCCCGCAAACCACCACTACTAGTCCCACCATTGAGACTCAACCCGAACCCACCACAACCGAACCCGCCACCACAGTTGACGAACCTGAAACAACCGAACCCGAAACAACTACAACCTATCCTGACGGTCCTCTTGAAGAACCAGTTGAGCCTGACGAGACAACCATTCCTGAGACATTCTTTCCCGAGATTGAAGATGAGCCTGCTCCTGACGAAACAGAACAGCCAACAGAACCGCAAGAGCCACAGGAATATATACCAGAAACAACACTATTAGAAGTACAGGATTCATCACCGACAACTGTACCCGATATTGAACCAGCAGACGACGATACTGAAGAACTCGACGAAATCCTAGAAACCCTCACCGAAGCCGCACCCGAACAAATCGTTGCCGCCATCACCGAACTCCTAGCCACAGACATCACCAGCGAACAAGCCGCCGAAATCGCATCCAGCCCCGAAGTCCTAGCCGCCATCACCGAACAACAAGCCGAACAACTATTTGAACAACTACAAGTAGACGAACTCACCGAAGAACAACTAGCCGAATTCACAGCCGCCATCCAAGAAGCCCCAACCAAAATCAAAAAAGCGTTTGAAAAAACCATCAACATTTTCGGGTCCGAATTTGAGAACTATGTGCCAACAGGTTCAAACATCCCTGTCAAAACACGCAGAACATTGGTAGCCGCAGGCGCACTAATCGCCGCAATCCCATCTACTAGAATGAGACGCTAATGAAACGCTTCATCACCTACATAATGGATAACACTTGGACATGGGTGGGTACAGGCATGGTTCTAATCACCCTCTCAGGTCCTACCTTAAGACAGGCGTTACTTCTAACAGGTATAGGTGTAGTGCTACACTCGTTGATATCCCTAACACAAAAGGACCCAGAATGAACTCCATGATTGCCAAAACCCTAGACCTAGTACAAAGACTCGTATCTTTGTTCATCGCATCAGCCCTACCTATCATCACAGGTGGCGCAATCCTCGGTGTCGACGTAATCAAGTCCGCTGGTGTCGCAGGCTTGACAGCCCTGTTCGGTGTTGTACAGAAACTTGCCGCCGCATCAGTTGACGGCGAACTCACGGCAGAAGAAATCTCGGCAGCGTTCGGAACCAAGACTAAGAAAAAATAGTGAAGTATCCTGTCGCTAAATTTGTTCTCCCAAAAGACTTAAAGGGAGTTGTAAACGGGCGTGTGCCATCTAAATTGTTGCGTAATATCGCCCCTTCGGGTCGCATGCACCATCTTGCCGCAACATCTTGGTCCATTCTTCAAGAACTGGGCGCACAAGAAGGTTTAGATTTAGTTCATGTTGGTGACTACCGCCCGTTCGAGCAACAACTTTCGCTGTTTCAATCACGCATGAAACCCTTTCCTGATGTTAAGAAAAGCACACAAGTTGTTCGTACGTTTAACGGGAAGAAATGGTATCTCCATAACGGTGCGCCTGTTGCTACACCTGGAACATCGAATCATGGGTGGGGTTTGGCTATTGATGCGGCGTTAAAACTTAAAGGCAAAAAGGGTGGCGTGGTGTCAATTACAACAAAACCTAAAGTTGCACGTCGCACAGGTTTGCAGTTTCTTCTTGATGTAGCCCCGTCGTTGGGTTGGTCGTGGGAGTTGCAGTCTGAGCCGTGGCATATCCGTTATGTTGCTGGCGATAAAGTGCCGCAGGCTGTTCTCGATTTCGAAGCGAAAGTTAAGCCCGCATAATGGATGGCGGTTGGGCGTTAATTCTTTCGGCTGTTGTCACAGCGGTCGGTGGGATTATTGTCACTCTTCTTGCAATGTTTCGTAAAGAGAATCGGGAAGACCATGCTGTTGTTGCTGGTATGTTGCAACACGTGTTCAGTAGTGTGAACAGGGTTGAGCATAAAGTTGATAAGGTTGCTGACGGTTTAGAAAGTCATCTTCAAGAACACAAGAGGTAGTGTGCCGACAGCATTCTGCAATAAATGTAACACACTTGTTACGCATCAGCCCAACAAAACAATCGGATGCCGTTGCGACCCTGACGCCCCGACGTGGATTGCCTATAAACCAGACGGAAAACTAATGGCTATGAGCCACGCAAATTACTCGGAAACAACCGACTAACAATTCGTCGACCTGCTATCTTGTCAAGTCCTATGACAAGAGAAACGCTATACAATATAAGGAAATTCTTAGTAAAAGCAAGGGTCTCCAGCCACACCGAAGAACAAGAATTCTTCGAAGCACTCAACGCTTTAGACCACCTAATCGACGCAACTAAACCCTCACCCCGCTACACCCAACAGGTAAACTGATGCTATGACCGAAGGGTACAAACATACGATGGTGCTACTGGTATGGCATGACGCCCATTCGGTATCAACAGGATGGATGCCGACAACAGACATCGAACCTGAACCAGCAGTCGTACATTCCGTTGGCTGGTTGTTGCCTGACGCTAAACCAAACCATATTGTTATCGCGCAATCTTATATTGAGGATTCCGCAGACCACATTCTTGCTATCCCTTTGAAGATGGTTGAGCAAATAAAAATTCTTTCTTAAAGGGTTGACAGCCACCCCAATCTGCTATACAGTATTACAAGTATCAATTACGAGAAGGGAAAACATGAACATCACGTTACAACGCATCACCAAACCCACACACGGGGAACAAGACTGGTTGAATCTCAGATTCTGGGATGACAAGAAACGTAAACGGGTATCCGCATCAGCGGTCGCCGCAATCTACGGGCTACACCCATTCGTACCAGCAGACAAATACGCCGCCGAACTATTAGGCGACGTACCACCATCACCGATACCACCGAACCCTGCAATGGAACGAGGGAACCGTCTGGAACCTTTCGTGTTGCAATGGGCTTGCGACAAAACAGGCATCCCATATATAACACCAGAGGAAATGTTCAGCGCAGAAACACCCGAAGGTGCACGCATGATAGCCACCCTCGACGGACTCTACGAGAACGGTGACGAACGCAAAGTGTTGGAAATCAAAACGATGAGCCGTGAATGGGGTGGCGAACTGCCAGACTATTGGCGCATCCAAGGCATCCAACAAGCCATCTGCGCTGACGTAGACCTCATCACATGGGCGATATTTGACTCAACGATGGTTCTCTACATCTATGAGCAGAAGATAACCGACCAAGAAAAACAGGAGCATTGTGACGCGGTAGCGAAATGGTTGACATCCATTGACCTTGGCATCACCCCAGATGGTGTGCATTGGTCATATGAAACGATTAGCACCCGATACCAGAAACCGACAGGCACAACAGTTGAACTGCCCCCAACAGCCGCCGAACTGGTAGAGCAATTGAAACACGTTAAGAAAGAATTGAAAGCATACCAAGAAATGGAAGACAGATTGAAAGCAGAACTGTGCGACATGATAGGCGCAAACGAATACGCCACCGTGAACGGCACAATCATCGCCACATGGAAAGGCAGAACATGGGCAAGCCTAGACATCAAAGCATTAAAAGCATTAGAACCAGCAATAGCAGAGAAATACAGTAAGAAAGTAACCAACAGAACACTTCTCTTGAAAGGGGAACGAGTATGAAATTAGAAGATATCCTCACCGAATACGCAGTACCAGACCCGTCAATCGTCGGGAAACTACCGAGAGGTGGCATCCAACTGGACTTCGTAGGTCACGCAGAAATCACACGCATCCTCATCGACATCGACCCGATGTGGTCATGGGAACCATGCGGATGGGTGAACGGCAGACCAGCCATCACAGAAGTGAACGGCATGGCAGTCATGTGGGCACACCTCACCATCCTCGGGAAATCAATCCTAGGTGTCGGCTCGGTACGCGCAGACAAACCAGACCTAGACAAAGAACTCATCGGCGATTTCCTACGCAACGCATCCATGCGCTTCGGTATCTGTCTGTCGCTCTGGTCTAAATCAGAATGGGATGACAAGTCAGCAGTAGCGGGGAAGCCACAAGCAGGCAAGGCTGTGGCTTCCACCGTGACTGACAACAACGCACCACTCACCAAAACACAGGTGAAACAGTTCGTTGATGCCTGCGAAAAAGCAGGGCTAGTACCTAACGCCGTCGCAGAAAAAGCAGGCTTGAACTGGGCTGGACAAATCCTACAAAAAGACCTATCAACATTGCGTAAAGCGTTCACAGAACTGAAAGGTGTAACCAATGGCTAACTATCGGACAGTAGACCCGACAGGTAAAACCCGTTCAACAGCGATAGTCGCTTTGCGTTTAACAGCAGACCAAATGGAAACAATCAAACAACTATGCAAGAAACGTGGTGTCAGCAGAAGCCTTCTGTTACGCCAACTGTTAGCAGAGGAGTCGGCTCGTGTCCAAGGAACGCGCTAAAGGAACCAGTTTCGAAACCTTCATAGTGAACTATCTCGCACAGTTCTACCCTCATGTGGAACGGCGAACGTTACACGGGATGAACGACAAAGGTGATATCGCTGGCACAGACCCGCGACTTGTTTGGGAATGCAAAAACCAGAAGGTTCTCAACTTCTCAACATGGTTACATGAAGCACAAGTTGAACGTGACAACGCTAACGCTGAACTTGGAATAGTTGTGGCTAAGCGTCGCAGTTACGGCAACCCAGCAGACCAGTATGCGGTCTTAAGACTTGAAGACTTGATAACTATTTTAAAGAAAGCAGGTTACTGATGGAAGACATAGCACGAGAACTGTACGAATGTTTAATGGAACGAATCTATTGCGGAGATAAGTTTGTGCAGAAACTTGGTGCGTCACCACGCGAACGTTCTGCTTTGGATGCGTTCTTGAATCGTGGCTACGAGTCGGTTAAAATTAATGACTGATATTAAACGCACCGAAGGTTATGTTCCTTCGCATGATATCAACCCGCATGACTTCACAAAAGATTTAGCGTTCGGTCATCAAGGCGAAGAAATAGTTAAACAGTTTCTTGCGGATTTGAGCGAAGGTTCATTCGAAGTGAAGTACGACAGGTTCCGCAACGGAAGAATTTTTGTAGAGTTCGAACAGAACCCACGAAACACAGGCTGGAAGCCATCTGGTATAGCGGTAACAACAGCGAAATGGTGGGTGTATATGTTTGCACCCAACGCTTTCTGTATAATAGAACTAGGCAGATTAAAAAGATATTTGAGAGCAAACAAAAACAAACTCCAAATTAAAATCGCCGCACCCAACTCCGACAATCCAGCGAAAGGATTTCTCATATACCCAACAGAGGTAAACGAGTTGATGACCGTATCCATCTACGACTAGAGGATTAATGATTAAATATATACTTGCCACCGTGACAGGGTTACTGTTCTTTGGGGGGTCTGTCTCAACAGCAAAAGCCCCACCACCTAAACCGATACAAGCAATGCAAGCAGTTGAATACCAGTTAAGGGAAGCAATACCTCAACCGCCGATACCAGCCGAAGCCCGCCACCCAGAATGGTGGGAGTTGGCACGGCAAGTTGGATGGGCTGAAGACCAGATGATGACATTAGATTATGTGATACACAGAGAATCACGGGGGCAAATCAAAGCGTTCAACCCGACTGACCCTAACGGTGGTAGCCGTTGTCTCATCCAAATCAACGGGTCATGGACACGATGGCTTCGCGACAAGGGTGTCTTAACCCACGTCGATGACCTCTACAACCCTCGTGTCTGTCTTACGGCAGGGCTGGTTATCTACCAGTACGGTGTAGATAAACACGGCTACGGCTGGGGACCGTGGGCTATCAAACGCCCCTGATATAGTGGCTGTATGAAGGGAAGTAAACAAACCCGATGGTTCTGTGACCGTTGCGATATGACCTTAACCACCTATGTTCGTTTGTCTGAACCCCCGTTGCATTTGTGCGACAACAAAGTCTCTAATAAAAGAGAACCAATAATCCAACCAATGAAAGAGGTATCCAAATGAATAACATAACAATTGTAGGGAACGCAGGTAAACCTGTCGAACTGAAATTCTCGCAAAGCGGGATGGCTGTAGGCACATTCACAGTTGCTACAACAAGCGGTAAAGACGACAAGAAAGTTACCGTCTGGCACAATGTCACAGTCTTCGGACAGATGGCAGAGTACGCTGCGGCATCCATTGAAAAAGGTAGCCGAGTAATTGTTGTAGGCAAACTAGATATCTCAACCTATGAGAAGGATGGGCAGAAGAAAACATCTAGCAAAATTCTTGCCGACGAAATCGGTTTGACTTGCCGTTTCAACCCAGTCATGGCAGATAAAACGGTGCAGGTTGTAGCGAAAGCACAGAACGATTTCGGTAAGATTGGATTCTTGCAAGAAGAAGAAGCGTTTTAATGGACATAATGGAATTGTCTTTCGAGCAATGGTTAGAAATCGGTATGCGTAGCGGATGGGTTTCACCACCCGTCTGCTACACACACGACGGGCTACCAACTTCTATAACAGAAGACGCAGAATTCGAAGACGGCTCAGACCCATGCATTCATATCATGCGCTGTTACGAAAGCCCAGAACACAAAGACGCAATAGAATTGAACTACTCGCCAGCAATATGGAGAAACCCTAATCGTGATTGAAAACTGCAACGGCTCAGAAATACTGTTGGAAGCACACTCGCTAATCACAGGCGCAAGACAAGCACAGTACGCCCACCCATTAGAAGACTACACACAGGCACGCGACATCTTTGAAGGCATGACAGGCGTATCACTCACAGTAGAACAAGCAGTCATGTTCATGGTCGCAGTTAAACTGTCGCGTCTTAGGACAGCAATCGCTGACGGCGGATGGCATCACGACAGTATCGTAGACACAGCAGGCTACATCGGTTGCCTGTCAATGGTTCACCACGCTAAGGAGAGACAATGAAAGCAAGACTATGTTCATGTTTACCTAAACAACTGTTGCCAGTTAAGCCCGTATGTGGAGATAAGTTAGATGACTCAGAAGAAGACTGAAGAAATAGTGAACGGTCTGCTAGACGAGATAGCACGATTGAATGCGTTGATAGAGCAACTGAAGTCTGAAATACATACAGCGAACTTGGAAAGATTTAAACATGATTGACCTTAAACATTTAGATTGGTTCGATGACGCGCTGTGTCGCGGAATGAAAACTACTATCTTCTTCCCTGAGACTGCTGTCGGTGTGTCTACTGCTGGTATTTATGATGAAGCGGTGAAGATTTGTGAGCGTTGCCCTGTTGCTGAGAAATGTTTGGCTTATGCTATGGAATGCGAAACGAATGATATAAGAAGGTACGGTGTGTGGGGTGGTAAAACCCCGAGAGAGCGAGAGTACCGTCGTCATGGTGGTACGGGCGGTCAGTTAAATGGACTTGCCCCGCTACGACGCTAGGGAAGGGGATACCTGCGGAGCAGGGCAAATCCAAACTTTATATTAGCACGGTTTTATTTTAACCGTATTATTTCATATTTCACACGGTTCTTTTCGTGGAGTAGTTCGCTGTTTTCTAACGCCCATTGTGCGCTGTCGTAAGACCTGAACATACAACTTTTGTAAGGGTACTTGGTAAACATTTCCCCGTTTCGATAATGTCTACCTTTCCAATATCCGAGTTGTACTGTGTCTGCCCGTCTACCTATTACGAATAGTTTGTTTGGGTGTTTGTATGTCCACAGTTTTTTTATTTTCTTTTCTTGTCTATAGATTTTTAGGCGCAGGTATCTTCGGTATGTTTTCTTGAACATTGTGGTCTTTCGTGAAAATAACACGCATTAGGAGCGCATTAGAGCGTTTCAAACGGGTGGGTATGGTATGTAGGTGCGGTCAGTTTCGTCGTCTAGTTCGGCAGTTTTGTAGTCTTCAAAGTCTTCGACCGTGAATGGTACTTCACGATTGTTTTGATTGAGTTGTCGGACTGCTCGGACTATCTGCTCGTTTAGTTCTGATTCGTTCGGTGCGTACTCGCCGTCACCGAGATAACCCCAGTAGGTTTCGCCTGTGTCTAGGTTCATGGTTGCACCATCAGGGAACTTCTCTCGTTCGGTTTCCACATCGTGATACCACAGTTGGTTGTCTGCGTCGTAAGTCAGGATGTAGTGGTGAACTGTTGGTTGTTGTTTCATTGTGTTACCTTTCGTTTCGGTGTGCCGTTCATGTCATATTGACCTATCTCCACCCAATTCGATGTATCGGTGGACAGATATCCGTCTGTGTCTATCGTCTGCGGATAGGCGACTGCGTATATCGTTCTCGGTTTGTGTCCGACTGAATGAATGTTGATATCCCACTTGTCATTGAAGCAGTAGAACTCGTCCATCCCTTCGTACGCTTTGTCGTTGGCGACTAGTGCGTTGATGTAGCCTTGTGTGAAGGCTTGCAGTAACGCGAGTTCGCTGTCCGCTATTTTGATAGTTGGTGTGTCTTGCATTGCTCCTCTTTCCATTCAAGGTATTTGGTGTAGTTGCTGTCTAGTTCGGCTGGGTCGAGGTCGTTGAACCTGCACCACCGTTCGTATGACATTTGATGTGTTGGTAGTCTCATTTCATTCTCCTTCTTTTGGTCTAACTTCTAGTTCACGCTCTGACCAGCCGAGCACCTGTGCTTCATCTTCTGTTTTGATGTAGTCCATGCCACAGAACATTTGTTCTGCGCCGTAGGTTTCTATTGCTAGTACGAGTGTGACCTCGATTAGTTTGACTGTCTCTAGTGCTTTCATTTGTTTCCCTTCGTTGTTGTTTGTTTATAACATTTCGTTTATGACTGAGCCAGTCATATAAACTTTGCCGTTTCTATTTACTAGTTTGGCTTCTTCTTCAAAGAGTTTTGGGTCGCATAACTCGCAATTCCAATTGCCCCATTTATCCTGTTTGATTATGCTGTGGTCGTAGCAACCTTCGCATATACCTTTCATTTGTTTCCCTTCTGTTGTTGTTGTGCTTCGGTCTTACGACCTTGTGGGTGTCGGGGACTTGAACCCCGATGTCTGCCAGCCACCCTGCCATTGCTACTTGTTTGCCAACCTGAGTAACTTTGCACACAGTTCTATAACAAACTCAAGTGCGATGTCGTAATCTTTGCACTCAATATGGTAGAGAACATTCTCCGCTTCTTCGCGTGTCAGTTCGTCTAATGGTGCTGTCTTCATTTCTTCACCCCCGTTCCCCTTTCGTAACTTGTAGATACAAGCGTATAACATTTAGTTGCCCTTGTCAAGTACAATCTTTGTGACATATGTCACACCCTCAAACCCAACACCTGTACGCTTGTGAACAGATTCACAATGTTAGGTTTACCTAACACAAACACCTGTTCGCCGAACATATGTTCGCTTAACCCCTTCGTGCTGTCGGGTGGTTCGCTTTGCTTCGCTCCCTTTGCGCTTGCTTCCAACTGCTAACCGCAAACGGGGCAACCCACAGCAAACATATCGCAATAAAAATAAACGCCTTCGCTGTCTCACTCTCCATGATTCACCCCCTCGCCTTCTCTTACTCGTTCATCATGGCATTGCTCGCAAAGGTATGTGCCGTCTGTCGGGTCACAGTAAACCTCGTAACGGTATTGGGCGCAATCGAAACACTGTCTTAAGACATTCATTGTGGATAGTCTCATTGCTCGCCCCATTTTGCTAACTCAAACTCTGCTCGCCATCTGTCAAGGCTTAACCCGTAATGATTTTTTATTAGGTCTTGCGCTACTTCGATAGCGTCATCGTATTCTGCGGTGACTGTCGTGGTTATTGTGGCGTAGTCACTCACAAAAGTGACATTCCATGTATGTGTATCGTTTAATGTGTGTGTAAAACTTAGCGATTCTTCGTGCATTGTGCTATCTCCCGTTCTGCTAGTTGTTTGTATTGTCTAACTTTGCAAGCGTGCCCAAGCCAGTACGCTTCGAGACTGTCACCCCGATACGCTTTAGCGTTGCGTTCTGCTCGTTTCGCTTCCGCTTCGTATGCTTTCAGTATTGCTTTAATGTTTAGTTGTTTTGTGCGTGGCATGGTTACGCCCATTCATGATGCAAGACATAGCCTGCACGCTCTTTCTCGTGGGCGTAGGTGACTGATGAGAGAGAGTAGACAAGGTGAAAGCCCATGTCCATTCCGCACCCGTTCACTCTGATAACCCATTGCCCGTTTCGGTCTTTCACTTTGTCGCCTAACGCTTTGCCTGCTAGGTGAGTGATGTTGCGTAGCCTGCCATCTTCGACTATCAGTAATGAAATGTCTCGCGACATTCCCGACTGTGAGACATGACGCAAAACTGTGTAGACGGTGGGTCTATCTTGTTTCGCGAATATCTCGCGCAATTCCATTCTTGCTAGTTCTCTATCTATTGCTTCGTTTGTTTTCTTAGTTATCATTATTCCCCTTTTCTGTGTTGCTTATCTGTGTATCGTCATATCCTTGAGATAACCAATATTCGGCTATCTGTTGGGCTCTTTCAAGAGTGACGGGGTAATCGTTGATTTCCCCACCGCCAACCCATACTGTCCATGTCTTTGTGTTCATTATTCCCCTTTTCTATGTTGTTTATATTATTGTATTACGCTTAGTTGGTCTTGTCAATTACTGTGACATTGCAGTCTGCGTGCCATGTCTCGCCGTCGCCTGATATGGGCGTGACTTTGTAGTCGAGATGACCATACCTAGAGCGAGCGTCAAGTATTAAGACCGCAAACCTTAACGGCGAGCCCGATACTGTGAGCATTGCAGTCTTGCCTATGTTCTGCTTGAGTTCTTCTGCGCTGGTCATTCGTTGCCCCAGTCTGTAACTGTTTTGCGAACATCTTCGGGCAAATCATTCCAAGCGATACGCTTTCGCCCATTCTTGAAACGGAATTCACTAGTTTGGTATCCCCTCATTTGTTCCCAACCGCCGTAACATTGGGGTTTGGCGCTTGTGTTTAAATATGAAACCCAAGTCTCATTTTCGTATTCATCAACAGGCAAAACAAATACCGTATATCTATCGTGGTATTTGTCGCCGTGGTCAAAAGCGTCCACGAAAATATCGGGTGCGTTTTCACGCCATCTCTTGCCTGCTCTTCGTATCTTCTGCTTGCTGGTCATTGCTTGCCCTTCTTTTGTTGTTGTGTCATTCCGCCGACATACTCGCCGACTTTATAAGCAAGGTAGATAACCCCGACTAGTGCGAGCATCACTATGCCCACAAAATTGTCGTCTACTATCATGCTTCGCTCCTTTGTTTTCTTTGGGCTTCAAAGTTCTGCCACCATATTTGTTTGGTAGCACATTGCTTGCACCTTCCGCCTTCGACCGTGCCTGCTTGCCAGACTGTACCGCGCACGATACGCCCGCACATAGAAGTCCACGCGCCTTGTTTACCTTCTAATTGCTTACCGTAGACTACAAAGTGAGTGAGAGTTCTCTCGCTATGTGTCTCTGTCTCTATCGCGTATTGCTCCATTACTTACCCCTTTTCTATGTTGTGTTGTTGTTGTCTTTCGTCCCTAGTGCTCATCGAAGAGCCACGCCCGAGGCGCTAGGGTGCTGTCTTAATACTTGATTACTCGCTTTCAAACACCGTCATGTTTGGTTCTACAAATTCTCGAACTTTAAAGGCGAGCCATTCGAATGTTTCAACTTGCGACTCGGTGAGTCCTTCGGTTTCTCCGTTGCTGTCTGTGCCACCAGTCAGCACGATGTCGCCCACGATGTAGTCTGTGTGTGCCCCGTAGACCTTATCCCAAAAATATTGAGCGTATGGGTTGTGAGGTTGCTTGAGCATCTTGCCTTCTTCGTTGCACCACATCGTCACCGCTTCGGTGAGGTCGAGAGCCTGCACTAGTCCACCTACCGCCTCTTGCAGTTGCCTGAGTGAGTTTGTGGTGAGGTCTAACTCTGTTATTTCTCCCGTGGTTGTTATTCTGATTGCTTTCTTCATGTTTTCCCCTTTGTTTTGTTGTTATTGTAAACGTAATACATTTATTTTAGTTTGTCAATTACCTGCTATCTGCTTTCGCATTGTCCCTAGTCCAAATCGAATCGGCACGCCCAAAGCGCTAGGGTACTGTCTTAAGACTTGCCCATCACCCCCCAACCACTATGAAAGGCGACTCACACCCACCGCAAGTAATGCCTTTGTCTAGCGCTCGGCGCGATGTTCTGATGATTGACCCACACTTGCAGACCGCTTTCAGACCGTTTTTATCGCGTCCCGTGGGGCGTGAATCGTCCCCGCCGAAGATACCCCCGCCGATACCCGCACCGCCCGCGCGCTTTTCGCGCCCGCTTGCCGTGATGATAGCCTCGTCGAGTTTCGCAATTTCACGCGACCAACGATTAGCGCAAGGTCTACCCACCGTAGTCTTCGTCCAGCCCGCCCAATGACCTTTGGAATATTCTTCTATCGTAAGACCGAACAAAGCGCCCGCGCTATCGCGAAATTTTGTGTTGTGTCTTCCGTTGCTGTCCACATCGCGAACACCCGCAACGATGTTAAAAGCATGGGTCGCTTCGTGGGCTACCGTGCCGAAAACATCGCGCCCGCCTTTGGCGAGACATTCGCCCGATACCATAATTTCGTGGAAATAGGCGGACTTCGACGAGTTGCCTAGACCCATGCTGACCGCGAAAGGTGCGTAGGCGTAGTCTTCGTCAATATCGCTATAATCTGTCTGCCATGCGGGACGCACGGTTATGTGTCCCCATGAGGTCGATGACCTTTGGACTACGAAGACCGCGGGCGGTAACGCTTGCCCATGGGCTTTGAGAGTTTCGGCGCTAAGCGAATCATAGACCTCGTGCAACGCCTCGACTATCGGCGCGAGAGTCACCCCGTTTGGCACTTGTTCTAGTTGTTTCATTCATTCCCCTATCTTTAAAATTCTGACGGACTCGTCAGCGAGAGCGATACCCTCGGACACCTCGCGGTGTTTCGTCCTAGTTACCCCTCAAAGCGTCGCAACGATTCACAAAATTCATGAAACCGTCGAGCGCCTGCCTCGTTGCTCGAGCACTCGACACAAAGCCGAGACCGCATGACTCGATGTACTCGCCCGCCATCTCTTTGCAACTGTAGTGGTTCGCATCGCTCCACAACTCGAAAGCCTGCTCCGCCGACAACTCGACGAAGTAGTGGGTTTTGGTTTCGCCAACCTTCACAGCGTCGAGGTCGAGCAAGTCACGGCTTGCATGGTCCTCGATGAACCTCTTCGGAACTCGAACTCTTTGATTCATGAAATACCCCTTTGTTTATATGGTTTATATCCTTACACCTACAAGCGTACAGCACGAGAGACCCACTCGACGAATCAAACAATGTGACATTTGACACACCACAGAGAGTCACCAAACAACCACACACAGCACACACACACTAGGCTCGGTCGCCCTGCCGTACTTGTTAGGCTGACCTTACACTCGGTCAGGGTCGCCCATCTACACAAAAAATGTTAGGTACGCCTACTACAAACACCTGTTTGCCCAAACATATGTACGCAACCACACGCACAAACGCACAAACTTAAGCGAACACATGTACGCCCAAACCCCAAACGGGGGGTCTGCCGAGCCAGCAGGGGGCAGGGGGGGGTAAGTTATCGTCGAGAGATGTTTTCACTCTTTTGGTTGTAGAAAAAAACGGTAAAAAAAGATTGGGTTGTGTGGCGGGGGGGGGTTGGGGTTTGTTGTGGACAACCGAACGGATGTGAGGGCGTCAGCCCAAGCGTTAGCGCGGGAGTGTCGGGTGTTTGCTTTCCCCCACGTTTCACCCCTTTGAGGGTTGGTAGCCGTTAGCCATTGTTTTAGCCGACACCATGTTTAACTATTTGTCGTTAGTTGCGCTGCTCCCCTAATTCGATGATTGGGGGTCTACCCCAGTTCCCTGGTGTTGATGCCCCGCACCTTGCAACAGGTGTACAGCCTTGTGTTTAAAGTAGTTTGCCATCTCCCGACGGGTGTGTAGGAAATGTTAGCAGGTGTGTGGTATGTTTGCAACATGGCAAAAAATAAACCTGTTCCTCGTAACCGTGGTATGAAACCTAATCTTGCTGTGTCAGATACTTCTGGGAGCAACCTTGCCGATTTCAAAAACCTTGTATCAAAAGCAGCAAACGTTGTTAGCGCTGGCAATAAAACATTAAGTAATTTCACAAGGGAACTAACTGGTGCTGGAGCAATTGACCGTGCTTTTGATAATCCTTCAAAGAAAACGATAACATCAGCAGCAGTTGGTGTTGGTGCAGCCGTTCTACCATTCATAAAAGCAGGTAAAGCCGCTTCAGCCGCAACTAGAGCAAGTCAAAATGCTGTAGCAGATGCTATGGCTGCAAGTCAACCTACTTTGCAATCAGCGTTAAGGGGAACTTCGGTAACAAAAACCATGCGTTTAAAAGACCATTTAGGTTCTTTGTATAACTCTGGTGGTGTTTCGCAAATAGTAGGAACAAAAGTAACTACCGTTGGACCTAAAAATGTGGCGTCTGTTATACGCGGCATCGAAATGCAAGCAGCCAACAGGGGTGCTCAAGCAGCGGCTAATTCTATGGCTGCATCCACCGCCGCAGTAAAAGCATTAACCATAGGACCAGTTGTTAACGCTTTAAACAACACATTGAATCCCCCGCAAACCAAAAAAAATAAGAAAAAATAATTACCCTCATGGCAAAAAAAAGAAGTGTACCCAAAAAAATTAATTACATGGGTTCGCTTGCAGATTACAAAGCATCAACGAGTTCCAATTCTAACGAAACTCAAATACCAGACAAAGAAAACCTAAACCCAGTATTTCAAGAACGTCTTAAGCGTTTAGTAACAGAAAACCCAAGCATTAAAGTTGCTGAAACAATACGAACCGAAACCAATGTTGACAAACTATTCGGACAACGTTACACAAAAACAAATGTTAAACAAAACGTATATGACTTAAAAACTTACGACAAATTTAAGGCTGGCAAATTAAAAGAATATAAAGGCGACATATATAAATTAAACCCAGGTAACGCCCCAGCAGCCGTCCCAGGGGCAAGTTTTCATTCTTCAGGTCTTGCAGCGGATTTAACTGGGAATGTAAATCTTGCAAGCAAAATTAGTTCCAAATATGGTTTAGAGAACATTATGTCGATTGGTGAACCTTGGCATTTTCAACCGTCGGGGCTACCTCAAGGGAAACGTGTCATTGAGTTTGTTAAAAATCGTTACGGGAAAGACATTGTTGCAAACCCGCTTACAGCAGCAGCGTTAAAGTTTGTGAACGAAAAATTTGCTTCCAACGCACCAGCCCATCCTGGGGCTATTCTTTCTCAGTTAGATAAGTATGTTGGTAAACCAACCGACCCTTCGTATGGTGGCACAGAAACATATAAACAGATGGTGCAAAAAAACCTGCGCAAGGGACGTAAATAAAAGCAACTGATGGGAACTAAAAGAAGGGTGCCACCAGAAGACAAAGCACGCTTCTTCGCCGCTATAGCCGCAGGCTCATCAATCACCGAAGCCGCACGCATCGCAGGCGTACACATCAACACAGGGTCAAACTGGTTAGCGAAATCTAAAGCAGCAAAAGCAAAACTAGACCAAGCCGTCCTAGAAGCAACCCGTACCCGCGGCAACCAAGGCGGCAAACAACACAAAGAATACGAACAATCATTAGACGAAGCAGTAAACCTGCCACCAGCAATCCCACTAACACGCCTATGTGAAGAAGCACAACGCGGACTACAAGACTTCGACTTCTTCAGACGCCACTACCTTGGACGAGTACCATCCCCATGGCAAGTAGAAGCCGCACTAACACTAGTAAAACTATTAGAAGAACCCGAAAAAGAATTCGTCGTACTCAACGTACCCCCAGGCGCAGGCAAATCAACCCTATTCCACGACGTAGCAGTATGGGCAATCGTACGCAACCGTGCAATCCGAGTAATGATTGGCTCAATTTCGCAAGCAATGGCAAAACAATACTCGCGGCGCATCAGAGAAACCTTAGAAAGACCCGCACCAATCCAACCAGACCCAGAATTAGTAAAGAAAGGGTTGGCTGTTAACGCCGAAGGATGCCTTTCCATCGACTACGGCAGGTTCAAACCGTCCGATAAAGGTGCTTTGTGGCGTGCAGAAGAATTCGTTGTGGAACAACTAGACGGAAACGGGTTAGATAACAAAGAACCAACCGTCAGAGCATACGGAATTGACTCAGAATACATCGGACACCGCGCCGACCTATGCCTATTCGACGACGTGGCATCCGTAGACAACGCCCGCGAAGGCTCAACACGCGACAAACTCTTAGAAAGATGGGACCAAGTAGCAGAAGCACGAGTAGACCCAGCAGGACTACTAGCAGTAGTCGGACAAAGACTCGGTTCAGGCGACCTATACGCACATTGTTTAGCAAAAATTACTTACGACATCGACGAAAACGACTACGACGGCGCAGACGCCACCACACCCGAATCGTTAGCAGCAACCGAACCAGTCAAATCCTCAAAATATAAACACATCGTCTACAAAGCGTATTACGCCGAACTAGATGAAGGTCCACAAACCCGCAAATACAACTCCAAACCGTACCCCGAAGGACCACTACTAGACCCGCAACGACTATCTTGGAAAGATTTATCGTACATCCGATACAGCAACCCGAAAACATTCAAAATTGTTTACCAACAAGAAGACGACGCCGCAGACAACAACCTAATCAGCCGCACCTGGATAACAGGCGGGCTCGGAGACGACGGCGTACTCTACACAGGATGCATCGACAACGAAAGACTCCCAGGACAAATCCCTGAAGGACTCGCCCCACCCGTAATCTCAATAATCACAGTCGACCCATCACCATCACAATTCTGGGGCATCCAATGGTGGCTCTACCAGCCAACAACAAACCTCAGATACCTGATAGATGTCGAACGAATCAAACTCACAGCCGAAGAACTCCTCGGATACAACACCACCACACGCGAATACACAGGCATCCTAGAAGACTGGACCAACCGAGCATTCCACTACGGCTACCCAGTCTCACACATCGTCGTAGAAGTCAACGCAGCCCAAAGATTCCTGTTAGCACACGACTTCGTACGCAAATGGCAAACCCGACAAATGGTAAACATCATCCCGCACACCACACACCGCAACAAATTCGACGAAAAACTAGGCATCGAAGCACTACTCCCACCCCTCTACAGGTCAGGAGCAGTAAGACTCCCAACAATGCGCGGCAACTGGAAAACGTTAGCCCTCGTAGACGAACTCGTGAAATGGACCCCCGACAAAAAAAATGGGACAGACCTTGTGATGGCAAACTGGTTCGCTGAACTACACTTCCCGACAGTCAGCGGAATCAAACTCCCACCAAGACAATGGCGTCCATCGTGGATGCTAACGTAGTATTGTAGAACAACCAAATACAATAGGAGTTCCACGCAAAGTGCAAACAGTAGAACAGATAGTTTCCTTATACAACTCGCGTCGAGAAACACAAGGACCAGTCCTCAAACGCATGAGAGAAATCCGTGACCTCGCAAACGGCGACGTAGTAATCCCACTATCAGAACTTGACCGCAACGCACGAACAAACGTAGCCAACCTATTGGTACAAGGCTTAGACCAAACATCAATGCGAATCGCATCAACAATGCCAATGCCATTCTTCCCACCAATGAAACAAGGCAACACCGACTCGCAAGAACTAGCACGACTACGCAAAAAAATCATTTTATCGTACTGGGACCAAAACAAAATGGGTGTCAAAATGCGTCGACGCGCACGACACTTCCTAGCATACTCATCAGCACCAGTAATCCTCAAACCAAACTTCAAAACTTTGCAACCAACATGGTCAGTACGAAACCCGCTAGACACCTACCCGTCACCAGCCGAAGACCCAGACAACTTCGTACCAGAAGACTGCATCTTCACATACACCAAACCAGCACAATGGCTAATCAACAATTACGGTGACAAAGTAATCGGCAAACTCCGAATGGGCAAAGTCCGTTTCGATACCAAATTCACACTCCTCGAATACATCGATGACCAAGAAATAGTTGTATGCGTAATGGGCGCAGAAAACAACGCAAACCTCACACCAATCGAACGAGCAGGCATCGAAACAGTAGAACTAGAAAGAATGCCAAACCGAACAGGGATGCCACTAACAGTAATCCCGCAACGCATCTCACTAGACACACCACGCGGACAATACGACGGCGTACTAGGAATGTACTTCACACGCGCCCGCTTGCAAGCACTCACAGAAATCGCTATCGAACGCGGCATCTTCCCAGACGAATACCTTGTAGCACGCGCAGGCGAAAACCCAGAAATCATTCAAGTCGCCGACGGCAAAACAGGACAACTAGGTGTAGTAAAAGGCGGAGACATCCAACAACTACAAACAAACCCAGGCTACAAAACCGACACAGCCCTAGACAGACTCGAACGACAAGAACGACTCGAAGGTGCTATCCCAGCAGAGTTCGGCGGCGAATCAGGTTCAAACATTCGAACAGGACGCCGAGGCGAAAACGTCTTATCAGCAACCGTTGACTTCCGCGTACAAGAAGCACAAGCAGTTTTCGAACAAGCACTATACGAAGAAGACAAAATTGCTATCGCAATCGAAAAAAACTATTGGGGTGCACAAAAGAAATCATTCTTCATACCAGGTCGAGTATCTGGCGGAATGACAAACTATGTACCAAACAAAGTGTTCGAAACGGACTTCCACTATGTCACATATCCTTCTTCTGGCACAGACGTTAACGGTCTCATTGTTGGTCTTGGTCAACGCCTCGGTACTGGTCTTATGTCTAAAGAATCGGCACGAGAATCAGACCCGCTCATCACAGACCCAGAACTTGAAAAAGACCGCATCGCAGCCGAATCCATGGAAGCGGCACTCCTGTCCAGTATCCAGGCTCAAGCAGCCGACCCTAATGGTCCATATCAACCTGATGACCTCGCCTATCTTTCGATGCTCACAATCGAAAAAAACAAACCGTTGTACGAAGCCGTACAACTAACACAGAAACGTGCACAAGAACGGCAAGCCGCAGCGATGCCACAAGGCGCACCAGAAACAATGCCAGGGTTAGCAATGCCAGGCATGGGCGCAGAAGCACCAGCACAAGGACCATCAGGTCCACCAAACATCCAAGACCTACTATCCAGGTTAGGTGGTGGACAACCAGCAGGCGCAGCACAATTACCACCATCACCATCAGCAGTTCTTACATTAGGGAGAAGACTATAAATGGCGACCTACTCAAATCGAACAGATTTAAATAATCCTGTAAAAAAACTTCCAGTAACAACAGTCCCAGGGCAAACCTACGGTGAAGCAGGCGCTCAACGCCGAGCACAACAAGCCGTACCGATGGGTGCGCCGCAAGCACCACAAGTAGCGTCACAACAGCAGCAACGTCAACCGCTACCAGTTACACCTTTAACAGCGCCAACAGAACGCTTCGACGAACCAGTTACCGCAGGTAACCCGTTAGGTGCAGGTCCAGGAATGGACATGCTTCCACAACCAATGCCGATGGGCACAGCCCCAGGTTCACGCCAAGACCTCATCAACCAAGTCAGATACATTTACTCTAAAACACCAAACACAGCCCTGCTGCAACTTCTTCTAGAACTAGAAAACGTTTCAATTTAATGCGAAGAACGAATGAACAACTTGAACTAGACGCAGCCGAAGCGAACCGCTTCCGTGAACAACGTCGACGTTTAGAAACAGAAATGACCCCAGACAGGGTTGAACGTTTAGAGGCAGCAGTTTACGGCAGCACATACACAGACCCAGAAATCACAGCAACCATCGGATTGTCTGATGTACCTATCGACGCACGCCTGGTTCACGAACACACCGCCCGCCGCGCATTGGAAACAGGCAACGCAAGCAACAACAGAGAAAATCTTGTTAAGCCACGCAACCGTGCGATGCGCCCAACACCAACAGCAAAACAATGGAACCTCTTAGATTTATTACAAACACCAAATCTTGATTTTAATATTCGTCGACAACTACAACCATATTGGTGGGATGAAGTTGACCCAGGCGGTTTATGGCGCAACCTTGAAGTACCAGAAATTACTGACGCTAAACAACTTTTAGATTTACAAGAAGCACAAGTCTTAAAACTATTTTTGTCTAAAACCGAAGAAGAATGGAACAACATTCCAGGGATGCGTCCTAAAGATGCATATAAATCTGTTGACGGAAAACTTGAACGAACGCCTGGTTCGTTTGTACCTTATGAAGATTTAGGAACAAAATTTCCGTACCTAAAACAAATGTTAGATGCAAGAATAGAATCAAAAAATTTGTCACACGGCGACATTCTCGCAGCAAACCTACAAGCCATCCCTGGCGCTGTAGTGAGCGGCGCATTGCCTGTTGTTCAAAGCCCATTCAAACTCATGTCGTTCATTGTCCCAGACAGAGTTGGCACACAAAGCATGGGACTCGACATTAAAGGCATAACAGAACCAGCCGCAGCCGCCATACGTGGCGCAACAAAAACGGCTAGCGCAGCATTTTTAGGTGCAGCCCAGGCAGCAAAAACAACATTAGAACAAGTCATCATGGAAGACGGAAAACTTTCTCCATCGGACATTTTAAACGTACTCAACCCTGCGGACTTAGGTTCTTCGCTCATCAACATAATGAAAGACCCCGAAAAACGGGCTAAATTTCAACAAGGTGTTATCGAAGGAAATATTCTCACACAAATTGCTAAACGAGCAATTAACCCGAATCAAGAAGTTGATTTAGGTGGCGGATATTTCCCTGAAGGTATTGCTTTAACAGAAGCCATAAGGAACCGTGACGCTTCACTACCGCAAGTAGGCGGACAATCTTTCACAGTTGGACGTGGACTAATTGAACCTCTTATTCAAGAAGGCTACATTGACCGAAATTCGTATTCGGCTTCAGTTATGTCAGGCATTGTTGATGCTCTTT
>Ga0222713_10001115_pt1 | contig 30771 bp, 52 predicted proteins | sample C33_649DmetaG_FD_165061 | JGI IMG/M metagenome (GOLD analysis project Ga0222713, IMG submission 165061) | Estuarine water microbial communities from San Francisco Bay, California, United States - C33_649D | ecosystem: Environmental > Aquatic > Marine > Unclassified | place: USA: California... | reverse complement strand
GTCAACCGCCTGTTCATCCTAGAGATTTGACCCGCCCTCCCCACGCCTCAGGCAGTCGTGCGACAGCATGGCCGCGCTCAGTCGCGGTCTTTCGCGCATGACACGGTGAGCAGAGCGGCTGTAAGTTCTTCGCTGACCAGAACTTGATGGCGTTGCCTCGGTGCCGGTCGATGTGATCGACTTCCGTCGCCGGCACGGGTCGAGACTCCCGCTCAAGGCAATGACGGCAGAGCGGATCGGCGGCAAGGATACGCGCTCGGAGCTTGCGCCATCTGTTGGTCTGATACCAATGGCGACCAGGTTCGTGACGTGCTTCTCGCGCCTTGATAATCGGCGCAGCATGCATCACGCAGCGTCCATACTTCGATGCGTAGTCCAAACAACCGGCGACCATGCAGGCACGACGCGGTGCCGTCGGCATAAGTTATACCGGCGCTGCTTCGGTTGCTGGTGCTGGCTCTGCGCTCGGCTTGCTGATAATCACTTCACCCAAAGCGTAAGCCTTGATGAGTTCCAGCATGACATCCTTCGCCGTCATGTTATCAGCTTTGGCCTGTGCCTTAACTCGGCTCCAAGTATCAGGATCAATGTCTCTAAGCAGATAGGTCATGGTGCAGAGCATATCGCAGTATCTGCGCTAATATCAAGTTTGGTATGACGCCGAATCCTCAATACTGGCAACGTGTAAGAGATCGAGCGAACGCACTTGGATCGGACGGCTGCACAGGCGTGACGGAATGGCATCGCGATTGTTGTCTCCTGCATGATGTCTATTACAGAACCGGCCTCGACATGGATGGCCGAGTGATTACGAAAGCCGAGGCGGATCGAGCATTCTGGCGGTGTATGACGCAGCGATCGGTCTTTGGTGTGTTATCTCCCAGGGCTGCTATTCGATTCGCTGGAGTGACGGTGTTTCGATGGTTACGTTCAGCATAGCGATCGCAGATTCATCCTCAGCCGATAAGACAGCCTGGCATCGCGCCATCCGAGTGCGCCAGTTCATCGTATCTTGAGTTCCCATCGCATCCTCGGAGCCTGTGGATTGTGTGTGCTAACGCGTGCTCGTTTGCGACTGATAGACCAACGTGCAGGACGTGACTGATAATTACGCGCCGGTATCCATCCAGCCGCCTTATAAATGGTTCCAGCGTGTGCGTTAGAACGACATTATCGTCACCACCAGCCGATCTCATCATCGATTCCGCATCCGCACGATAACCTGCTTCGATGAGATACGATGAGCCTTTGTTGCCTTTGTTGTGACTGCTCCGGAAACCGATTGCGGCAGTGGCGTTGTAATCACTTCGCTTGCCAATACTGTCTTCACAATCTGATGACAGCGTTCGCATTCAAAATTGAGCACATTATCCACGCGAGTAAACAATAGATGCTGATGCCCGATCATGAAACATGGCGAGAATAATCGAGTGATAATTTTTGTAAGACTCATTAGCTAATCCTCCGAGAATGAAAGCCTGGTGCCTTCGGCGGTGGCGTCGAGGCCTGCATGATCCGGTCGAACCGCTGGCGATCCCGGTGTTCGAGATATGCACGACACACGGCAAACAGCACCGCTCCAAGCACCCATAGACCCGCCAACAGCAAGGCAAAGTGCCACAGTAGTTCGACGGGATGAGAGAGGTAAAACGACCGCAGCGACAACAATCGAGTCATACGCGCACCCTGATCCTTTCTTCAGAGGTAGACCGCTGATACTGGCCGCGTGTGTTTCTCGTCTGCGGCAGACGCGCTACACGCTGACCCTGCCGGCCACAGTTCGACGCATGGGCGGAACCTGAGAGAAACGGACGACCGCGCACGATTGTCTGCGTTACTAGCTTATGGCTAGAGTCACCATGTGAAGTAATCAGACTCCGCACATGCCCTCGCATTCTTCGTTGAACAAGTTGACAGCCGAAGCAGAAGGCGGCGCTGCTGCTCACGTTCGTTACCGCTTAGTTTACGCTTCCGCAATCGTGGATTCTTGGTGCCGAGCTTACAGATAATGCAGAACTGCGACCGATTCGAGAGACGCGCCGGGCGACGATGACAGGAAGCGCACGTCATGAAGTCACCTCTACATGCAGAGGCTTTTGAAACACGTTGAGCGTTTCGTGAACTTTGACGGTATAGCCGAGTCGCACTGCCTGTGGAATCATGATCTTAACTTTGGAAATTGTGCGCCGACTAATAATCACTTGATCAATGGTGACGGCTCCCAAACGATCAAAGATGCGTTGAACCTGAAATGACAGATCGTAATACACGCCAACATCACGCCAATCTCCGGTCATAATGCAGAACTTTGCACCCGGCATTGCTGCGTCGTAGCACGTTCTGAAAATAGACCACAAGTCATTAACAAACTCATTCCATGTTTTCGCCTTATCTAATCCTTCTCCCTGATATTTCTCAAGATTCCAGTAAGGTGGGCATGTCATTAGCCCATCAAAACTTGGAGGCACATATGTTCGAGAATCACCCTGAACGTTATAAACCTGATAACGACTCGCCGCAAACTCAATAGCTTCAGAAGAACAATCCACACCGAGATAGCTCTTGTTATACGATCGCGCTAAACTTCCGCGCTCACCCCATCCAGCAAATGGATCAAAAACCATTTGTGCGTCACGTAGATACAACTGAAAGCACAAATCGCCAACTGTAGACGGGAAGTGGCTATATTCGTTTCGACTAGATTGTGTATCGTGATCTCCATTAGATCGCCGCTGCGTGCTAATTTCAGGCTCTAATTCCATGACCGACACAGGTAATACGCTGATCATTGGACGGCCCACATTAGGCGACGGCTGAATATCAAACAATGTGGGTTCGTTCATAGCGATCTCAGCAATTCGACCTTGAGCGCATCAAGCTGCTCTGGCCGTTGAATGAATCTCACTGGCACACCTCGCGCAATTAATCGTGACTGTGATGGCGTTAAATCTCCGCCCTGGCTCTTCCAATCGACGATGATCACGGTCTGGCCTAAGACGAGCAGGCCGTCGATCATGTCATTGATCGGCACGTAATCAAATCCGATGCTCTTGGCATACGCGATTAATGCGGTCGCCGTCGAGTCAATCCGTCGTGCTCTCATCGTTCCGTCCGTTTCGAAACGATACTCATATTCATCATCCTGACTTGGGCCTGGGCATTCACATTCAGCATAATCAATTCTGCAATACGGACAGTTTCCGTCATCGTCGCAGTCGGCATAAAACACCACTTTTTGCCAATGTAGACTCATCTTAGTCTCGCCACTCGATCAAGCTCCACAGGCTCGGCTGCTCCTTTGGAACAACCGGCGGCACATACCGATACTCAGAGATCGTCCGCTGTCCTTCCTTACGCTGACGATTCTCGACCGTCATGCCCAAGTCTAAGCGGCAATCTGAGATCCGCGACCGCCAGGCATACCGACCGCCGATATCTTGCAGCACCAGACCATCCACCCATCGACCCGCATTCGACTTCAGGTAATCAGCCACTCGATCTCGATATGTGACGCGCATGCGTAACCTCACCGGGATATTCATTCTGTTGACGATTCGTAATAACTCTCGATCGCTATTGGCGTCCCTGCCGCCAGCATGAGCTTCTTTCCGCGCTCGTAACACGCGCACCGCCTCGACCACCAGACGCCGCGCTCGTCTTGATATTCTTCAAGATAGCTCGGATGTGTGCATCCACTCGCGCCAATCTCAAATGCTGCCTTTCGCCGCTTCTGGATAATCTTCGAGCAGGCTTCCTTCCACTCCGTCGCCGTCGGCATCGGATAATACTTGCGACCTCCTGCGGCTTGATTGATGAGATCCTCGGCGGCATCCATCACGACATCGCCTGGAATCTCTCGCAAGACGCGCTCGTATGCCCTGACCTGATAACTGTCTACTTCAGCCCTGAACGTTGCGACCAGATACGCCAAGGCGTTCTTAATGGGTGTTCCCGTTGTCGCCATAGATAGCCCTCAGGCTGTTGATGGTTTTCTGGCCGGCCTGCGGTACTGAGAGCGGCTCGTCATCCCATCGCTCTTGATTCAACCAGGTCGCCAGATGCGGAATGAACTGCCCTCCGTCGCGTAGCCACTGCGGTTGTAATCGCTGCCACTGCAACGCATCGAGGATCTTTTGAACTAATTCCGTGTCTGGCTGAATCTTCTCCCAGCGTTTCCGGGCGGCACCTTTGCCGGTCTTACGTGGATACGCTCGCCAGACTAGCTCGAAATCTGTGATCGGCTCGTCCATCATTCGCTCCTATTTCGTTTAAATACAACTCCCCCACGCTCCACTCCTCCCGCCTCCCACCTCTCCCGCAGTCTCTAGTGATTCCTAGATCCTGATCAGCCTGCCCTCCCTCGAAAACGTCGAGGTCGTGTGCGGTCTGCGGTATGAGTCTGGTCGTTCGGTGTTCGTGTCACTCGTCGTTCACGAGCCTTGATTCACTGGTTGCTAGAAGCGTCTAGCCCTGCCTACCGCCGATCTCGCGGCCCGCATGAATCCAAACCCGGCGCTCCGTTCAGACGGCTCAATCCGTCATCCGTATGCGCGATAATGCCTTAATCTAACGTCAAGCTGATAACAAAGTAAAGCGTTTTAAGTCTATTACTTTAAGACGTTCTTCCATCCATGATCTGGTCGCCAGCGATTCATGCTGTCGCGGCGATATACGAAGCCTCGATACACAAAAGCATTCCAGGCATTCGGAATAAGCAGCCGGATATTACGATCAAAGCCGAGATGGACATAACGCATGGTTTGTAATCTTCCCAAATAAAATCACCAGCGGGAGCGCAAGGGTATTGCTCCGCATATTTTTGTCCCAGCTCAAACATGCCCATTGCTGGCGCTGGTGATTTTACTTAACGAGCCAGACGCATTTCCTCGTCCAGGCTCCGCGTAAACACCTTGCAACTGCGAATCATCTCAACGACGAGATCAGCCGTGTCTTTCGCTTCCCTCGACCGGCGATACTCTGCGGACACCTCTGCACGGATCTTGGCTCGATTCGCGGCCTCATCACCTTGTAAACAACGAAGCAGCACTAGCTTGTATTCATGGTCAGCGATCCGTTGCTCATCGTGAACCTTGCCGAGCAATGCCGTCAACGTCATCAACCACTGACGCGCCTGCTCTGGTGTGACGGAGCCGGCGATAATCTCACGCTGAATAGCCGCGATACGTTCTCTGACGCTCATGCTGGCCCTTCCCATGTGGCCCACGTAGTATCTTTCGCTCTGCACATAATCATTACGCGCTCGTCCGCATTGCCGCTAATCTTGATCCGGCCCTGATGAACACCGACAAGATGGCAATTCGCGCACAAACTGATCACGTTCTGCGTCGTCGTCGCTCCACCAGCAGATCGATACACGATATGGTGCCGGTGAATCTCTAATCCTCGATACTCAAGACAGACTCGGCACCGATGTTTATCTCTAGCATCGACTGCTGTGTAAACGAGACGGTCAGCCTTCGCCTGAGCACGTTTCCTGGCCGCTCGTTCACGCTTCGCTGTGCCTTTTACTGGCTTCGGTGACGCAGACATCAGAACGGCACATCGACGTCAGCAATCGGCTTCTTCTCGTCCCTCGGCTTTGACTTGAGCACACGCCAATCCGGTGACTTCTCGCTCGTCTTCTTCGCTTTGAATACGACGACCTTGATGCCGTTGATCTCGCCGGTCATGTAATCGCTGTTCGGCCCGTGTTTGATCCACAGTGCGCCTAGTTCATCGGGATTCTTCTCAAATGCCATCACTTGACTCCAGTCATTGTCTTGATTGCGTTCACTTCGGCGTCTACTTCCTCAAGGAAGGCCAGCGCTTTTTTCTCGTAGCCAGCGATGTCCACGTCCTCGCGCTTGACACGCACCAAGAACGTCTGCAAGGTCGGAGGAAAGCGATCATCGAAGCTGAGGAAGTCGCACCAGTCAGCGCCTGTCACCCACATGTTGTGCGTCACCTGCGGCATGTATTCCGCCGGCACGTCACCGGAGCCGCGCCAATAACGGAGATGTGTAGCTGATTTCGGCACCTTCAGTTCCAAGATGCCTTTAAAACAATCTACATGACCATCTAAAGAGCATCCGGCCATAAAGTCGAGATGCGACAAGAATCCAGTCTGTCCAACTACGTTGCCGGTCAACGATTCATAGGCCAATCGCGCTTTCGGCTCAAGATCGACGCCGCGCTGCATCGCCGCACTGATAAATCCGCTATCATCCTGAGGCTGTCCCGTCAGCCGCTCAGTCACAAGCTGGATACGATAGTCACGACGCGCCGCGGCTTCGCCTGATTTGATCGTGGCAAGCATATCCGCCGCACGGGAACCAGTTAGTCGTCCCGCCCTAGCCGCAAACCACTCCGGCGATCGTTGCTCAGCATTGATGATGATGAAGCTCATTTGACCGTCGCCGCCTTCGATTTGATTGACTCCCACTGGCTGTTATTCGTCTGAATCAGAAACTCACGAAACATCACCGGCGATGCTTTCCATGTCTTCTGCAAAGACTCCATGCCATCCGCAGCCACAGCGGTCAGATCTTGGAGCCATTCCTGGAATCCCAAAGGCATCGCGGCCACAACAGGCTTCTGACTAGCGGCGTTGGCGTCGTCATCCTCTGGCGCAATACCGATCATCGCCGAAAGCGCATATCTCCGCGCATAGGTCAATGCTGACCCTGCTCCCTGCGGGTCATCCTTCGTCGGCTTGAGGTAGAGCGTCCCGCGCATCCACTGGCCAGATGTGTGCAATAGCATCGTCGTAACGCCATAACCGGCTTCGCAGTTTTCCGCCGACTGCACGACGCTCAATCCGTTCGTCGTAAGTGCCTCACGGCATGCGTCCCACACCGACGATAGATCCGCGTAGCGATTCTTGAAGTGCGGATTGATGCTGTCTTTCTTTGCGCCTTCAATTTGCCCTTGCGCCTTCGCCAGCGCCGCCGCTAACTCATTGATCTTTTCTGAATGTGTCATCGCTTCCCTCGTCTCGCATCCCAGATTTCACCGGCCACAGAGCACAGGCCTGCGAATACCACCAGAGCCAGCACCAGCAGAAATACAGGTTCAATACTCATGTCTTGTCCCTTTCCTCAGTTTCGGTCAATACGAGCATCGGCAGACACCGCGCATGCCATGTCCAACCGTTCCAGATAACCTCAGCGCCAGGTCTAATGTGCTCTTGGCAATGGCGGCAGATCGCTAGTTCTGCGATATCTGATTCGTCTGGATAATTCATAGGATCAACCATGTGCATATATATATACCGTCAAGCTGATAAAGTCTAACTGATTTTAATCGCCTCAACGGTCACGGTTCCATTGCCAGATGCTGCCTCACCCTGGAACCACCACCGGCCCTGAGCGTCTCGCTCCCAATCAGACGGAGCCACGCAGTCATACCAATGACGATCACCAAACTCAGCCCTAGTGTATGCCGCAGACATGCAGCCATGCTCCTCCGGCATCAGCATCACGTCCCAGACTTCATGCGATCCATTCACTGAGACAAACGTAATCCGATGCGTTGCTCGGAACTTCATGCCGCCACCTCCTCTGCAATCGCTTTGCCGCGCAGATATTCCATCGCCTTTGATGCCTTGCTTGCGGCGGTAAGAATCGCATTAGAATGATCCGTCAGAAACTTGACCCAATGCGCGATATACGCAGCGTCAGCGCCCGTATTCTCCATCCCAAGTTCGGCACAGCAAAACGCGCTCGTCAGTTCCGCCACCAGTTCCTCGGCGGCGTAGGCGTCGTCACCAAACCGTTTGCCAAACTGCCGATCAAGACGAGATGGTGCGCCTGTCCAGTGGCCGAGTTCGTGGAACACGGTCGCGTAGTATGCGCTGGCGCTGGTGAATGTCTCAAAGTCGGGAATCATAATGCTATCGGTTGATTGCCGATAATATGCGCGGCCTTCGCCGTGACGGATGACTGCACCAGTCGTGCGGATAAAGCCTTCGGCGTCCTCGTCTCTCTCGTGCTGATTGACCGGCTCACGCGGCTCATCTGCGCTCACCGATAAGCCTTCGCACTGCGCGACGTTGAACACGGTGAATGACTTCAGAAACGGCACCCGCTCTGGCCCGTCCTGCGTCTCGCGCTCGAACGTCGAGACAAACACAATCCGGACGCCCTTTTCGCCCTTGCGGACATGACCGCCAGCCTCCTGCGCTTGCTTATAGGTGAGCCAGCGATTGTTGTCGTATCCGGCGTCCTGCGCCCTGATCCAGAGCAGCAGCACATTCACGCCCGAATAGGCTCGGCCCGTGACGTGATTAACCGGCATCAGGTTTGAGCCGGTGCCGCCCGTCCACGGCTGCTTCCACGGGCAGACGCCAGCCTTGAGTTGATCGAGGATGCGGTCAGTGACTTCTTGTGCGATGGTTGCCATGTGCGTCAATCTCCATGAAGGCGGGAGCCTTTCGGCTCCCTGCCCATCTGTTACCGTGCTTCGAATACCACCACGTCGCTGTAATCACCCTTCTTCACTCTCGCGACGTATTCGCATCCCGCAATCTCAACCACGGCACCGTCACGGATTGGCGTCTGCTCTGCCAGACGATTACGCTCGGCTCGATCAGCAACGGTGTAGCTATCCTTCAGCACGGCAGGCACCTGCATCGCCCAGTAGATACCGTCGCCTTCGCGCCGGTAATCCCTGAGCAACTGGCAAGTGAGCCTGTTCACTCCACGTCGTCCAACGACTTCCACTTGGAATGTGCGAACCTGGTCAAAGCTGTCAACCGCGACTTCAAGTGTGTGTGTCATGTGCGTTATCTCCATGACTAATAATTTACTGCTAAGTAGATTACGAGTCAAGGGAAAAGTAACAAAAAACGCAAAAACCTTTAAAATCGCAAAATTAGGCCGAAAATCGCGTATTTTTAGCGATGTGGTAAGATGCCGGTATGCAGATAAAGGCTGAAAAGACTGAAAAGAACCCTGCCGCCGTCGAATTAGGCAGACTCGGAGGCAAGGCGAGAGCCGCCTCCCTGACTGCCGAACGTCGGGCTGAGATTTCCCGTCTCGCGGTGATGGCTCGGCAAGTGCATCGCGGCTGGCCGAAAGGCAAGAAGCGCACACGGCATGAAGCGGCTTAAGCTCTACTTATCAGGCCCGATGACAGGCCTGCCCGAGTTTAACTATCCAGCGTTTGCAGCCGCTGCTCAGCAGTTACGGAATAAAGGCGCTATCGTCGTCAGTCCGCATGAACTGCCGGCAGTAGATTGTCCAGGATGCGAGAATGTAGGCGGCGAGCATTCATGGTCAGAGCATATGCGCGTTGACCTGGCCGCTCTGCTTACTTGTGATGTGATCGTGCTGCTCGAAGGCTGGCAGCAATCACGCGGAGCGCAACTCGAAAAGACTGTGGCCGAGGCTATCGGCCTGATGGTGATTGATTACGAGCTGATGGTATAAACGGCCAGACCAATCCTGATCTGGCCGTCAGAACCTCTACATCACTTTCACGGGATCTTTCGTAATCGTCCGCAAAGCAATATTCGCGCAGCCCACAACGACCGCAGCGGTTTCCGGATCAATAGGCACCGCTCCACTCGTTGAAACAATGATGCTCAACAAATTGACCCAGAACGTCTTCGACTTAAAGATGCTTTTCTTCATTTGCGGAATCCTTTGTTATAGACCGAGTGCTGATCTCCACTCGGCGCGATGTTTCTTGATTGAATCATCAAGCGTCATACCCGCCAGATAATCATAGATCGTTCTACCAAACCAGCGTCCAACTTGCGGGTCTGGCACCCGTCCCGCCTGCGCGTAATCCGCAAACAGCAGTGCGCCCACTTTGTCAAACATGGCGTCACCTGGATACGCCGGCAGCGACGGAGCCGGCGGTGCTGGTCGCACAGGAACGTCACCAGGCTGAATCCATGCGGTCTTAATCGGCGTATCAATTTTACTGACGATTGCCCACTGCGCCACCGCGCCTGGTGTTCCAGCCGCTCCGATCACATCAATCACCGTCGCCGGCGTCCCATCGACGAGGTGATCTGGCCCTTCACCTTTGAAGCACAGCGCATCATTGCTTAGGTCATCAGGATTGCCACGCTTGCCATTCAATCCGAATCGAGGACTAATCGCATGGCATCGAGCCGCCAGCAGTCGAATAAACTCTTCCGTGCGTGCGCTGCCCGTGTGTGCGTGTTGCCACGCTTCGGGATATTCGCGTTTGCAGGCTTCAACTTCGCTTAAGAGATTCGGAATCACGATTTATTCCTCTACTGGATAGACTCGACCATGACTAATGAAGATGCGGTCATGCGATAGACGCACACGCATCTGCGTATAACACGGCATCTCGTCTATCTTGAAGCTAACAATCTGTGTCCAGATTATACCCTGCGATGTAATCTCCGGCTGATATCGTGAGAACTGACACCCTGGCTGCAAATCGTCTCCAGGCGTCCACTCAGCGCCCATCACGCATCATCTTCGCTAAGACAGATGCCCGTCCCTTGACCTGCTGCGCCCACTTCGATTGCAGCATCTCAACTGATGCCGTAACGTAATCATCATCAGCAATCGCAGCCAGCATCCGCGTGAATGTCTTCAGCTTTGGTAGGCCGAGATTGAAGCACATATTCACGAGGACACGCTGCCGCGTATCAGAGAGCGTCGGAAACCACGAAAACGATCGCCGGCAATCTATCTCGGCCTGAGCTAAATCATGATCGAGCAATACTTCGGCTTCTAGTTTCGTGATGCCGGTGTCATCAAGATTGCGCCCATAGCCAATCGAGAGCTTGCCGACGGTATCGGTGTATGGCTTGAGCCGTAATCCCTCATGCAGCATAATTTCATGCCGCAACAAAACGCGAGATTCTAATGTCATCTCACGCTCAATGCGTCAGCCACCAAATGACCACGCCGGCCACGATCGAAGATTGCAACGCCAGCGCCGCGCGAAACACGCCTTTGATATCTCGAATCTCGATATCGTGCATGGACACGCGCCCATTCGTGCGTGTGACCTGCTGCTTGATATCGTCGAGCGTTGACCCGTGGATCGTTTGCAGATCCTCGATCCGTCGCAACGTCCGCGCAATCTCTCCGATCGTCATCTCGTCCACAGCGTCACCCGTTAGCTGTTGGCCAACGCTTGCAGGTCGCTCAGGATTTGCGCCGAGCGATCCGCCGCGATAATGCCTTTGCCGACGAGCGCCGCGAAAATCTGGTTGAACCTCGGGTCAGCCAGATCGACGTAGTCTGCCAGATTGAACTGCGCCATGCCCCACACGACGTCGGCGTCGGTGCTGCTGTTGGCGTTCGCCCACTCCTGCGGCGTCAACACGCTGACCACCTGCGATTTGGTGACGCGGGTCTTCTGCGGCACGGGCGCGGGTGAGAAGGTGTCGGTCGCGGCGTCGTAGGTCATTCCGACTGTGGCCTCGGGACGGTCGGTCACGTCGATGAACGTCCACGAGTCGTCGGGCGGGACGGGCATTCCATTGCTCCCCTGCCACTCCGCGCTGGCGAAGCCATCTTTTACTTGTAGTTGTCGTCGCATCGTTTAATACCATTCCGTGATTTGATAGGTAAACTCTTGGTTTGAGCCCCCAGCATTCGACTGCGATTGCAGATTTGTTGTGGACGTGAGATTGCACCACATCTGGATGTAGGTTGTTGGTGCGGAGGTGTTATTAAAGCGCCAGCCAAGCCAATCAACTGATGTTTTCGCCATATCGCCAACAGCGGTGATCGTAGTGTTCGTGGGGGTTGCTGTCAACGTCACAGTGCCACGCTGCACACTCTTAATCACACCGGGCATGTATTCGGTCACCTCATATACGACTTGCGTCGAGTTGGCCGATGTGTTGTAGCGCGTGGCGGTCACCGTCGTGCTGTTCGTCAATTGAAGCGTAGGGTAGACATCGTTTTGGCTGATGCCGCCATTCGAAAAACTCAGATACCGAATTACCGAGTTATCCGTGTTGACAGCAGAAATGGTGGCCGTGGCTGACGCGGCACTGGTGATATTGATTGTGCCGCGCTGCACACTTCGCACAAACGAAGCTGCGCCCCACTGGGCAATAACGCCGCTCGATCCCAGCGGCCCGATGCCGCGTGTCTTATTTGCATGCTGCATACGTCACCAACTAACTGATGCGATCGACGAATCCTGAGATGGCCACGACATTGGTGGTCGCGCAGAAGGCCGCCACGCTTTTCGCCGCCGCGCCCGTGCCGGTGAGCGGCAACTGCGGCAACACCAGCATCAGACCTGCCTCGGCTGGCACGGTGACCTCGATGGTATTGGCAGTGCCTGTACCCCCGACCTCAAGGGTCACCTTCCGTGCGGTTGTATCGGTGTTGTGCGCGTATAAGGTCACGTTGTCAATAATCGTGCTGCTCGTGCCGGTGGAGTGAATCGTCGTGCCGGGACTGCTCGTCGCCGCCACCAGGATCGGCTGGCCCTGATTCGATCCGCTCAGCAATACCTTCGTATAGGTCGCCATGTTCTGTTCTCTCCCTAGCTAAACAAACTAATTGCGATCACGATCTGGTCGCTGTCGCCCGTGCTTGATACCGCCGACCAACTCGGCGCACTGCCAGCGCCATTCGTCGTCAGCACATAGCCCGCCGTGCCAGCCGCCAGCCGCGCCAACTGCGTCGATGAACTGGCGTAGATGATATCGTTCGCCGCCTGCGATGCAATCGCAATCCCGCCTGTTCTCAGAGCGATCGGATTGTCTACGGTGTTCTGGTTCCAATCGGTCGCCGCGATCAGATCGCCGGTTGTTTTCGATGTTGGTGTGACGTATGCCATATGTCCTCTATAAGTATGCCAGACGCGTCGTTTCTCCGAGCGTCGAACTGCCGAGCAGCCAGACACTCGTTGTATCCAGCGGCGCTAAAACCCAATTAGCCGTGACGAGTTTGCCACCGCCCTGCACGGATAATCCGACCTGATGAATCACAAACGGTCGCGCCGAGAGGCCGGATACCGTCTCGGTGATATCAATACGGTCGCCAGGTTCTCGCGCTAAGACTTGCGTCAGCCGCGCAGCATCACTGCCGGCCAGAGAGACGCTATTCGATTGCACAGATGGAGACGAATAAATCGAGAGCAGGTATTGTGCAGCACCAGCGCCACGACCGGCGTCGTTCTGATACGGCATCTCGACGCTGAGCGTATGTGCGCCGTAGGTATTCTGCGATGGCACATCCTCGGCTTCCGCGATGACTGGCGTGAATCGGATCGCCGTGCCGCGAATCTGCAAGGATGTGATATACGAGACGCCGCCGCTATTGTTCGTGATATCAAAGCGCACGCCATTCGCGCCGGCATACGTGGTCACGACGTGATTATTCGTCACGTCTGTGCCGCTGCCGTCTGCTGCGGTGTTCATCGTGTAATCCGTCGAGGCCACCGGCTCGATCATGTCGAGTCCGGCGATTTTGGATCGGCTCTCTGAAGGATCACGATATGGCCCGAGCAGCGTAATCGTCTCGGCGTTCTGCACCGATGGCTTGGACTGCAACGAGTAGAGCACTTCTGGCGAGACGCCCACATCGCGGGACGTTACGCCAACCTGGACGTGATTAATGATGTCCTCGCGTGAACGCCCAGTCGCCAGCGCGACCATACTGTTATTCGCGGTATAAGACGCTGTTGACAGGGCTGCGCGTGTCGCTCTCGATTCAAATACGAACGTGCCGCCGCCAGTTGTGTCACCGCGCATATAGGCGTAGCCCAACTCAGAGGCGCAGATACGCGCTAATTCCGAGAGCGTCGTTGAACTGCGGTCATCGGTATTATCGAGCGCAATCGCGTAAGTATCCTGACCATTCGCAATCGACCGCGCACGCACCATTGCCGCCGTATTCGGTGATCCGACACCTTCCGTGCGTCCAAGCCTGGTCGATTCACCCAGCAATGACGTGCCGAGCGTCCAGTATGTATTGGTGACGTCATCAATCAGCAGCTTGACCAGATCCGAACTGCTGTTATTGAGCCGCGTTTCCAGACCCCACAGTTTGAACTTGGCAAAGGCATCCACGGCATCGAGTGCCACGACGGTGACACGCCGCGACCGATACAGGCCAGCCTCCGGCGAGACGCTATCAATCGAGCCGAGGAACTTGTAGTAGGTCGTGCCTGAATAAGTCAGGCTGAGCCGCACGATGACGCCCAGGTCGAATCCAGATCGAGCATTCGCGTGGCCAAGACTGTAGTAGCCGATGAGTCCCGCGCTATTACTGGCAGAGTTGTCGAGTTGAAACGTCAACGATCCCGTGCTGGCCACACGATCCGTCGGCCCACCACCGCTGATGCCATACGTGCAAGACAAATCAGAGAGCACATCCGCAGACACATCCGTCCACGCGCCATTCAAGCCGGATAATTTCATCTCAACTGTAACGGCTGCGCTCGGCATTATGCCATTGCTCCTGAAAGCTGCATGGCGTCACGAACGGCTCGACCGATCGCTCGAGGCAGCAGCGCATTCATATCTGCGCGAAGTCCGGCAATCTCTGCCGCCATTGCGCCGTTATCGCCGCCGCCCATATCCGCCGCAAATGCCGCCGCTTGATCGGCTCTTACGACCGCTTCGTTACCGTGCAGCACCGCCCTCGTCCCTGTGCCGAAATTGGCAAACCAGCGACCGAATTGGCCCATCGTGCCAGTCGCAAATTCAGGCTCCGATCCGCCGCCGCTACCGCTCCGGCCACGAGTCGGATCTCCGAAGCCTTCCGGTGGCCCAGGATCTTCATACTGCGCCCGAACAACCATCGTGCGGTCTGCGGTCAATCGGTCAATCGACGCTACGAGTGAGCTAATCTGCCCGAGCAGATCGTTCATTGCCTTGACGACTGTCTCAATCGCGCTATTGATCTTCTCGTATTCAGATTTCACAGGCTCGCCAAACTTGATCTGAGACATGTCCGTGATCTTCTGCCCATTGGCGTCGGTCAATTGTCCCGTGCGAATCAATTCAGCAATCCACGGCTTCATATTCTCCGGGATCACCGTTTTGAATTTCAGCGAGTCATTAACGATCTTATTAATCTCGTCCTTCATGCCGACCAACACGCCGCCGACATCCGCACCACTCATTGTCAGCAGCGTAAAGGCATCAATTACTTTCTGCGCCTCAGCCGTCAATTGTGCTTGCTGAAATGCCGGCCCGAGCGCGGCTAGATCCACGCCGAAGTCCTTTGCAACCTGCGCGATCTTCTGGAAATTAAATCCGGTTAGCTCGCCCTGCTGATTAAAGACATAGCCCATCTCGTAGGCTTTGCCGATCAATCCGTCCAATTCCGTCTGAATGCCAGACAGTGAACCGCGTAGTTTTTCGAGCTTCGTCTTCGATTCCTCAAGCTGCTGATTGAGTTCTTCCTGCGCTTTCTTAGCGGCTTCAGCTTGAGCCGCTAAGAGATTTTGCGTTTTATCGCCGCCGCCGAATAAACCTTTCACCCAGCCCAGTGCCTTAGAGAAGCCAGCGCCGAGCAAACTACCAGCCATCGCGCCGAGCGGCCCCATCGCTGAGCCGAGAGCCTGGCCGAGTGGCCCGGTGATATTCGTGGCGACTTTCTTCCCAATGTCCTCGCCAAATGCGCTGCCGAGTGATGCGCCAAGCGCCTTGATCGCGTTGCCGCCTCCGGCCAATGCCTGCACGATCGTGGCACCAGCCTTCGACCAGGCCGCGCTTAGATTCGACGCTTCCAGAGTGATAGCTTTCGTCGATTCGCTCGTAGACTTCAGCGCAGGTGCCAGCGTTGCGCCATTCGTGCGTGCCCATTTCAGGGCTTCGGCGTCGGCTTCCGTCGTGCGTTTAGCTGTCTCAGCCAGCGACGACGACAAGAGCGGCATATCCGTTACAAGTTTCGCGACGGGAATACGAAACCCATCATAGGTAGGAGCAGCTTTACCTACTGTCTGTTGTAACTTTTCGTGCGCCGATATCTGATCTGTGAGTGATTTCGTGAGCCGATCAATCTGCGGGTCGAGTTCCTTGCTTGCCTCTGTCGCGCTCTTAGTCGCACCAGCATATTCACCGACACGCAGTGAGAGCGTTTCCGCACCGGCAGCATTCTTATCCATAGCCGGATTCATGTGTGCGGCAATCGCATTGCTCGCGCTGAGGCTTTGTTCCTTCAAGAAGCCAATCGCATCGCCGAGCTTCTCTGCGCCTGGAATCTTGGACGCAAACGGCAGCTTCTGGATCATCTCAATCAATGACACCAGCGAATCAGCCACCGCCTGACGCATCACATTGAACGTCAGCACCAATCCATCGACTGAAAACTTCAACACACCGCCAAGGACTCCGGCCAGCATGCCAGCCAGATCAGCCAGTGTGGTCAGCGCTGGAAGTAACGGCCCGATACCTGACATCAGTGCATTTTGCAATGATCGTGTCAGCCGAGTTTGAGCATCATTGAAATCACCAGCGGCCTTGACGCTGTCGCCGCCAAGCAGGTCGGCGTTATTCATGATTTCGATGTTGGCTTTATTGAACGCACCAGCCGCCGCGCCCATGCTTCTGTCAAGTAGTTCTGTCGTTAGTGCTGTCTTGCGACCTTGATCATCAACGCCAGATAGAGCAATTGCAACTGTTTTGAAGGTATCCTCTGGCGACTTATTTCTTAGATCATCAAGTGACAAACCAAGCGCTTGAACCGCAGCCTCGGTTGAATCATCGCCTTTTGCAATCTTCATTGAGAGCTTAGATGCACTCTTGGCGATATCATCAATGGAGATACCAGCGCCCTCGAATGCTTGCTGGAATTGCTGCACAGCATTTGTTGACAGACCAGTCTTCTCAGCAATGTCGCCAATATTGTCTGCGGCATTAATTGCGCCCTTGCCGAATGCCAGCAGTGCTCCAGCCGATACTGCGCCAAGCGACAATCCGAATTTATCAAGACCACCCGTCATGCGCTCAAAAACAGTCGGCTTGAGTGCGCTATCTAGTTCCTTGCCGATCTTCTGAATTTCTGGCGGGATCTGTACGCCGAGTCGCGTCATCTTGTCTATCGCAGCCGTAATCGTGCGATTGACACGTTCCATTTCCGATTCTGTAAGATTTGATGCGCCACCGATCGCCTCGACCGCTTGCACGGCTTTCGTGGCATTGGCGATGATGTTCTCGCCTTTAAAGGCTTTCCCGACTCTATCAACACTGGCTTCGGTGACGCCAGACGCCGCCGCCAGTTTATCGAGCGACCCTTCAGCGGCTCTGGCTGCAGCAAGAAAATTAGAGAAGTCAGCGACGAATTTAGCTGAGACTGCCATTGCGCTCTAACTCCTCAATTAAAACTTTATGGACTGAGACAGGCAGCGCCTCAAACTCAGCCCATGACCAATGCATTACTCGGCAGATGGCGAGTCCGTGCTCGACATACTGCCGCCAGGTTTTCCCAGAGCTTGCTCACCAGTCTCAATATGCGCTGAGACAGCCGCGCTGATGCGTTCCCATGCTGACTTGCTAAGATTGTCTACAGCATCGAAGGTGAACTTAACCGGCGAGCCGTTCCGCATCAGGCTCCATCCAACGATGTACGCGCAGATATTCGCCTTCCATACTTCTTTCAGGTCAGGCTCGATCCGTCCGTCAGCGCGCACTGATTTAATCAATCGCTGCTGCACAGCCATCGACTCGCCGACCGTCAGCTCGCGCTTCACATCCAGCCATTGACCTTCGCCAATATCCAAACGAACAACACTCGGCTCGACAAACCAATCACCCGAACTATCAATCGTCTTCCGCTGCTTAACCATGTTGCTGTATCCTCTCGCCGAGCGTCATAGAGATTCGCTCGTCGGTCTGCTGCAAGTGAACGATCGGATAGGCTAACTCTTGCCGACCTATCCGTAGAACTACGACTAGCGGCGCTTGCGTCATCCGATAGTCATCCGTGCTGACAATATCGCCTGATAATTCACGATCTATCAGAGTCCACGGGCCAAAGGTCGCCGCGACCATATACGACCAACGCACTTCACCCGTGAACCCTGAGAGACGCATCAATAATTACCCGACGCGAGTGCAGCCGCCAGTAAACTGAATATCCGCCTTGAACGTCACCGCGCCAGAGACGGAATCTTCGACTGACATATTGCTCGGAAAGACCTGTCCATACCAATACTTGGCGACACCGACGCCAGCAGGATACAGATAGCAGCTCACCGCTTCAGCCGAATCGAATGCATCGAACGGAATATCCGCATTATCAGCGAAGAATCCATCAAGACTGCCGGTCGCGTTCTTGATACCAGCTACGAAGCTCGAAAAGGTATCACCCAGCGACGTCGTTTCCGCCAGCGCCTGCTCAATCGACAGCGACCAGGCAGACAGATTCGCCACACTCGACGCGCTGCCGGCATTGTTCACCGCCAGCAGAACCGCTCCATTACGACCGTGATACTTAGGCATTGCTTACTCCCTTTGCAGCATGTTGCTGCCAGATGATTAATTGTTCGATGACTTGCCGTGATCGCACTAGCCACGTATCTGATTGCACCGCCGCACGTTGTTGAGCCGCAATCGCCTGACGCCGTGATTCATCGCCCAACAGTTCACGCAATAATGCGCTCGTCGCTGCCGGAGATGATACTACCGGAGCATCAGGGAACTTTTCGTGCCACTCGGCCCGTTCGTCAGATACGAGACAGACTCCCGCTGCTGATAATTCGTAACAGCGAGGATTAAGACTCTCGGCGGCAACAGGTGCCGCTCGGAACAAGTTAATTGCAATCTTCGACCGCTGCGCGAGTTTGATCATCTCCTGGTTCGGTGTAATACCACCCTTCAGGAAGCGATGTAATCCGCTACGCTTCGGCACGTCAACAGGCCGGCAATACAGATGAAAGTCAATGCCAGACCAATCAATCTCTGAGAACCATTTGATCCGCTCAGGAAACATTGATCCACAGAAGAATACATCAGATGTATGTTCCTGAGCCGCCGGCATATCATGGACACCGACTCTCCACGCATGCGGCAAGTATGCGGTATTCGGCTGCACGGCCTTGAATGCTGGCACTGCTGATCGTTCATTCGTCCAAACGCCATGACACGCTGCCGCAACCTTCAATTCCTGATCCATGACATACGGCGATTCTGTGCAGAGCAGCCAGACTCGCAATCCCGCTCGGCGCATCAACTCAATCCGCTCCATCGGGAGAAACATCGCCGTGACAATCACGATATCTGTAATGCGCTTCTCGATGGCTCGTTCGACAATGCCAGAGGTCGCATGGTGCATTACGTCCATCTGATTCGGCTTCGTCCACGCCGTCTCTTGGCTCGCCTTCTTCTGCTTGCGCCAGAGATAATGCAGCCAGTTATGCGCCATCGTCATGCGGCCATCAAGTCGCCATTCGCAGACGTTGACGCCGTTCGACTTCAATCCCTCGACAAGACCGGTATGCACATCATGTGTCGCCCATGATGCGCCAGGATGCACAACAAGCAGATTCATTGCGGATCAGCAACGACGCGATAGATTCCGCCGTTGTGTTGGAAACGATGATCACTCGCATCATCGACTTCTGTATACGCGACTCGCTCATCCCTGACACATAGCATCGAGTCATAGCCAGAGATAGATAATGTCGCGCCGTTTAGAATCGCGTAAATACGATCGGCTGCGGATGAGGCAGCGACCATCGACGTAGAACCATCGACAGCTTTGATCATGTAGCGGACAGATTCAAAGGCAGGCGTAGCCGTGCTCATCTGCGGCTCGTCGAGATGGTCGATAATCTCGACAATCACAAACGGCTGTAATGCACCTTGCGGAGATGTCCCGCGAAAGACGCCGCCTGGTGCTAACGTCGTCAACGTCGCATCATTCGACAACGCCGCGAAAATCGCCGCATCAATCGCTGCGCTGCTCATGACTTATCTACCGCAGCCTGCAAGATTGCAGGCAGTCTCTGCTCGATACGAGCATACATCAGGCGACGTGTCTTGCCGGCTCTGGCAAAGACGAATTTCCCAGGAACGTGCGTCCCGCCTTTATGCATGAATCCGTATTCATACAAGTGAGCATGTGGTGCCGTATTCCTGACTTCAAACGAGACAACATTCGTATCGTCAAGTTTTTCTTTGACCTTGATGCCTCGACGAAGATTACCAGTCTTGCCAATCTTGGTATTCGACCGCGCCTCCTCCGCGAACGCTTCAGCGGATTGACGAACAGTATCGCGGACACCATCGGCGGCAATCTGGCCGGATATCTTCAATGTCGCCATCAGTTCCTTCAGGCCGTCAAACTTCAAGGATGCGCTCATGGCAATTGCTCACACGCCAGCAACAGAAATTGATTCCGCAGCTCGACGTTCTGAATACCGCGCACCATATAGACGGCTGACGATGTGCTGAGTTGCGTCTTCGTCGTGACGCCTGCATGATAACGAATCGTGATGAGATGCGAGATCGGCGCTTCGATCGTATTGGATACCTGGCGCTCGATGACATTCGCCGTGGCTGGCTCAATCCTCGCCCAGACGGTCGCTGGAGAGGCTGACGCAAACGTGTCTACATAGCCGCCCTGACCATCAGACGCTCGCGTCGGATTCTTCACATCCACGCGCTGCCGCATCAGGCCGATAGCGTTCTTCACGGCACCTGCTCAAGACGATATGGCCCGAGCAATCGCTCAATCGTCGTCTTCGTTTTCGAGGAAACGGACATCATCGTCTCTTGGCGCTGCTCATACAGGTCGCCCAACATAAGATAGATCGCCATCTTGATGCCGTCAGGCACTGCTGCTGCCGCGCCATAACCACAGACAGCCCGAACCGTTACCGGCGCAAGTGCATCGGTATACAATGATGGCAGCGACACATCATCATTCAGTTCGATATAGCCTCGGCCAGCGGTTGCGCCACTCAACGTCCGCACCGAATAATTACTACTAGCAAGCGTCTGGCTCACGCCATCTTCGTCTAGATACGTGATACTCGTCACGCTCTGCAATGGTGCCTTCGGCAGAATCAACGGCTGACGCGTATCCATGAAAGATTCATAGCGGAAGTCCCACGTCTGCGTCACTAAAGCTCGCCTGGTATAGGTTTCAACCCATTGACGAGCAGCGACCAACATCCCGCTAATCAGGTTATCTTCGGTTGACTGGTCAACGCGCAGATACAGCTTTGCCTCTGTGAGCGTCAATGGCTCCACAGATGGAGCCGTCACGAGAACACTAAGCGGATGTGATTGCATGGTGACGACGCTTTACTTTCACTTCCGGTTGAATAACGGCTGCAACCTGTGGAGGTGTTATCGCTCTTGAAACGCCCTGGTAAATCAACGCAGCGGCCAGCGTGTCTGGCACATCAACAATGCCGACTCGCAACACGCAATCAGATAGCACGACATCTCGCAACATTTCAATCTTCATACAAGCCCAGCTATATTCAATGGCTGCAACGCGCCATGATCGAGAACTGCGATTGCTGACATATGTGCTTGCGCTGTGCCAGTAATCACAACTTCTTCAACCTTTAATCGAACATATCGATCGCCGCCAACATATCCAAGCGTTGCGGTGTGCTGTGCATAAGATGTCGAATCCAGCACAAGATCGCTCCCAAGCAATCCATTCGCTGCTGTGACTCGCGTTTCATTGCTCATATCTGGCGATGAACTCGAACACAGATAGATCACAAAGTAATGTTGAGAATCCGCATTTTGCACGTCATCAACATGGAGCACGAATAAGCAACTATTGAAACCAAACGTATCAACAATCGTCCCATCAATACCATGAGACAGAGAGACATAATCCAATGCTGGCGTTGTAAAGAAGCCGTGATAGGTGTCTCGCATGTTGAATAAGACGGGACGCACTCAATTAAGAATGCGTCCCGTTTCCATGATTGTGCTAATTACGCAAACGCCTGATCGCCAACCGGCTGCACTGCCGCCAGCGACTGCACAGCGATGGCAGAAAACGCCGCGCTCGCCGTGCCGGTTTCGGTCGCCACAAGCCGGACATACCGCTTGCCGCCGACATAGCCCATCATGCCGACCATGTTTGACTGCGTGCCTGAATCATTAATGACCAGGTTAGAGCCGAGCAGACCCGTCGCCGCCGTCACCGTCGCGCCATCAGACAGACCAGAATCATCGCCAGCCTGCAACGTAAAGGTGAAGTAATTCGACGAATCCGCCGTCGTGACGGTCGCCAACTGAATCACGAATGTGCAGGCACCGAACCCGCGCATGTCGATGATGTTGGTGCCGTTTGCCGTGGCGGTGCGCGAGGCGTAATCAAACGCGCTCGTGGCCTTCAGATCGTCCATAGAATCGCGAAGCATAATCCTGTTCTCCCTCGTTGTAACTGTTGTTTTAGATGAACTTCAGGAACTTGATCGCGTCGAAGTCCACCACACCACCGCCCACACGACGCACCGCGTGGAACGTCACATAGGGATTGTTGGAATACGGATCACGCAGCACCGACAGACCGATGCGATCCACGATCATGTAGCCAGCGCGGAAGTCGCCAAACGCGACCGAAAGGCTATTCGCGCCGAGCGCCGGCATATCTTCCGCTTCGACCACCGGATAACCCAAGAGGCTCGCCGGCGTGCCAGCCTGAGCATTCGGCTGCCAGATGTAGTTCCCGTCGCTGGTCTTGAGCGTCCGCGCCGTCGCCAGCGTGGCCTTGCTCATCATCCAGACCGCGTTCGCACGATAGCCAGCCTTCACCTTGTAGGCGAGTTCGGTCATCTTGTCTACGCCGTTCGCATTGGTGCCGAAGCCGCCGCTGGTGCCGGTCGCTACGTGCTCAAGCTGGCCCCAGGTGCGTGACGAGTCAGCGGTCGCCGCCGTGGTGTAAGTGGTGAAGCCACGCGGCTGCGCCACGCCCGAACCAGCGACAAACGCCGTGTTTTCGCTCAGCGCGAAGTCACGGGCGATCTTCTCGCCAATCCACGCCTCGATATCGACCGCCGCATCCTCAAGCAGGACAGGCGAAATACGCGGCGAGCTGCGCTGGTTGTTGACCTCGATCCGATACTTCTTCAGCGAGGGAGTCGTCGGATCGCTGCTGGCCGTCACTTCGTCCAACCACGACACCGAGAGCTGACCGTAATCAACAGCGCCCTCGATGGCGTTGCCGGTGATGGCCTGGATACGCGCCACCTGACGCACAGGCGACGTATCGAAGATACGCTGCACGATCGGCCCGACAACGGCCTGCGGCACCAGATAACCGCCAGTCGTGTCATCGCTCACGCGAGCGCCCTTGATGCCTTCCAGTCCAGCGGCATCGCCCTTCCGCATAAAGAGGCGGAACGCCTTGCGATGCTCGTCGCTAACCGACTCAGCGGACTGCTCAGAGCGGGTCTGCGCTGCCGCGATCGCCTTCTGCGACTCGTTCAGCTTCTCCAGATCCGCATTGATCTTTGCCAGCTTCGCATCGTATTCCGAAGACGACTGACGCTGTTCAATCGCGGACAGACGCTGATCGTTCGCGGACTTAAACTGTTCCCACGCCTGCGCCTGTGCTTCAAGCACCTGCTTCACTTCATTCATGATATCTGCTCCTTAACGGTTAACTTTTAAATCGCGCTACGAGTGCGGCGACTTCATCCTCTGACAACTTATCAGTCGCTTCTGCCTCACGCAGTGCGCCTAGTCCTCGACTCGCAATCAGTTTGCTTTCGGATCGGGAGAATCCTACATCGCGCAGGATACGCTCTAGACCACGATAGCTTGAGTCGGTTGCTTTGACGGCTTCCACTCGCGCATCACCATTGGCCGGAAAAGTGACAGGCGAGACTTCCCACAAGTTAATCTGCTTCAACAAACGCGCATCGCGGGTGCGGTCGTATTCTTCGCGCACGACCGAATACCCAATCGACAGGCCACTGAGTGCGCCCATCTTCATCAGGGTATAGGCTTCATTGCCAAGCGTCGTATCGGCAAGTTGGCCGACGACATGCAGACCATACTCGTCTTCACGCATCTCCGTCCAGACGCCAATAGGCGATGCGGCATTATGCTGCCACAACATCGCCGGCATCACGCCAGACTCATGCGACTTCCGCAGACTCTCCGCGAATGCGCCACGCTCGACGATATCGCCATAGGCATCAATCACGCCGTAGACGCTGCCGTAGCCTTCAAACATTCTCGGCGCTTGCTGCGCTTTAAACTCGCACGGCATTTGCCGTAGCGACAACTTACGGTCGTCGCTCTTGCCCTCATCAATTTTCATGAGTTCGTCTCGCTTGTTAGTGCTCCACACGCGACCCGGATCGCCGCCCCACAATAGCCATGCAATCTTTCCCGCCGATGGGAAGTCCTCACTGTCCTCGTCCTCGAAGCCAGGCGCTTCGCGGTCTACGGCATGCCGTTCAAAATAGGCATACATCCGACGCACGCGATCAGGCGACAATTCCGAGCCGCTGAGAATCGCTCTCGCGGTGCCGACACCCACAGCCGTGCCACCGCGTCCGTATTCTTCTCGCCACTCTAGGCCGATGATCGCCTCTCGGCGCATCGCTGCCGTTGGCTCTAGATTGATCTCGACGCCCTGATAAGTAGCCATCTAGCGACCCACTGGCCTTACCAATTCGTCTTCGTCGTTGTTATCACTCACGGCTTGCATGTTGAGCGGCTCAAGATACCGATCACCACCGTCGATGGGATTCATGTTCTCGAATGCCCTGATGTCATTGACGCTCAAGAATCCGGCATTGCGTCCGGTGTTATAGGCGTCATAGCGTGACTTCAGGTCACCGCGCATCAGTCCGTCAAGCATCAACTCGACAAAATACGTGCGCTTCTGCTGCGGTGAATCGCTCAAAATCGCGCAGTGGATGGCTTGCTCCAGACGCACCGCCCACGGACGAATGCAATGCGTCACAAACTCAATCGACTGCTGCTCAATGTTGGAGAATGTCGCCTTGTCGAGATCACCGATGAGATGAGGCGGCACGCGAAAAATAGACGCAATCTCTGAACGCAGGAAGCGCCGCGTCTCCAGATACTGCACGTCCTGAGATGTCATCGACATCTTCTCGACGGTCATGCCTTCTTCAAGCACTGCCGTGCCACCGGCACGACCTGATCCAGAGAATGCCCGATTCCACGATTCGCGCAATCTCGTCGCGGCTTCCTCATCGAGCGTTTCTGGATGCCTGATGACCACACTCGGCGTGGCGTCATTTTCCAGCACACGATGCCCATAGCGTTGTGCTGCTCTCGCGCTGCTGAATGTCTCAGCCGAATCACGCAGCACAGACCGACCAATCAGGCCGTCCGTGCTCATGCACTTGAGATGCAGAATCGGCGGATAGCTACCAGGCATCCGCTGTTCGAAGACTTCTGATTTGCCGTGCTCAGGCCGATACGTATAGACCAGACCGTATGAGCCTCGCGTGACTGTCATCGCATCGGGATCGAGCGGCAACAGTTCGACAATAAAGCCGTTGGAATCTCTAACGATCTTCGCGTAAGCATTGCCGCGCAACAATGCATGCGTCAGCAACTGTTCACGAAATTCCATCGAGGTCTGAAACGGATTCGGCTTGTAACGCAGCAGCTCATAAAGCGGATCGCCCTCAGCGCGATCCTTGCCACCATCTGGCCGGCGGCGATACAGAATGATCGGCAGCGATGCGGTCGTTTCCGCAATGACGCGGACACAGGCATACACCGCTGCTACGCTAAACGCGAGGCTCTGTTTATCCAGCGCCATACCATCGCGGATAAAATCCTCAAGCGCCGTGCCGCCGATCATGGTGCTCTTGGATCGCGTCACTGGTTCGACACGTCTAAACAGACGATCAATCAAACCCATGCTTTGTCTTTCTGCACGACTGGCATTATAGAACAATTAGTCCACGACTTTTCAATCCACTTGCCTGACGTCCTGTCAATCCGTTTTTGCGACTGAGCGCCATAATCAATGCGACGATAGCGTCAATCTTCTCAGAGGCTCGTTGCTTATCAGGCGCAATGTTTCCATTAGCGTCAGACCGCACGACCATATTATCAGCCATCCACCGCAGCACGGGATGACCGCCATGCTGCAATCGTCCCGTAGCGAGTAAGGCTGATAGTTCCTTCGTCGGCTCCGAAAGCGTCTTAAATCCTTGACGAACTTCGATAGCGTGCAAGCCGTCAGATTCTAGCTCTGTGGCGAGGCTCATCGCGTTCCACGAATCGAACGCGATCTCTTTGACCTTCCATTCCTTCGCCATCTCGTTAATCTCACGACGAATGAACGATTGATCGATGACGTTTCCAGGTGTGGTCTTGAGATATCCGGCCCGTCGCCATGCATCCAGCGGCACGAGTGCCCTGCGGCTCTGCTCGACAATCGATTCTGGTGCCCAGATCGTCGGCACCACTACCACGCGATTATCAACATTAAAGATTGCTACCGCTGCCGTGAAGTCGAACTTCGAGCTGACGTCCAGACCGATCACACACGGCATGCCACGTAATGAATCTCGGTTAATCGGCTCGGCATTCTCGGCTTTGTCCCAATCCGCCATCGAGATATAGCGATCCAGTTGCTGCACCCACTGCCCGAGATGGAGCCGCCGGAACTCAGGTTCAGCCGTCCCGATATGCTCGGCCTGTTGGCACTTCCGCGCGAGGTCATCTTCTTTGACAGAGACGCCGAGGTTTGGATTCGCCTTTCGCCAGACCACAGGATCGCGCCAGTCATCATCAGGATCAGCGCCGATAATCGCGCCGAACCATGTTGGATCATCGACAATGCCGCGCAAGACTTTGCTGGTGTATTCGTGATGATCCCAGCACACGCCAACCTGACCGACGCCAGCGGTCGTAATCTCGAACACGAGCGGCTGTCTGCGCGTGCCTGTGGCCGTGGTCATCACGTCCATCATGTTGGTAGACTTCATGGCGTGAATCTCATCGAGCACCACGCCATTCGGACGCAAGCCATCGAGCGTATCCGCATCCGCGCCGAGTGGTTCTAGCTTTGAGGCTGTCTGGAGTTCATGCAGATTATTCACCCTGACCTTAATGCGATTCTTCAGGCCAGAGCGCAGCACCATCTGCCGTGCCGCCTCCCATGTAATCTTGGCTTGTGCGCGATGCGTGGCACAGCAATAGACTTCTGCGCCAGGTTCCTTATCGAAGAACGCCAGCCAGAGCGCCACGCCTGCCGCGAGTGTTGATTTGCCCTGACCTCGCGGCTGTTCCAGATAGCACTGACGGAATCGACGCAGACCCGTCTCACGCGACCGCCAGCCGAACAGCGATCCGATCATGAACGCCTGAAATGGCTGCAAGGCAATCGGCTGACCAGCCCATTCGCCCTTGTAATGCTTTAGGCGATTAAAGAATCGAAAGAGCCTTGAGGCCGTCGCCTCGTCAAATATCCATTCAGATTGAGATGACAGATCGCGGAGATGACGCTCACAGGCTAGACGAAACAACGCGCCAGCAGGCGCTTCGCCAGATATGACCGACTCAGCAAATGATGTGACGATATTACTGTGTTCGTTGCGTGTAGGTATGGCCGTCATCCTCAAGGAACTCCGCAAACGGATCGATACCCTCGACAGCGCGTTCGCCCGATACCTTCGCTGATGTCATCGGCGTCAGGCCAAACTCGCCAAGGAAGCGTGCCACTTGGTAAGCCAGTTTCTCGATACGACCGACGAGTGGATTATTCTTCACACGTCGTTGATCTCCATTCATTTCAACGAAAATTGTCTGATAGTTCATGAGCCGGAATTGTTCACGGCACCGCTCTAGATCAGCCCAGGACGTGCAAAGAATCGTCAGCATCTCAGTATGGGCTTCGGTTAGAACTCCAGATTTCGTCATCAATGCTGCTAACCGTTCCCATTTAGCCCTTGCGATATCGTCGCTTGCCACCATTACTGGCATGATCAACGGTTCACCGCTTTTGTATTCCGGCTCTTGGCGGTGATGTTTGCGGGTTTGCGATCCCTGCAACTCACGCAAGGCGGCAGGTTTTCTTCTTCGACCTGAACGTGATGTCCCTGGCATAATTCATTCACATCAACGAAAGGAGTTCATTACGGGCTGACGCATCTTCTCTTAAACAACCCAGCATCGCGCTTGTCACCATCTCAGCATCAGGCTGCAAGACGCCACGGCATCCCATACATGCATGATGTGCCTTAATCATAACGCCGACACCAAGAGGTGATAAACACCGCATCAACGCTTCTGCAATCTGATTCGTCATTCGCTCTTGCACTTGTGGTCGCTTGGCAAACACATTGACCAATCGCGGGATCTTTGACAATCCGATCACTTTATTATTCGGCACGTATCCCACAGTGGCAGTGCCAATGAATGGCAATAAATGGTGCTCACATAGGCTCGAAAATCTAATGCCACGCACCACGACCATCTGATCGCTGACCTCATTAAATACGGTTCCCATAACCGATTCAGGATCAACGTGTAGACCAGATGTCATCTCGCGCAATGCACGAATCACGCGATCCGGTGTATCGCGCAGACCCTCTCGATCTGGATCTTCTCCGATCGTCTCCAATATCAGACGAACGGCTTGCTGTGGCGTCATCGCACTTGCCATCCTTTGTGTTGCTGTATCGACAATCGCCATTCTGGATGTTGCATGATGAGGTTCACACACCAACTCAGCGCACGCTGATCTAATGCGTGACCATTAAACGCAGGGCTTAACAATTGATGAGTCGCTTGACAGGTAGGCTTCGGAATACCCTGACCATAACCTCGGACATATTTCACTTCGTCAGCAGTCTGCTGCCTGATAGCGTGCTCTGCGACTTTGGGACTAACGGTAATCCAATCTAGACCAAGCGCACTCACATCCTGACTTCCGTTTGTCTCTATGGCACATAGGAATCCTGCTTCATGCAGTAGATCGACTAATTCACGATCCACTTGAAGGCCAGGTTCACCACCCGTCAACACTACCCATGCTTTATGTCCTGCGTCATACCAGGATGATGGTTTACCGACAACGTCATGAGCTTCTTTGATAATCTCGTTAGCCGAGAGCTTGCGCCCAGACGTGAATTCGGTATCACAATCAAATCCACCAGGTGAGTCTTCTGATGGCTCCATGCGGCAACGAAGATTACAACCGGAGAATCTGATGAACACGCTCATCTGTCCGGCCCGCATACCTTCGCCCTGTGGTGACCAGAATATTTCATTCACGGAATACTGCTTCATGCCGTCACCGTCACAGTTGATGTGTCTGTCTCCTGAAGTGTGAGTTCTGTCACATTCAGGCCCGTCGAGCGCAACTCGCTCAATAGATGCTCGGCCATGTTTTCCACTGATGTCGGGAACGGCACCTCATAGACGCGACTACAGGCACCACATGAGATCAAAAGATCGCGTGCTGGATCATGCGCATGAAGCAATAAAGAATGATCTAGCTTGTCGAGTAACGGCTGCACCATTGCTTCAATATCACTAAAGAGCATCGTAATGCTGCCATTTCGTTTTTCGGCAACCTTTATTGATAGGCCATAACGATGACCATGCAGTGATGCACATTTGCCGCCTATTTCTTCGTTACGATGTGCAGCATAAAACTTGAACGTCTTTGTAATGTTCACGACACCACCATCAATGGATCACGCACACCGGCAAACATGAACGCTTCTTCTCGCTCAGTGCAAGCGCCACATTTCCCACATGGCGTCTCGCCACCGACATAGCACGTCCATGTTTTTTCATATGGTACCTGTAGATCCGTACCGCGCTTACAAATGTCGCCTTTGGTCATATTGATATATGGCACGTAGAGACCCAGGGCATGCCAATCACATACACGGAAAGCATGTTGCATTGCCTTAACAAACTCCGGACGGCAATCAGGGTAGATCGCATGGTCGCCAGAGTGCGCTCCGTATGCGAGGCGGTCTGCTTTACGAGCAATCGCAATTGCACCTGCGGCGGCAAGCATCGTCATGTTACGGTTCGGGACAACCGTGATTTTCATATTTGGCTCATCGTATTTACCAAACGGCACCTCGACGGTTGGATCACTCTGGCTATTGCCCGTCAGGAACGATGAGAGATTTGATACATCCAGCACATCGAATCGAACGCCAAGTCCCTCACATAACTCGGCAGCGCATTTCAGTTCTTTGTTGTGCCGTTGCTTGTAATTCACGCCAATGGCCTCGACCGTGTCACCATCACGCACCAGGTCATAAAGCAGTGTGGCAGAATCCATACCGCCAGAAAGAATCAACAATGTTTTCATGATGTCTTTCCAAATGCAGAGTTATGCCGTTGACTATCTGACGATGGCATCACAATAGCCAATCTCACGTTCGTTTGTGATTGCTCCAATGCCGTCATCGCGCCAGACCATTTCTGCCTCGCTCGTTGTTCTAACTGTAAATACCATTCCACTTCTGCCCGAAGATTCTGTTGAGCGCCACGCCAATTTATATATTGATTATCCATGCTTGCCCACCGACCATACTTACATGGGCCGATCTCCCAATTGGTTGCATCGACAGAATGCCAGGGCAACATCATGATCGACTTTTCAGATCCGAAACCAAACCCATGTATTTTCTTCGGCCATACACGAGAGAAGCACTGGCTTGCCCATTCATTCTTCTTTCGATAGCCTACTGCGCCACCGAGAGCAATCTTTGGATAATCCCTGGCGATGGTTTTCAACACATGCTCAGGTTCTCCGACGTGATAACACGGAATGGCTTCTATTCCTTGACGCCACATTTCTTCGCAGTTCTTCAGTGTCGCCTTCCAGTCCGAGATGACATCAAGAGCGAACACTTCCG
>Ga0222713_10001112_pt1 | contig 30798 bp, 65 predicted proteins | sample C33_649DmetaG_FD_165061 | JGI IMG/M metagenome (GOLD analysis project Ga0222713, IMG submission 165061) | Estuarine water microbial communities from San Francisco Bay, California, United States - C33_649D | ecosystem: Environmental > Aquatic > Marine > Unclassified | place: USA: California... | reverse complement strand
CCGATGAACCCATCACCCTTGCCGATGTGATGGACAGGATTGAGAACTACTGCTACGACGACTTTGCGGAAGTAACGCACTTGCGTGACCTCATCTTCCAAGACGAGAACGGCAACGAAATCACCGACTACGAGGAGGACGAATGAGCGTTCGCTTGACCGAGAAACGCCTAGACATCATCATTTCGGCGTTGGCGTACTGGGAAACGATACTTGAGGATGGCGAAGGCGTTTGTTGGGAAACGGAAGCCGAGTACCGCCAGCAAGAAAAAGAGCGCGAGCAAGCGTTCATGTGGGCGCATCAAGAACTAGCAAAGAGGAAGGCACGAAAGACAGCATGAATACCCAATACGCACATCTCCGAGCCTTGATTGGCAAGCGAGTCCGACTCCAATACACCAATGACCCGTACACGAAACTGCGTCAGGGCGACGAGGGAGTCATTGACTTTGTGGACGACACGGGAACTGTGTCCGTGAAGTGGGACAGTGGTTCTTCCTTGGGACTCAATGCCGAGTTTGGTGACCGCTGGGTGGTGATTTCGTGAACGACGACACCACTTCCGATGCGTTTGATCTTGCGATGGACTATCGCCTCATTGCTGGAGAACTGTTTACCGCACTGCTTGATACCGTATCAACCAAGGGCTGTAAGTGCGTCCTTGAACCCGTAGTATCAGAATGGTACGAGGGTATGTCGGAGATGGACAGTATTTCTGACCGTATGCGGTACGCAGTAGACAATCCTTTCCCCAACATTGAAGATCCTATTCGCCATGTGTGTAAGGCTTGCTCTGCGATGGAGGCATACCAGCAGATTGTTGGCGAGGAAGCAGTCTTGCTGGAAAAGAGGAAGTTTCTCAGTGACCCCGAAGTTATGCCTCCCGACATTCGGGAGATTCTTGAGGACGAACTTGGTCATCTTGACAGCGAACAGGTGATGAGTGCGTTCATGGGCTTGACGACTGATGAGAGTGTCATCCAAGCCATTGAGAGAGCACAAGAGCGTACTTCTCAGTACCTGCGTGACAACGATAACACCACAGACTGAAAAGTTACTGGGTCAGGTTGTTATTTAGATAATCTAACCCTATTATCCACAAGCAAGTCCTCGCATGAGGCAAACAGAAAGATACAGAAACATGGAAGAGATTACCCCCGTTACCACTCCCCCGAGGGTAGCAACTATTGGAAACCGCACATCTACGGGTCGCAAGGGCAACCCCAATCGCTACGCCTACACCGTGGGGCGTGTTCAGAAGATGGTTCGTGAACTTGTCAAGACACCGAACCAGTGGTTCCTTGCTCGTAAGGATGCGACCAACCGTTCGTCGTTGGCTCCGACGCTGAGTAAGTACCCTCAGATTCATGTTGCCACCCGTAAGACGGCAGAGAAGACGTACGACATTTATGTCTGTTACGTTCCCAATGAAGACGGAAGCATGGACAGCATTCTCGCTAACGACATTGCGTCGTGGATTGAGCGTGAGGAGTTGAGTGCCGAGCGAGTAGCGGACGAGAAGCGTCGTGCGGAAACCCGTGCCAAGCGTCAGTCTGCGACTCCTCCGTTGCCGAGCAACATCTCCATCCCCGTTATCTCCGTCTGACCTGCTAGGTTAGCACCAACACGGCGACGCTACACGGGTAGTTAGCCTCTAAGAGAAAGAATAAACAATGAGGAAGATTACCTGTATCGTTGCCCTGCTTGGGCTATCTGCCTGTGGTGGGACACGCACGGTTTATGTCAATACGACCGAAGCACCCGACACTACTGTCAAGGTCGTCAAGACCACGGATGCTCCGATTGCGACTCCGGCTCCGACTTCTCCTCCGATCACTTGGACGGAGGAGGACGAGTTCTTGTATGACATTGAGACTTCCTACTACGGAACCATCTATGTCTCCGATTACGAAATGATTGAGACGGGTCGCCTCGTCTGCGACGCACTCCTGTCGGGTTCGTCTGGCGAAGATGTTGCGTGGGCGATTGTTGGTGCTGGCGGTGATACCGAGTTCATTACGGCAGTCGTTTCGTCGGCGGTCGCCAACTTCTGCCCCTCACAGATTTACAAGTTTGAGAGTCTGTGATGAAGCGACTTATCCCCATTCTTCTCCTCGCCGGTTGCTCGTCGGGGGTGACCGGCGGGGGGACGAGCACTCTCGCTCCCTTGCCGACAACAGGAGCACCGATTATTGATACGATTCCGTCAGAAGAAATCATTTATTCCGCACAGGAGTTTGCTTTCTTTGATGATGTTATCTATCTCTATGATGGCACTCCCGTATTGAGCGAAGAAACACAACTGGAGTACGCCGAACTGTGGTGTCAGTTGATGGAAGACGGTATGGGCGATACCGATGTTGTTGAGCGAATCAATGAAGGTGCGATAGACAGGGAAGACCGAGCCACGCACTTCGCCATTGTGCTTGCTGGTATTCGTAATCTCTGTCCGTCCCAGTCAGGGAAGGCTGAATACATCGCCCTCAACGCCCCTCTGCCCTGACGGTTTCCACCACCGTAACGTATTGCGACATTAGAAAGGGTTAGTCAATGTTCCGAGAGAACTGGGAAGAGGCGTTGCCGTCCGATACGCCGACACTGGATGTGAAGTTCACTCCCGATCAGATTGATGATCTCATCAAGCATCTGTATCGACTGGAGAAACACTACGGAATCGTCGTGACGGCGATTACTCGTGGTGATGTGGAAGAGGCGTGGAAGAACGAGTTTCTCGCAGAAGACAAAGAAGCACCCACGTTTACTGACGAACTGTGGGACAAGTTCCAAGATACCTATGAATGGCGTAAGGGATTTGCCGAGGTCATGTGGGATGCGGTACATCAACTAATGGTTGGTGCGATGTACGACTTTGTTCTGGAACAAGAAACTTCTGAAGAAAGTTTGTAGGACAGGTTGTGAAACTGATTATCTGCCCCTAGCGTAGTCTTCACACAACCACCACTAGCCCACGAAAGGATACTACTGTGGGACTTGACCAATACCTACACGCAAAGCGTTACACCAGCAACTCCGACTGGCGACCCGACGAGGAGAAGCAAATCTTCTCTACTCTCGCCAAACTCGCCAATGTGGACGAGTTCATGGACGACTACTCGCCGTCTATCACGATGGAAGTGTGCGTCGCCTACTGGCGTAAACAAAACGCCATTCACAACTGGTTCGTTCAGAACTGCCAAGACGGAGTGGACGATTGCCAGCAAGTCCATGTTGGGCGTGAGCAGTTGGAAGAACTGCGAAAGGTGTGTCGTGCGGTACTTGCCGACCCCTCGCTCGCCAGTATTCTGTTGCCGACTGCCGAGGGCTTTTTCTTCGGAAGCACCGACTACGACGAGTGGTACACACGGGGTCTGAACTACACGGCAGACAAGATTGACAAGTTGCTCACCATGAATGACGAGTGGTACTTCTACTATCAGTCGTCTTGGTGACTAGCGTCACAAATGCCATGTTGGAAATACACATCATTGGAGATACCCTACACACCATGACTACCACCGAAACTACCTACGACTGTGCCACCGCCGAACTGACGGTTGGCATGACTCTCCCCAATGGGGAAACCATCATCGCTTTCCGCAAGATGAGCGACTACCGACTCTGCGAGGACGGGGGCTACAACTACCACCTGTGGTACGCAGTTGCCGTGCGTGGTGGCAAGAACTTCCACGACTACGCCACTCGCACCATCTCTGCCCTGCCCCACGGGTGGAGTGTTGGTGGTGGCGACTACTTCCACAACATTCACGACGCTCTCAAGAAGATTGGATTGGCACAATGACCCCGACACTTTCGCAAGTTGCCCACAAGGTGAACGAAATCGTTGCCCGTGAGACGGACGACCCCTTTGAGTTTGAGACTCGCCTGTACGGGTGTGACCCCGATGGGGTGTACCTCTTGGGTGAGGACAGCGACCCCTACGAACTGATTTGGGGTACACCTCGCCCCAACGGGCTGACCGCCGTTGCCCTCGTTGCGACGGGTTGGGCTTCCCCGACCTGCGATGAGAATGTGCGACCGAGCCAGCACCCCGAGCGTATTCGTGTGCGTGTTGTCGCCTGTAAGGGGATGGACTCGTTCACTTCTCTGATGACCAAAGCCGACGAGCCTGACGATGTGACCGAGCAGGAAGATGGCGAGGGTGCGTTGCGTGACGCTTTGGAAGCATGGTGGTCACGATGAAGCGTGTCTACCTGACGCAGACCTACGAACTGACCATCACGGTTGATGTTGATGTTCCCGACGATTTCACCGCCGAGGACATGATCAACACTCTTGCCGATTTCCCTATCAACGCTACGGTGGAGAGTCTGTGGTACGACACGGGTGCGAGCAACGATGTTCCCGAGGTGACTGTTGGCGACCTGTGCGTGGACTCTCTTGTCTCGCTCAATGGACTTGGTACGACCATCATTACCGACGAGAATGGTGACGTTGTTCTCCAAGCAATCTGATTATTTCTGAGAAATACTTACTGCGTGAGGTTGTTGTTGTCGTAAATGGCAGATACGCTAGTACCCATGAACACGACCACCAAGATCACCGATGAGGAGAGGGCGAACATCATCGCCTTGGCTCAGAAGAAGTTGAACGACATTCCGCACACCCAATTCACCGAACTGTGGTTCTCCTACGGAGACTACAGGGTGGAGGTGTGGTGGGAGTATTACTGCTACTACGTCACCGTCTACTGGGAGTCCAGCGTCGGCGTGTCGCAGGTCTGTGGTTTGGGGCAGTTGCGTCACACCGAACAGGCGAGGTAGAAATAACCAAATCAGAGGTTGTGAGTATCGCAAATACACGCTACACTCATCCTCACGGTCGTCTGAGCGACCATAAACAGTCTTTTAGGCTCAGAGCGGAGGCGCAAGCCTCGTAAGAGAACCACCCAGACGGGGTTACAGTCCTGCTGGGGTTACGACCTGTAAGTCGTAACAGGGTAGCGAAGTCTCCCGCATCGGGGGAGAACAGCGAGTCTCGTATGCCGAGAAAGCCCCTCCGTGTGTAGCCGGTCGCGTGGGGCGACAAATTAGGCTACGGGCGCAAGGTAGGCGTTGCTTGACAGGCAGAGGGTCGCTCCCTCTGTCCTCCCCCATACTGCTGTGGGAAACAGCGGTGCGATACGGGTTGTCGTGACCTTGAGAAGCCGTATCAGTAGGAGTCACGCCGACCTGAGCATGTCGTAAAAGGTGCTCACTTTACATTTTCCCCAACGGACAGCCGTTCTGCGTGCTGATAAGCCCCGCGTAGCGTCGAGTGACCCATAAATCTACCCACGGTATTGACCGCCCCCGTGTTCCAGTCAATTTGACGAACGGTGTAACGACGCACGGAACTGGGCAGATGTGGGTCTTCCGAGGTAACGAAATAATCCCCAAATACCTGTGGGTAAATTTTGCTGTCGAACCACGCCATCGTGATGCTGTCGAAGAAATGATGTCCCGCTTGTTTGTTTCGTTCGATGATGTCGTCGATTGTTGTCATATCGACGAGTATCTCATAGATGAATTTCTCCGGCAAGCATCAAACTTGAGTTGATACAACTCAACCCTTTCCGCCACCGTAAGAGTTAGCCGTATCGACTCGAGCGGGACTATTGCTCGACGCTCGAGTGGCAACGCATTTGTTGAGATTTGTCCACGGAAGTTATCCACAGGTTTGTCCACACCTCTGTGGAAATCCACACGGATGGGTCGGAGACAGAGTAGGTATGAGCATCAACTGGCCGACCGGACACACGGAGGCACTCAAGCAAGTCATCACCGCCATTCTTGACGAGGGTCTGATTCACACCCACGGCGACACGGAGGGCTGGATTCGGAGTCTGGACACGAACAAGGCGTTCGTCAAGGACGAGACGGTCAAGAACTTCGTCATGCTGGTTCAGAACGTGATGCTGGACATGGCGTTGGAGCCTCTCTCCTCCTGACCTTCGGGGGGGGGCTGGACATGACGCTCCAGCCCTCCCCACGTCCTGACCTTCAGGGCAGGGCGCAGGCTGACCCAAATCCATACCGGCAACGGCGAGACAGAGAAGACATGAACATCAACCCCACCACCACAGGAATCATCACCCTCACCCCCCTCCGCAAGAGTGGCGCACCTCGGGTCGGCATGGCGACGCACGGTCTGGTCACAGACTACGCAGAGCATGAGGACGGGTCGGTGTCGTACTCGGTCGTGTCGCACCACTACGTCGCCCGAGGCATCACGGAGCCGTACATCTTGGAGACCCTCCGCTACAAGCCGAATCGTTCTCGGGTGGCGTTGGAGTTCACCTCGGTGGCAGACGCACCGCACCTCGCCAAACAGTTCGGGCGACTGTACTACACGCAGGAGATGGCAGTCAGCGACTGCGAGTGACCCGAGCATCAAGGGGATTGGGGCGAAAGCCCCCTCCTCTCGGCATGGACTGGCACACGGGACTGCGGTGCTACCCTGCCGAGCATGGATGAATCACGACTCGAGGTGTACGACATCGTGATTCGAGTCGTGGCAAGCGAAAAGCCGACCGACTTAGAACTCGGCGACATTTGCCTCCAACTCGCCGACTCGCTCGAGAGTCCCGTTGTCGAAGGCGTCGATGGCAAGTATGTGCCTGCCGATTTTCATTTCAGCGGATGGAGACTCGAATTGTTTGAGGAGGATGGCACTCGAGTCTGGATGTATTCAGCCAATCCTGACTGTATTCCCGACCCCCCATCGAAGCCTGAGTCGAGCGAGCCGGGGCTCCCGTATCGCCGGTTGAGGAAACTGTTCCCGTGGAAGAACGACTAATCTCACAAATCCTTATGAGTGACGTTGAGACAGAGAGGGTATGACCACCACCATCATTCCCACCGAGAGCGGAACCTACTCCGCTGAATACACGAATACCTGTTCCTGTGAAGTCTGGAACGAGGAAACCGACGAGTGTGTCCCTGCCAACGACTGCTATGGCGACTGCTGGGACTTCACCGTTGAGGACTTCGCCAACATCACCGAACACTTGTTCTCCGAGAACAATCAAGGGTTCCGCATCACGGGTTTCCCCGTGTGGAACGGAACGATTGACGGATACTTCTCGGCTCGCAACGCCAGCGAACTGCTGAACGCCATCACTCCCGACCGTACCGAGTGGCGACTGGAAGTCACGGTTCACGCCGACCACCTGACGGGCAGGCTGTACCACCACGATGCTCCGATGGGAGGAAACATCGTGGTCACTCCGTTCAGCGAGGAGGAAGAATGAGCGAACAAGACTTCGCCTACTGCCAGAACTGCGAGACACACACGGGCTTGTTCGTGGAGAAGTACGACCACGGGACTGAGTACGCCTGCGACACCTGCGAGGAAATGTGGATAGAGGAAGAGTGACCGAGATTCTTGACGGCTCGGAAGTCCTCATCACCATCAACGGGCAAACGGCTTCGCTTCGCACTCGCAAACTCACCCGCTCGCAGGGGCCCCGCTTTGTGCTTGTTCGACAAGAGGACGATTCCCGTAAAGGTCAGGTTCTTCTGTCGTCACTCGCAAGCAAATGGGTTGGCTGGCTTCCCAAGAAAGAAATCATCATCCATCGAACTCGAGCATGACGGGACTCGGCACACTCGAGCGACGCTGAGGAGTTCTCGGTTTCCTTTCCGCCACCGTAATAGTTAGCCGTAATAGCGGAGTCCCGTTCACTCGAGCGTACGGGCGCGAAGCGAGTTATCCACAGCCCACTTATCCACAACCCACTTATCCACAGCCTGTGGAAATCCTTACTGACCATCAGGGGACAGAGTAGGCATGGAGGTGACAATGAACGGTACTTCTTTCCGTCTCGCGATGGCGCAGAATCTTCTCGCCACTCTCGCCGAGGCAGAGAAGCATCACGGCAGAACCGCCACGACCGCTCTCCGAGCGACCGTCGCGCGATTCATCGCCGAGTTGCTGGTCTGACCAGACGGAACCCTGACTGAGAATCGGAGGCGCAGAGCGTCTTGGCAACAGAAGCGGTGTCCGGTGGGGACGGGGTGATGCGACCCCTCCCCGTCGGACGGGGGGCGAACGCCCTCCGCTCCCCCACACGGGGGCGCACGGGTCGCCACGAGCGACCGAGGCGGGGCTGGCAAGCCCCCGTTCACGGGCAACTACCTCCACACCTCAACGCCCGAGGGCGGTGGGCTTCCGCTCCTACGGAGTCCCGTTAGCATCACCATCCAGCCCACTTATCCACAGACCTGTGGAAATCCTTACCGACCATCAAGAGACAGGGGAAGTATGAACACAACCAACACACAAAACGACCTGCTCAACGAGGCTGGTTGGCGTGGCATCCTGCGAGGGCAGGACGACAGGCTCAACGGTATGCCTCGCAACGACGCTCCTCTCTCCGGCGAGTGGGCTGGCGAGAGCATCACGGAACTGCTGGGCGACCTCATCATCAGCGGTGGGGACGACGGGGACTTCGTGAACGACCTCTGCGAGGCATACGAGCGGTGCTACAACCACGCCTACGACGACTTCCCCAACGACGACGACGAGGAGGGGTACTGAGATGAGCGACCGAAAGTGGTATGTCCTCATGGCTCACCTTCCCATCAACAAGGATTATGAGGAGTTCACCGCCATACACGGACTGTTCCCGTGCGAGTGGCGTATCTACAGCGAGACCGAAGTCCCGCGCCTACTTCGTGAGCAAGAGCGTTGGCGTAAGTTGTACCGAGAGGTTCAGGTTCGTGAAGTCTCGGCAAAGATAGTAAGCCTGTGAGCCACTATCACGTTGTGGACTGGGGCGACAAGTTCATCTTGTTCTCAGGGACGCTTGATGAGTGCCTACAAGTTCAGCACTCGACCTATGCGGGACTATTCGTCCTGAGTGACGAGGAGATAGCCGAGTTGGGCGACGACATCTTTGCCCGAAACGCCCAAATCCTTATCAGAGGCTCGGGGACAGAGTAGGTATGAGTGGATACAGCATCAAGCACCTAGCCCTAAAGACACGGCACCGGCACGGCTGGACAATGGCGTTCAGCGAGGCATACGTCCTAGAGCGTTACGTCAATGGCGTGAGCCACGAACGAGCGTTCCGTCTGGCGATGCGAAACCCGATGCTTCGGGAGAGCGACAAGCCGAGGGTGGGATGATTGACCAAACACTCAAGGCAATCCCCGAACTCATCGTTGATGCCGTGTATCGGACTGGTAGAGAGGTTGATGGAATCTACTTCAGCAAGTTCGGTGGCGTAGTCCCGATAGTCGTCTACGACCACGATTGGCAGTTCCATGTCCTCGTCCGAGTATGGGACGACTACGACGACAACCCCAAGTGGGCATACTCATTGTGGTTCGTTGATAGTGATGGGGCAACGAAGGTGCGGGACTTCCCCGAGCACGAGTGGGGTACGGGCAACATTCCGTACGTCGCTTCTGCCCTCGTTGTTGAGGAGTGGCACAAATCCTTATCTGACGGCAACGGACAGTAGAAGTATGAACGACACCGACGAACTCAACACAGAACTATTTGACTCAGTACGGGAGTATTGCGAAAACGCCGTACTCGTAGCGACTGACGGTTGCCACAAGATTTATCTCGCTATGGACGACATCGAAGCCGACTGGTTCCGTGAGAACTACGAACACATCGTGGAGGGGACTCCCGAGGAGATGCTCGTCACCGTCATCGGTTGGTACGAGAACTCGTGCTTCTTGCGGTTCGTGAACGCCGTCTATCACAACGAGGACGACCCCAACGCTGGTTTCGTCACCCTCATCAGTCAGTTTGCTGACGAGGACGACGAGGACGAGGAGTGAGTCCAAATCCTTACGACACGACTGGAGACAGTAGAGGTATGAACAACACCACCACCACACACAAGGGCGACATCGTTGCCGTCAATGCCTACGGGAACATCGTCTGGTTCCACTACCAGAGTCCCACGGGTGACTCCTCGGACTTCGGGGTGATGACGATGGAGTGCCTCAGCCACGAGCAGGCTCTCATCATCGCTCGCTTCTGGGGAGAGAAGTTGGGGCTAGACCCCCAGTTCTACCCGAGCAAGTAACAGTCGGCGGGGGCGGGTCGGTGTTCCCCGACCCCCGCACCACGGGGCTGCCCTCCCCTCACCTCACCTCCACATCCCGAGGGGAGGGGCAGTTTCCCGTCTGAACACCGTTCGCTTTCCGCCACCGTATTACTTAGACACGAGTAGCGAAGCCCCGTCTCACGGATGAGACGCACGAGCGACTCCGCTTGGTGTTATCCACAGGTTTATCCACAGCCTGTGTGTTTCCTGTGGAAATCCTTACCGACTATCAGGGGACAGAGAGGGTATGAACATCACAACCATTCCCAAAACAGACAAAGACCAGACCGCCCTGCTCGTCGTGAACTGCGAGGACAGCACGGCGGTCAGCAAGGTTATCGTGACCGTGCGAGCGGAGTTCGGCGAAGCCTTCGTCCACGTCGTCTACCGCTCGGGAGCGGAGTGGGGCTACTTCGTCCCCAACAGCGTCGTTCTCGTTGGTCTGGGCGAGCAGTCGGTCGGGCGGTTCGTGGCAACGGTCGTCAAGCCGAACGCCACCTACGCCGTCCACCTCAACAAGGAGCGAGAGGCGGTGGGGGTGTGACCCCCATCGTTCTCCTTCTCCTTGCGGTGGGTACACTTGCGGTGTGCCTCAACAGGGCGTGGGAACGACAACACAGGAGAGAGCGATGAACCACGACGAACTCACCACAGCACTCGCCAGTATGGACATACCAGCGATGAGGCGGGACATCGGAGAGCCACCGAACATCGTTTCGGAGAACCTCGCTTGGCTCGTACGAAACCTTTCCATCAACAACTCAACCCACGAGAAACTGGGCGAGGTAATGGAAGCCCTACAACAACTACGCACCGAATGGTGGAGTAACAAATGACAAATAGCCCCGCTTCGCCGGTCGAGCAGGTGGATGAAGCCATCGCCGACTTGGCTCTCGCAGAACGAGAAGCCGAGACAAACCAACTGCGTGAACTGCTCACGCTCATCGACGGGACTCTCCGAGAGGTGGGTGGCACGAACATCTGCTCGTCGGCTGTGGTTGCCGACCACCTACTGGACATGAGAAACCTTCTGTCGGACGTGCTAGACGGGCGTACCGCCTAAATCCTTACCACCCTTCACAAGACAGAGTAGGTATGAACACCAACACCAACACACTCAGCCCCATTGCCGAAGCCATCGTGGACGGATACTGGACACTCTGCTCCGGTGGCGAAGCCGTCCAAGCCGCGATTGAGGACTTCCTCTCTCGCACCCCCGAGAGCGGAATGCTCCCGTGGTCGCACGACGGCGAGTCCATCGTGACCCCCGAGGATTTCCTGACCGCCATCGTGGAGGTTCTGGAGTTCTTCCGAGTCAAGGGGGAGGTCGTGTGACCCCCTCCGAGTTCGTCGCCTACGCCTCCCGCTCGTGGGACACGGGGTCCCGTTCCGAGCGTTTGGGTCAGCATTGGTTCAACCGTTTGTACGAAGTGCGACCCGACCTCGCCGAGACGGTGGTCGGGACTCCGCTCGACCCGTTCCACAAGGACTATGTGCCAGCCGAGTTCATCGCATACATCTACGAGGAGTGGGGCGAGAGCGAGTAACGGGCAAATCCTTACTGGAGTCCAAGGGACAGAGTAAGTATGGAACTGATTGACTACATTCTTGAGCCAGCCATCCCCTTTGGGCTTATTATCTGGGGGCTTTGGGCGATTTTCCGAGAAGACATCCAAGACGCTTTCCGAAAGGACGACAAGCGATGACCTGCCACTACTGCGGTATCACCCTGACCGACCACATCGTCAAGCACGGCGACCATCTTGCCTGCGAAACCTGCGAGGCGTGTGCCGAACCCGAGAGCGGGACGTGATGCGCATCCCTCGCTGGCTCACCCACAAGACGCACCAACTTCATCACCCCAACGGGTACATCATCTATTCCGAGTCTCGTCGGCTTGGTGGAATCATCACGAACCTGTGTGTGTGGGATGGTAAGGAGTGGCACCAAGCCCCGCTTCACCTGTGGAACAGGCACACGGACATGGATGAGTTGCTTCATTGGACGAAGGCACATCTTCCTGCCGACGCTTTCCGCCACCGTAATACCTAGACGTAAGTGACGGGACTCCGTCCGGTGACGCACGCACGCACGCTTCGTTAGGTTTATCCACAGGAGCCTCTTGGTTGTCCACACCCCTGTGGAAATCCATGTCTTCTCAACGGGGACAGAGTAGGCGTGGAGGAGGTGATGATGAACGGTACGTCGTTCCGCTTGGAGATGGCTCAGCAACTGCTGGCTACTCTCGCTGAGGCTGAGCGCGTGCATGGTCGCACGGCGACCACCGCGCTTCGCGCGACGGTGGCTCGCTTCGTGGCTACCCTGCTCGCCTAGTAGCCCCACAGCGGATTCTGAGTGAGACTCGGAGGCACGGAGCCTTGGCAACAGAAGCGGTAGCCCGCAGGGGGGACGGAGGACGACCCTCGGCGGGCTGGTCGGGTGAAACCCGCCGAACACAACATCAGCAGACACACCGCCCCACACGGGCGGTTTTTTGCGTTTTGACGGGAAAGTCCCGTCTTCTCGCTCGAGCAACCAAATCATCGAGTCGAGTCAGCCATCGACCGCTCGAGCCATCGACCGCTCGAGTCGGGTCGTCCCGGGACTGCCCACTCGACCACTCGAGTCCTCGACCACTCGACCACTCGACCACTCAGCAACTGCGCTCGAGTCCGTCCAGTCCCGTCTTTTTTCGACGAGTCATGTCGACCGCTCGAGTCATCGACCGCTCGACCACTCGAGCCATTCCAAGACTGCCCACTCGACCGCCCGACCGCTCGAGCGCTCGAGTCATCGAGTCATCGAGCCGTCCCGGGACTGCCCACGAGTCGACATGGGGCACTCGAGGCGTCGAGTCACCGCTCGAGATTAGTAACGACACCCCCTCGAGATGAGTAACGAGAGTCCCGTCTTCGTCGACTGCTGTGGTTCACTCGGGTTTCGACGACCTCGAACGCAAATGTCGTGTGTGCTTGACGCATTTACTTCGCTCTCGAGCGGACGGGACTTCCGTCGCACGGGCGACTGATGTGTGAACTTCGTTGAGGTTTGTCCACAGGTTTGTCCACAGGCGAACATCTGTTCTGTGGAAATCCTTACCTTGCCACGGGGGACAGGATAGGCATGAACATCAACCTGCCGACCGCACCGGAGGCACTCATCAAGCAAGCCATCACCACCATCTTGGAGAACAATGGGGCGAACCCTCAGGATTGGGCCGAGAACGCCTACCTGAATGTCGCTCGGTTCTCCGACGACCCCACAGTCAAGGACATCCTGCGACTCGTTGAGGGAACGCTCTTCCAGATGGCACAGGATGCTGTCGGGCAAGAGTGGGACTTTCACCGGAACCTCTGAGCCGGTCGGGTCGGGGGCTTCGGCCTCCGGCCCACGGCTCCGGCCCGTGTGGGTCGGCCTGTTTGGCACGGGCCTGATAGGCCAGCAAACATACCGATGACATACATTTGGCGTACGCAAGTATTCCCAAATCCTTACCGTGCCACGGGAGACAGAGTAGGTATGGAGAACAACGAACACACCTGCCGGTTCTGCGGAACCACCGACGACATCAACGACTGCGGAGAGGACTACGGACTCATCTGCGACGACTGCGGTGCCGACTGGTACGAGGCAATCACCGAGCCAGCCTGAACGACGGGGGTGGGGGCGCAAGCCCCCTCTCTCCGTGTGCCATCATTACGACAGGAGCCCCGTCATGCGCTACAAAGTCTCATACACCCGTTACGCCGACCGCTACTACACCAAAGCCGAGTGCGCCCACTTCTTCGGCGAGGAGCGTCGAGCGCGGGACTTCATCGCCGACCTTCTTGACGGGTTCAGGCGAGGAATGTGGGGTCACGACATTGACTGCGACAGCATTGAGTTGGTTGTCGTTGGTGGCTCCCAGTCGGAGCGACCCGACTGAACTAATCTCAACGGGATGCCCAGTCCCGCCTCCCTCGAAGACCTCGCCGCACAGTTGGTGTCTTTGACGGCTGAACTTCTTGACCTCACTCGTAGGTCGCCACATCTGGGCTACATCGAGCGGGACTCGGTCGTCTCCAGACTTGAGGGGGAATACTTCGTGCTATCACGACTCATCTCCGATGAACTCGGTCGTTGTGACAGGTAGGCGTGGTTCCTTTCCGCCACCGTATTGCTTAGCCGTGTATTCCTAGTCCCGCGTCTGCGGGCGCGGGTGCGAAGTTCGTTGAGGTTTATCCACAGGGCTGGTTCAAGTTATCCACAGGGTTGTGGAAATCCTTACCTACCCCACGGGGACAGAGTAGGCATGGAGGTGAAAGAATGAGCGAGTCCTTCCGGCTCCAGATGGCTCAGCAACTGCTGGCTACTCTGGCGCAGGCTGAGGCTCAGCACGGTAGAACCGGCTCCAGCGCCCTTCGGGCGACGGTGGCACGGTTCATCGCCGAACTGCTGGTCTAAGAGCCTGTAAAGCCGTCTGACTGAGAGTCGGCGCCGATGAGGCGTGGCAACAGAACGGGGAGTGTGACCCCGAAGTGCCCCCACGGGGACGGGGGGCAGAAGCCCCCACAACGCTCGTGCGGTCGGGTGACCGCCTCCACAACACGCCCGACCCCCACACGGGGGCGAGAGCGGGGCTCCTCCATACCCTGCTTTCGCCCCCACTCAACCCCCTCGGGAGAGTCCCGTCCGGTGCTATCACCCCATCAGACGGCAGTTCCGACCCCGATTTTCGGCAGTAGACCGTTCGTCAAATTTGTCATTGTTACATAATCCCTGCTAGATGGCTTGACAACTTGTCCTCGGCGACAAATTCTCCGTACGGGACTCGCGAACACTTGTTCTGTGGAAATCCATACCCGACCTCTGGGGACAGAATCAGTAGGAGGTGATGATGAACCTTTTCACTCGGTACGAAGCCGTACAGGAGGATGACGGACACTGGGTCATGGGCGTTTCGCTCGGCTTGTTCGCTCGCGCCAAACACGCGGTCGTCCGTTCCCTCGTCCGCAAGTAGTCGGACAGGCAACATAGCCCACACGGGCATTAGGAACGCGATTCCTCGCCACCGGAGGGGCTGGATAAGCCTCTCCGGTTCTCTATTTACCCCCACAACCACAGCACCCACGCTCAGCATGGGATAGTCCCGTCTTCCTCGAAGCCCTGCTATCACTGCCATCACCCCTGCTCAATCGGCAAATTTTGGAAATGACCCACAGTTGTGGCGGCTCGAGTCGACCACGGGACGTCCGGCGTCGACACGGGTGGGGGCAGGGGTGACGCTGGCTCTGGCTACTCGGAGAGCGTATTCGCTATAATCCCTGCTCAGAACGCCAAATGCCCGTGCTATCACCCTTGATAGGGGCGACGGCACGGGCGGGCACGTCCCGCACGCTCACTTGCTGTTGCGTGTGGGCAGAACCGTGGCGGGGGGGGTTAGCAGGCAACCGCCTGCTCGAGCCCCTTGATGAGAGTGCCACACTCACGGCACTCGTCGTCGTAGGGATGCTCGTGACACCCGTTCCATCCCCCGTACTCCACGTTGTTCTCGTGGCAGTACCAATAGTGGCAGTAGTCCGAGCAGAACGGGATGATGTCCAGTAGGTCACCGGTCAGTGTGTCGTTGATTTCTAGGTAGTGGCTCATGCCTAGTCTGTCCCCGACGTGCCAGTAAGGATTTGTCCAGCGTGTTGCCTAAATCCTTATCCGAGAGGATGAGACAGAGTAGGTATGGAACACTCACATGACACCGAACCCACCCCCACGCCGAGCAAGGATTGGCAGGACTACGTTGATTGGGATTCCCCCGTCACGGAGGATGCGGTCTGGCAGGCAATCGCCGATGCGAATGACCTCGACTACTCCGAAATCGCCGACGGGGACCTTTTCGATTGGCTCTGACGGGTCACGGGGGGCAGGGGAGACCCTCCCCCCACTCGCCCGTCAATCGGGCATCGGGGGGAACCACTTGACCGAGGACACTTCCCAGCGTCGACCGCGGGGCTCCGTCCCCGAGACATCGGCTCGAAGGCGAAGAACTTCCTCGTAGACCGTGCCGATGACATCCTCTAGGCGGGCTAGGTCGGCATTTAGGCGGTCAAGGCGACTAGCGATTTCATCATGCTCCATCCCTGTCACCGTAGTGCGGGTTAGTCCCGTCTCGGTGCAACTCCTCGTAGACAAATGGGCGCTTTTACTTCCTCAACGGATAACGAAGGCGGTAGATACAGAGGGAGAGACATAGAGGGGGAGAAGAGAACCCCGAGGGACAGAGACATCACCGTGCGGGTCTGGGGGTCGTCCCGGGACTCCCACATCAGCCGACCTCTGGCTCGCAGTTCATGGGGGGAACCACACACCACACACCATTCCTCATACCTTACTCAATACCACTCGGAGTGATGATAAACACCGATTGACCACCCTGAGTGAGTGTGGAATCAAGAGTTGAGTTCGGTAGGACACGCTGGGGCGACGCTGCGGGACTACTGAGAGAGGCGAAACAAAGGCGAAAAGCCCGCGAATTTCCCGGCGTTTTCACTTTCCGTGAGATTTGATGTCATCCGCCCCCCATAAAACACGTTCGTGTAGATTTATCTAAGACGTGTAGTGACCACCGACAGTGGCGAAGCCCCGCTCGTGGTTACTTGCCCCAGAGTTTGTTTTGCCCAGAGATGTGGTCGGCGATTCTGATGAAGAACCATCCGCACGGGATGCTTGTGGCGGTACCCAGTAGCAGGCAGAGGAAGGTGTCTAGGCTCACTTGTCCCCCTCGCATTGGCAGATGTCCTGCGTATCGCACTGGCACCACTCTGCGCTCATCTCGCAGTAGTGGCAGTACCGCTTGTCTGCGAGGTGGTTCGTTGGGATTCGTCCACAGCACTCGGTGAGTGGGCGAAGTATCTGGTCAAGGATGTCGTCGGTGTCCATGCTTATTCTGTCTCGTCTCTCCCTCTAAGGATTTGGACTCACACTGTTTTTTTATTCTTTTTGCCGTTGAGGAGATTTGAGATTTGCCGCGCCCTCGAGTTCGGGGAGAAGTCCCGTGCTTCGAGGCGAGATGCTCCTCGTTCTGAATCTATCTACACCGAAAGTGGGCATAAGGTGTCCAACTGAATCTATCTGCGTGTCGCTTTCCGCCACCGTAAAGTGTTGAGGCTTCGACTCGAGCGGGACTTTGTTGTGCCCTGTAAGGCGTAACAAGATACTTGCATCATACAAGTTACCCACGGGTAAGTTAGCAACGCTTGCGAATTAGCACTAATTGTTATCCACAGGCGGTTGTGGAAATCCATACTGGTTGGGTGGGGACAGAGTAGGCATGAACACCAACTACTACCAAGATGTGGAAGAACCCGTTATGTGCGATGAGTGCGGACACCCGTGCCACGCAGACGACGCAGTGACCGATGGGAGCATCGCCTTGTGTGGTTCGCTCCGAGGAAACGGTTGCGCGGAACGAGCGATTTGGGATGGTGACATCATCAAGGGGTGACCCTACGGGGTGGGGGTTCGCCCCCTGCCCCAAATCCTTACGGGGGTGACGGGGACAGAGGAAGTATGGAGAACATCGCAAGATTCATCTGGACGCACAAGATGGCGGTCGTATTCGCCCTCATCGTATTCGCCCCCACGAGCCGTTGGTTGGGTGGGTTGGTGAACTGGTGGGTCGTCGTCCCCCTCGCAGTTGGCTACCTTGTGGTCAAGGCGGGCGAGCGGGCACGGGACTATCTGTCCGACCCCGACTCAGACCACGACGGTCTCGTGAGCGAAAGGTAGCCACGGGTTGTCATTACTCAATGAGCAAGGTAGAGTCGGGTGAGATTGAGCCACCCCGATGGGGGAGAAAGAGGAAAAACGTGAATAAGCCGTTGGCTAAGCGTCTCATCAAGCAGATGTCAGACGAGACAATTTCGGCAATCAGGGAGGACATCCAGCGGGACGAGTATCGCCATGATTCCGAGATTGCGAAACTCCACGGAGTCCAATGGGTTGTTGTTGCCCACATCAGGGATGGTCTTGGCTTGAAGCCGATGACCCTGACCCGTATGCGGATGTTTGACATTATCAAACACCTGCGAGAGAATCCGACCCACACCGACACCAGCATCGCCGAACACTTCGGTGTCAGCGGGGCTACGGTCGCCAAGTACCGCAGGATGTTGGGCATCCCATCAGTACGCAGGGGGAAGCAGCAACCTTCTGATGCCACGCTTAAGGCTCGTGAGTTGCTGACCAACAATCCCTCCATGACTGACTTGGAGGTTTCTCGTCAGTCAAGAATCTCGTTTGCCCACGTCGCTCGGCAACGGGACTTCCTTGGCATCCCACGCTCACCCATCAATAATCGTCGCCCAAGCCCTCGCCTAACTTACGACTACACCGCAGTTGATGCCGACATCAAGGCGGGCAATTACAGCGTCACCATGATTGCCAAGATTCACGACATTCCTATTGCTTGGGTGAAGAAGCGGATGAATGAGTTGGGTGTTCGGCGTCGCCGTGCCCTCAGTCCCGAAGAGCGCCTACAAGTTGAGTCACTTCTCAAGTCGGGTTCTCCTCGTATGACGTGCAAGCAGATTGCCTCCTTGTATGGATGCTCTGTCAGCACCATTGACAAGATTCGCAAAGAAGCGGGGCTACGACGGCTCCCTCCGGGCAACCCCAAGTGGGAGGAGCGACGAAAGGCTCGTGAGATGCTGAACGCATCCGACCGCAAGTCGCTAGAGGTTATCGCTCGTGAGTGTGGTCTCAGCATGACCACCGTCATAAAGATGACCAAAGACGTCAACGGGGAAAAGTGGGGAGTCTGATGACCTTTTCTCGTAAGGAAGTTGCCTTTCACTTTGGATGGCACCCATTCGTCCGCAAGATTGTTTTCCAACTAAGAGAACCGGGACGGTACATGTACTTTGAGAACTGGAGATTCACAAAGCGTGTCCGACGAATGTGTGTCTGGGATGGCTCGGCGTGGGTTGACGTTCCCGACAACGTGATTGACGCTGACCCCAAGCACATTAACCTACTTCGCTCTTACTCTGACTTGCTTGGTATCAACTTTGATGCCTATCTCCCACGCCAGAGTGAGACCGATAACGAAATCCTTACCGAACAACTACCGACAGGAGATGTATGAGCAACTTCCCGCCCCCCAACTTCCCATCCAACCCACCCAAAGGGGAGATGGGGCAAAAGCAATTCGCCAAGAAGGCAGGCTGTATCGGTGCTGGCATCGGTTTTATTGCCCCTCTCGCCAATGGTGGACTCCTGATTGATGGAGTCATAAACGGGGCCATTTGGTTTGGCATCGTCTATGGAGTCACTCGCCTCATTCAGAAGAACAAGAAGTGAACGGCAAAAAAGCCAAGAAGATGCGGGCTGAGAACGCCCGTCGTGAGAAGACGGTTCTTGCGGGACTCGCCGCGTGGTGGGACGGACACAAGGAGAGGTACGACTATGCCGCCTGCATCCTCACCGCCCGTGTTGCTACGGACGTTTTGACTCACTTCAAGATTCCCCATCGCCTTGTTGCGGTCAAGTCCAATGCCATGAACCTGCAACGCTACGAACGCATCAACAACCTTGCTCAAGACGATGACGGTATGACCTTTCTTGATGGCGAATACTGTGTCGGGGCTAACGACGGACAAATTGGCGAGCGAGGATTTGGTGGGCACCTTATTGTCGTCACCTCCAACGACACCCTGGTAGACCTAACCAACTATCAGTTTGACCGCCCAGAGCATGACATCATCACGGGCAATGCTGTGAGGATTCACAAGTCTCAGGGTGCTTTCCGAGACTTCACCAACAACAAGGAATTGACGATTCCTCTGGAAAAAGGTGTACTGCTTTACTGGCCATTAGATACGACCTCCTACCGAGATGCCCCCGACTGGAGACTGTCGTACGCAATGAGCAAGGAAGCGATTACCGCAATCTCTGCCTTGCTCGCCATTGAGGGAGCGAATGCTTGACGTTGCCATAAGTCCCGCCCTACTCTCTGCTTTATGGAATTGTCACGAGCAGAGTTGCGTTGGCTTACGTCAGCCGTTGACATCTGCGATGGGGCAACCCACAAGCAATGGCGTGTTGGTGCGGTTCTCGTCCGAAGCGGGAATGTGCTTGCCTCTGGCGTCAATAGGTATCGCAATGACCCAGCACAGGTCGAATACGGTCATGTCTCGTATCACGCAGAAGAAGTTGCTCTGCGCCGAGTCAGCGACCCCGAGGGTTCAACCATTTACGTCGCTCGCCTCACAAGGAGTGGCAAAATCGGGGCTGCCCGCCCTTGCCCTAGATGCCAAGCACTACTCTTGGAGCATGGGGTACACACGGCGGTATGGACTGAGCCAAATGGCTGGGGCAAACAAAGGCTCAATAGGCTGATACATGAAGAACTCATCACCCCAGCCGTCAGGCACGCCTCAGCAATCCATCCTCTACTTGGCTGATGATGTATTGATTTTTGATTTCCCCTACGACCCAGACCAAGTCAGTCAGGTCAAGGCGTTGCCCGGGGCTAAGTGGGACAAAGTCAGCAGGGTATGGCGTCTGCCGGTTTCCAGCCTGAAGCAGGTTCGTGACCTTGCGCTGAAATGGAACTTTGACATCTCCAACGAAGTCCTTGCCTTTGACCTGCCCACACACGTCAACCCTGGTGACGGCGTTTCTATTGAGGGCAAGTACCTCATGATGTCATTTAGGTATGACCCAGTTATGGTTCGCTCCGTCAAACAGATACCCAGCGTTACTTGGGATGCCAAGACGAAGGCATGGAAAGCCCCGCTGACGTCGATTGAGAGCGTCATCAAGTGGGCAACCACATTCAGACAGCCAATACCCGACCATGTTCGTGCCGAGGCTGACCGTATCTCTGCGTCATTGACTGAGATTCGTGAGGCAAGTCGCTCTGTTGATGCCGACATCTCCATACCTCGCCTCCACGGGGAGTTGCTCCCCTACCAACGGGCTGGGGTTTCTTACGCATCTCATACTCGTCGCTCGTTTATCGCAGACGAAATGGGGTTGGGTAAGACCATTCAGGCAATGGCGACACTTGAGTACATCCACTCACAGTATGGCGACGACGACACAAGTCCCGTTTATCCGGCTGTCGTCGTATGCCCACCAAGCCTTGTCCTGAACTGGAAGAAGGAATACAACAAGTTCTTCCCCGACCTCATCGTTGAGACGGTTACCAACCGTAAAGAGATTCCGATGTTTGGCACATACGACGTGCTTGTCGTTGGCTACTCCAACATCACGGCATGGGAGAAGCAACTCTGCAATCACAACGCCTACGTTTTTGACGAGTCGCACTATTGCAAGTCCCGTGATGCCCAGCGAACCAAGTCAGCCAAGAAGATGACCAAGTCCAATAAGGACGCCGTTGTGCTCTGCCTGACGGGAACACCCGTTACCAACCGACCCGCGGAGTATGCACCGCAGTTGGACATCATGGGTCAGTTGGACAAGTTCGGTGGGTTGTGGGGCTTTTATCGTCGCTACTGCAATGCCTTCCAAGATAAGTGGGGGCAATGGCATCTTGAGGGTCACTCAAACCTTGAGGAACTCAACGATAAGTTGCGTGCTACTTGCTACATTCGTCGTACGAAAGACCAAGTGATGTCTGAATTACCGCCAGTTATCCACGATGAGGTCGTCGTCGACGGGGCTCCGGCAGTAATGAAGGAGTACAAAAAGGCTGAATCAGACATCGTTGCCTACCTTGTTGAGAGGGCAAAGCAAATTGCCGAAGAACTTGGCTTGCCTGTCGGTGCGGCTGGGGTAATGGCTCGCCTTAAGGCGGAAGCCAATGAGCATCTTGTTCGTATGAGCGTATTACGCAAGATTGCTGCACGCGCCAAGATGCCCATCGTTGAGGAGTGGGTGGATGCGCGTATTGCCGATGGCAAGAAGGTTGTTATCGCGGCTCATCACAGAGACATCGTGGACATGCTTGCGAGCAGGTATGGCGGGCTAAAGATTCAGGGCGGCATGGATGTAGAGGCAGTAGAGGAAGCCAAGCATAAATTCCAGACTCTCCCCGTAGGGGCGGCTCCAGTCATTGTGTTGTCCATTCAGGCCGCGAAGACGGGACATACGTTGACGGCCGCCCAGGATGTCCTATTCGTGGAGTTGCCATGGACTCCAGCCGATGTTGACCAGACCTACAGTCGTTGTCACCGCATTGGGCAGAAGGGTTCAGTAACTTCCACCTACATGCTTGCCTCAGGGACGATTGACGAAGAAATTTATTCTCTAGTTGAACGGAAGCGTGCTGTTGTTGGCAAGGCGACAGAAGGAGAAATCGTCTTTGACGACAATGATTCCGTTGCGAACCTCGTACTCAGATTAATCAATCTGGACTGAGTGCTTTCCGCCACCGTAAACCCTTGAGGTTATTGGATTGCCTTAGCCTTTAGAAAGGGTGTGCCCCGCGAAACGGATAGCGGTTGCCTTCTTGGTCATTGACATCCACCTGCCCACCGACACCACGGGTTTCGGCAAGACGATTGGCCATGAGGTTCTCTTCTTTGTTGAAGAAAAGGCACGGCTCCGACTCCATAAGGGCACGTACGACCGTAGAGATTTGGATGTTTGTGCCCGACTTCCCCTGCTCTCTACTGTATTCCTCAATGTCGTAGGTGTCTCTGTTGGTCATGCCGCAAGACTACGGCAATGAATAGAGCATTACGCAAGGGAGCGACTACGGGTTGCAATAAAGTTTGTGAATTGTAGCGTTTTGCTGTTGCTGGAACTACAAGACAATAAGTAGTGTGCATTCCGAAGGCGTTGAGCCCCCGTACCTCACCCCCAGGAGGCGGGGGCTCCGCTTATTGTAGGCGACGATTACGCTCTCGGTTTCGTGCCTGAAGAAGCGTTTCCTTCTCGGGTCGCCATCCAGTCTGCATGATTTCGCATGGCCATGCCGAAAGATTTGATATGTATGGGATGCCACACTCGGAGCAGTAGTTGGCAGTCCCGACCATTGACTCGCACCCAAACTTCTGTGCGAGGTCAACCTCAACCCACTTATGGGCGTTGATGTTCTTCCAGCGCTCCTCGGGAGAAATATCAGGAACCTTGTGAACCCAAGAATTTTTCTCCAACCAGCGAGAACTCATGCACTGGCCTCTGGGGTTTCGTCATCCTCTTCTTCCTCAATTATTTCAGCGACGATTGACCGGGCGTACTTTTTTCTGAGTCGCCAAATCTTCTTGTTCAACTCAATGATTGACTCAGAGTTGCGTGCCTTGTCGACAATGTGGGAATCGTAAGTCCCGTGAATAGCGAACATTGCATTATCGAAGTCTGCTTGCTCAAAGATGATGTCCGAAATCCAATTGGCTTTACGGTCAATCTCCATCATCAGGGCGCACAGACCCTCGTGTCCGAACTCCGTAAAAATCTTTGCCACCACGAGGGAGCAAAGATGGTCACGGTACATGACATCTGGATTGGCATTCTGGGACATGAAGTCTCCGAGGAACTCAATCAGTTCGCTACGGGACATCTCTGCGTCAAAATCATCAGGTTCCATAGCACGTCCTTTTGTGGGGGCACGCCGTGTGCATGCACCCATTCTCTCACGACTTTACGTCAGATAAGGGAAAGGACCGCTACTTGTGCATCCTGCTTCTTCTTGGTCACCCAAGAGTTGGGGTCCATTGACGACTGAGCACGCTCCGAAGCCTTGGCATCTCGGTAGTGGTCAAGGTATTCCGCGATTGTGTTGTAGGCAGCCCACCCGTTGAAGCCGTATCCGCCCCCATTCTTTTCCGAAGGGTACAAACCTCTTACCAAAGCGACGATGTCCTCTCGGTTCTTCTGTTGGCGCTCTGTCTCATCCTTCCGCTTGGGGAATACGGCATTGATGATGGTGTCAAAGCGGGCCGAACTTTCGGGAACAGGGATTGACAGCATTCGCTCCGCAGTAATGCGGAACTCATCAGCCCACGCAGTTGAGAAGTTCAGTACCTCCTGTGCGTGTTCGATGGCATTGTCCTGATTGCGGGTGTGACGGGCAGTAAAGACTCGCAGGGCTGACTTCATGCCAGCGTTTACGGTGTTCTTGCATACTGCACGAATGGAGGTATTGGCATAGGTGATGGGGGTCTTGCCGTCGTGTCCGTTGCGAACGAGCAAGTAACGCTCAATCTTGTCATTCACTCCACGAGGGTCAATGATGAGTTGTCCGAGGTCAATGGAGGCGAAGAACTCACGACCACCGTTTAGTACGCCACAGGTGTCCACAACGGCATCACCAGAACTTGCGCCCACAATGTCCAACGCACGACCAAGGCAATCAGAGTTCTGCTGAACCACATAGCGAGTCCCGACCGTGGAGAGGGCATCAAATGTGCCATCGTTATTGACCCGAACGGTCGCACGGCTGTCCTCAATCTCCAACGGAATCTCAACACCATTGACATCCTCGGTCATAATGACCTTGCCGTATTCGTCTAGGGCAACAACTCGGGTAAGAACGACAGTGAAGTCGGCTTCAGCAGCACGGAGCATCTCCTCTGCCGTACGCAGGCCTTTCATCGGGGTTCCGAGCCTGTGCCACGGGACTTCGTGGTCGGCGTAGGCCATCCGAATCTTCCCGTCCTTGGTGCTGTCTAATCCATGTGACATTACAGTTCTCCTTCTGGATAAATCTCTTGATGGAAGAATAGCGCCCCCTTGGGGGTAGGACAACCTCTCAGACAGATTTTTCTGATTCTTTCCGGTTGCGTGTTTGGAGTCCGACCGGGGATGAGAGTTCGAACCCGGCATCGTGGCGCTCAAGTTCTGCTTCGCCGCCCCAAACTCCATATTCCCTGTTGTTCCTGCCGTATTCACGACATTCATTGGAGACAGGGCAAACCCGGCACATTGATTTGGCGAGGGTTTCACGGCGGACTCGTGTCTGTGGGCGCTCAGCCAAGGGGGCAAAAAAGATGTCAGTGCGACCTCGGCAGATGGCCATAGACATCCATGAGGTGCTTAGGGTATTGGGGTGGCGGAGAGTTTCTTGCATAGGCTCATACTAATGAACCCCCCTGTGGGGCGCAAGCAAATTACTCAATCTTCCCGATTTGGGCCCATTAGCAGGTCATTCTCGTTCTTGACGAGGTTCCACTGGGTGCGCCAGAAGTTCCGCTCTTCTTCCATATCCCACAATCTAGGGGCTGAAGTCATTCGCCAAGCGACGTAGCCAGTTGCAACGCCAGCCAAGTAGAAAAGTAAGCACATAGCGCCTCCCCGAATCAAAGTAAGACGAAAGAAATAACCTGCAAATCTTACCCTGCTAAACCGACATCAGGGGTGACCTATTTGATTTATCTAGTCAGTCTGAGTAAATGGCACGCTTCAGGTGGGCGTACACGGTTACCTTCGTAACATTGGCACGGGAGCAGAAGGTCTCGACCGAGTTCCGCATATCAAAGAAACCAATCCCGTACAGGAAGCGAACAGCATCACGGCGAGCATCGACATCAAGTTCGTTGAGGTCTAGTCCGATGCGTTCTTCATATTGGTCGAGAACAACGTCAATGATGCGGGTGAGGTTGGTGAGGCGTACCTCGCCGACAGTGACCGAGAAGTCGTGTTCCATTAGCGGGACCCTAGCATCTGGTGGCCCATGGGCGCCAGCCGCACTTATTGCGCTCTTGGCTGTAGTTCCACATGGCGAGCCCTGCACGTAAGTTGACCTCAGGGTTGAATAAATCCTCACAATTATTGAGGATTCCCTTGGCCTGAAGCCATCCACTCGGGTTGTATTTATTTTTTCGGCACCAATAGCCGTTGATTTGCATCAGCCCGCGACTTCCGCCATTGGGGTCGCTCTTATTGAATGAGCCGATGTTGCACCGGCTTTCCCGATGAATGACGTAACTCAACTTGGGCCATTGGGCTTCGGTCCAACCTACGGCAATTGCAAGGTCATGCCACTCACCGCACTTGCCGTACATGAGCCGTGCCAGCCCTGTCCAGTCAACCCCCGAAAGGTCAATGAGGGCAGTGGTCGTTTGGGTTGAGGTGGCTTTGGATTTCTCCACTCCACAGAGAGATGTCCCGACCGTAAGCACCAGTAGGGCAATACCAACCACGAAGCCTCGTCCAATCTTGTTCATAATTATCCCCAGTCTTTTGTGTTATTCCGGTATCGGCCCGCTGAACCTCCACGGGCGCCATCCTGAGGTTTCCCAAAGACGGAAACCGAATAGGAGATTCTTCTCGGGGTCGAACATGTCCTCGGGGTGGGACATCCCCATCGTCCCCAGCCATTCTGTATGGACTTGATTGACTTGCATGAGGCCTGCATCGGCTCCATTCCATGAATCCGGCTGGCAACGGGACTCGCGCCAGATGACCTCCCGCAGGAAATTCCACTCCTCCTCGGGCCAGCCAACCGAAATGGCCAAATCGTGCCATTCTCCACACTTCCCATAGGCACCCCTAGCCAAAGCAACAAAGTCCACCCCCGAAACATCGGGGAGGGTGGTGGTGGTCGTGCTCGTCGTGCTCGTCGTGGAAGCGGGCACCGTCTTCGGCACACTGACCACCGGAATCTCCTGCTGTTTCACCTCTTCCGCTGGAGCCCCGTGGGCTATTCCGACCATCAGGGTCAGCGTAAAAGCAAACGGGAATAAGGGAAGAGCCTTGCGCAGGAGTTGTTTCATCGGTTCTCCAGTGTCGAGGGATACGGCATGGAGACGATGTCTCCGAGGGGAAGCCTAGCGACCCCGCTCCCCCAATGTTACCATTTCATTACGGATGTTGTAATGACGAATGAAATAGTTTAGATTTCAGTATCCGAAACAATTCGTGCTGAGTAAAAGGCGGAGACAAATTGCCAGGTGTCCTCGAGAGGCTTGATGCGCACCGTGATGGAGTCGCCATCTGCCTCAACCACCTCGAGAGACAGAGACTGTAGAAGAAGGTCGGCAACATCGTCGCCGATTTCTGCATTCTCTTCAATCTCTTTCGGCGTGAGGTCACCAGAGTCGTTGATGTCTTGGTAGACCGACGAGATGTGGCGGAGGATTTTTAGCAATTCCATTTCGTGTGCCATCGCAATTTCCTTTCGTTTCATTGGAGACATTAGTGCATGTGGTCGCTCTTGGCAAGGACGAAAAAAAGATGCCGGAATGGTTGACGACCCCTCCGTGACCTGTGCTACGTTCACCTCACCGGATTGGGGCGTGCCCCAAAAGACAAGGAGAGTTATGAGCCAGTCAGCAACAACAATTATCGGGAATGTCACCGACGACCCGAAACTCACATTCACGGGCGAAGGAACTGCTCGCCTCAACTTCGGAGTAGCGGTCAACCACTACTACACCGATGCCAAGGGCGAAAAGCAGGAGAAGGTTTCCTTCATCAACGTGACCGCGTGGCGCTACCTCGCAGAGGACTCCGCCAGCGTACTGGAAAAAGGTGTTGGCGTTATTGTCAGCGGACGCTTGGAACAGCGTTCGTGGGACGATAAGGAAACCGGACAGAAGCGGTCTGTTGTGGAAATCACCGCCGACAATGTTGGTGTACTAACCCGCTCAATCGAGTCCTTCGAGCGCAAGCGTCGTGGTAACTCCGAAGGGGGAGCCCCGGCCAAGAAGGCTGTGTCGCCCCGTCAGGCGCAATCGCGTCAGTCCGTGCCGAACATCACCGACGAAGAGGAGCCCTTCTGATGGAAACCAAGCAAGGTCGGGGTCGCCCCCGCATCAATCCGCAGGAAAACTCACGCCGAGTCACCCTCACTTTTCCTCAGTCATTGATTGAGAAGTTGCAGGATGAGGCCAACGGACGGGGCATCTCGTTCGCCGCTTTGGTGCGAGAGAAGATTTCCTGAACACGAATTGCCGATAAGCGCTCACAGGGAGGACGCTCGGCGCAAAAAGTGTCGCCACATATCGCGACATTAGGGGAACCAAACAACAACGGGAACAAATTCTCCGCAAAGACCCACTCCTTCGGGGGTGGGTTTTTTGTTGCATCCACCACTCTCTTGCGCCTGCGAAGTATTGTCGGCTCATGGACGAAAGACGACAAGCACCGAAGCGAGAAGTAAAAGAGATTCTTCGCGTCGGTGCTTGGGGAAACGTCAGGTATCAACACGTTCTCGAATGTGGACACAGCGAGTACAAGCCCCGTGCTTCACGAGCAACACGACTTGCGTGCCTGTGGTGCGTCAAGGCTGGCGAGAGAGAAGAAGAGTTGCGTGAACTCAACCCGCCACTTCCATCAGTCATTGCATCTTACGAAGATGACAACACGGCATCATCAGAGATTCAACTCAGTCGAGTGCGTGCCTCGCTCGCATCGAAAATGAAAGTCCCGCTAGAAGCCATTGAAATTGTCGCTTCCGAGAATCGTGGTGTGCTAGAAATAAAAGCGGCGTACGTGTTCTTGTCCGCTGGGGACATCAGCAGACTTCTGGGGAAAGGGGAAATGGGATGAGTAATCCCCCAATCAATGGGGCTTGCAAAGGACAACCAACCGAATGGTGGTTTCCCTGTGCTAGCAATCGTGACTCTGCCAAGAATCGCAAAGAGGCTCGCGATGGTGCCGTCAAAGCGATTCAGATTTGCAACTCCTGCTCCATCCGTGAGGAGTGTCTTGCCTACTCCCTGGAATGGGAGCCGGTGGGCATCTGGGGCGGTATCCCCGAAAACCACAGAGACAAGATGCGACGCAGGCTTGGCCTGAGGATACTTCGTCCAACGCTCGCCGACGTCCTGGGGTATCCGTCCCGTGTTTGAGCACACATCTGACTTACTTGCTCGCCTAGATGGAGTTGTAAAGACGGGCAACGGATGGGACGCTAGGTGTCCTTGTCGCAACGATGACAAAATTCCGTCGCTTTCGGTTCACGAGAAACCCACAGGGCAGATTCTTGTGTATTGCCACAGAGGTGGAGGGTGTAATGCTTCGCAAATTTGTGATTCATTAGGCATCTCCATGGCCGACCTCATGCCTCCGTCAGAGATGGCGCACGCAATCGATACATACCCAACAACGAAGTCCTCAACGTACAACGGTGGTGGAAAGGAAAAGAAGAAACTTCGTTTCGTCGCCGAGTACAACTACTTCGACGCAGACGGGACTCTTGCCTTCCAGAAGCGCCGATTCGTAGACGAGGATGGGCGCAAAACCTTCCGTCAGCGCCGACCCGATGGACAGGGCGGTTGGATTAGCACACTGGGAAGCATCCCCCGAATCCTGTACAACCTACCGAATGTCCTCAAAGCAAAAGCCAATGGCGAAGAGATTTGGGTCGTTGAGGGCGAAAAGGATGCCGACACCCTGAACTCAATGGGGGTCGTTGCGACAACCATGCCCAATGGTGCTGGTTCATGGAGCGACATACATACCGAAGCGCTTGCTGGCGGAATCGTCTTGGTAATTGCTGACAATGACGAACCGGGACGTAAGCACGCGGCACAGGTGCTGAGCGAACTCCAAAAGGCTGGCTGTGATGTTCAGGCATACAGTCCACCAAGATGTAAAGACATTACCGACTTCATCAACGATGGCGGGCACACGGATGAACTCGTCAGATTTATCCCGTCAGAAGATGACCAAGCCCCGATGGAGGCTGAGGAACATCCAGACGATGAGAGCGATGACTACGAGGAGGAGACTCGTGGCGTACCTCGCGTCAACAGCGACGAGACACTCGAGCGACTTCGTGACCTCCTAGACCGCCCAGACCTCTCTACGGCGACACTCCTGATGAAGGCATCGTCCATCATCAGTTCGGCAACGACGCAGATGCCACTCAACCAAGGACGGCTGGTCAACTGGGACAAGTTCGTCAACGAAACGGATGTCGACAACTACGACTGGCTAATCCCGGGACTACTGGAACGTCGTGAGCGAGTCATTGTTGTTGCGGCAGAGGGCGTTGGTAAGACCATGCTTGCTCGGCAGGTGGCTATCACTACGGCTTGTGGAGTTCAGCCATTCTCCTTTCAGCGAATGCCACCCATCACGACCCTGACGATTGACCTAGAAAACCCCGAACGAATCATTCGTCGGTCAACAAGAACCATCATGGGGGCATCCAAGAGTTTGGGCTATTGCTTGGAGCCCCGTGCGCATCTTGTCATCAAGCCAGACGGACTCAACCTGCTCGATACCGCCGACAAGTTGTTGTTGGAGTCCTACATGGAACAGATAAAGCCCGACATGCTCATCTTGGGGCCCCTGTACAAGGCGTTCCTAGACCCCGGCAACAAGACGTCGGAAGCGGTTGCCATTGAGGTCGTCAAGTATCTGGACACCTTGCGTGTGTACTTCGACTGCGCCCTGTGGTTGGAGCACCACGCCCCTCTTGGCGAGTCACAGACGTCCCGTAATCTGCGACCCTTCGGTTCAGCCGTGTGGTCACGCTGGCCCGAATTTGGTCTTGCTTTACAGCCAGACCCGACTGCTGTGGGAGAATATGTGTATGACGTCAAGCATTTCCGTGGAGAACGAGACGAGCGTTACTGGCCCGTCAAGATGAAGCGTGGAAAGTCTGGCAAGTGGCCCTTTGAGACCATTGAGTACAAGAAGGTAGGAGATGGCGGACCGTAACCCCCAAGTGATGACAAAGGAGTTTCTCGCAGAACGGGACCTCCGCATATTCAAGCAGCGCCAAGCCGGTGTGCCTATTACCGACATCGCAAAACGATTCGGCGTAACAACCGCTGTCGTCAACAAGGCAATCCAGCGACAGTTGGACAAGTTGAACCGTGAGGCGTTTTTGGCGTTTCC
>Ga0222713_10001111_pt1 | contig 30803 bp, 31 predicted proteins | sample C33_649DmetaG_FD_165061 | JGI IMG/M metagenome (GOLD analysis project Ga0222713, IMG submission 165061) | Estuarine water microbial communities from San Francisco Bay, California, United States - C33_649D | ecosystem: Environmental > Aquatic > Marine > Unclassified | place: USA: California... | reverse complement strand
ACACCGAAGATTTTCTTAAATGCGATGTCAACACGAGGAGAAATTCTTTCTGTCATTTGAACTGAAATATATTAATTACTAAGATTTATTATATCATTAGATTCATTAATATACAAAATATTTACACTAAATTAGCAAGTTGAGGGGGTAAAATTGATCAAGATAAATTACTGAAGTATAAGGAAAGCAGTATTTATAGGCACTGCTCTTGCCAAAGAAATGGGAATAAGCCGATGATGGGGAATATAAAATATTAAAAGAAAGAACGCTCAAAGAAGCTTATGCACCACTCAATCCTTACTTTATATCCTCACTTTCTTGACTATATTAGTTGCTTTTTATCTTATTTGACACGTCACTATTCCTTAACTTGATGCATATGGTTTCATGGACACTCCCATTATTTTTTTGTATTTGGTATAGATTTTTGATGATCACTAATTGAATTTTCATTAAGTAATGTTATACCCACCCTAATATTTTGGACACCATAAGGGTTTTTATAATCAAAAGGTTCTCTATCAGCTCTACCGATAATTTTTACAACTTGTTTCTTGTCTATCAATTTCTTTACCATAAATTTTCTTACTTCATTAGCTCTGTCAGCAGATATCTGCCACAAATCTAATGCATTGTTGCTTAAATTAATATCTTTTATTGAAGCTGTATGCCCACTAATAGATACATAATTTGGTTGATTTGATACTATTTTTCCAATAACAGAAATGATTTTTTCCATGTAAGGTTGTAATTCAGAAGTGTTTGGTTTAAACATTGGGCGATTATCACTGTCAATAATTTGAATACGTAGCCCCTCATTTGTAATATCCATTTGCAGATTATCACTATAGGGTTTAAGATCGCTATTCTGATCAATGCTATTCATTATACTTATAAAATGGTCTTTCTCTACATCTGTCATGTTACTAGATTTTCTTGCTGGATCAACTCTATGTCCTTTTGAAGGAGAGCCGTAAATCAGCGAGCTAGAAGAAGAGTTTTCTGCCCCAATACCTTCTTCTACATTTGTTTCTGTGCCACCATCAAACCCTAAACCAGCTTTATCACTAATTGATTCCATAGGAGTAAAATATTTAGCAACCCCTTCAACTGTTGATTCAGAAGAAACAGAAAGTAACCATAATAACAAAAAAAATGCCATCATAGCTGTTACAAAATCAGCATAAGCTACTTTCCAAGAACCACTAGGCTTCTTGTAAGCTTGTATTTTTTTTATTTTCCGTATGACAATAACAGTATTACTTTTGGACATTTTAACCCATTATTTTCATTGAGTTCTCATTTATATATTTATCTAGCTCTTCAAATGAAGGTCTCAAGTGAGAAGGAATAGATTTACGCATAAACTCAACAACTATAATAGGTGGATTACCATTTAAATAAGAAGTAAAGCCTATTTTTGCACAGTCTATAAATTTAACCTTATAATCTGAATATTTATGTAAAAAATTTCCCATAGGACCGCAAAGACCATAAGCCAATAAAACACCAAGAAAAGTACCAACAAGTGCTGCACCAATTAACGATCCAAGAACATCAGGTGGTTCCATTATGCTTCTCATCGTTGTAATTACACCAAGTACAGCAGCAACTATACCAAGAGCTGGCAATGAATCCCCAAGATTTGCAAAAACATCCCCTGGAATATTTGAATTAGCTTTGTAAAGCTCAATTTCTTTATCAACGATATCTTCCATTTGGTAGGAATTATCCATACCCATAGTTATTAAACGCAAATTATCAGCCATAAAATCGCTTACAAATTCTTCTTTCTTGAGAACAGGTGCTAGTTGAAATAATTCACTTTCGTTAATATTTTCTATATGAATTTCAATTTCTAGCATTCCTTTTATTTTCATTAGTTTAAAAGTATTAAAACTGAATAAAAGTAATTCCATATAATCTTTTTTATCATATGGTCCTGTACTGAACATGCATTTTAAGTTTTTCAAGGTCGTGATAATAGACGATTTGGGGTAGCCTATAAGAACAGAACCAATAGCAGCTCCAACAATGATCATAAATTCACTCGGCTGATATAGCACTGCTAGATTCCCGCCATGTACGGTGTAACCTAGAACTATAGATCCAAATACAACAATTATACCAATAATATAAAACATTTAATTTGCACACTAAAAAAGATTGTTCTGATAAATAATATAGGGATTATTATTTGACAATCCTTATATTATAATTCTCTGCATTATAACTTACTTTTTCTAATTTTACTAAAAAAACTTTTCATCATATTTGCAGAAATATATTCCTGTATTCCAGAATATATTTCTGGGCGGTGAAAACAAGAAGATGAATTAAAAAATCTAACACCATTTTCTACTGCCCCTTGTTTTTTATCTTCCGCAGAGTAATATAGTCTGCCTATTCTAGCATTAGATATAGCAGCAGCACACATTGTACACGGCTCTAAGGTGATATATATATCACACTTAGATAAATTTTTATTATCTAATTTTAAACATGCAAGATTTATAGCTAGAATTTCTGCGTGAAAATTAGGATTTTTATTTTTTTGAATTTGATTTCTAGTAACTGCGATTATGTTATTATTTTTAGAATCAACTATCACACATCCTACTGGAACCTCTCCTTCATCAAAAGCTTTTTTAGCTTCTTTGAAAGCTAGTTGCAGAAATTTATTTTCAAAACTATATTTTTTCACGATATCTGACATTTTCTTCCAAACCGATTGGGTCTTGATGTATGGTAATTTCTGCTTCTGGGAATTCTTCTAAAAGCGCCATCATTAATTCATCTGATATTTCATGTGATTGATATAATGTCATATTTCCATCGAGTTCTAGGTGAAATTGGATGAATGGTTTACTTGCAGCATATCTTGTTTTTAGCTCATGAATACCTTTGACACTGGTATAATTAGAAGCTATAGAAACAACTTTGTCACGGTCTTGAGGCGGGAATTCTTCATCAGCCAAATTGCGAATTGATTCCCGAAATAGCGAATATGAAGCATACATAATATATAATGAAATACCAATACCAGCTAAGGCATCTATGTACCAAAGATTGCTACTTAGATAAAGGGAAATTACAACTGCTATATTTGTAATCAAATCTGAAAAGTAATGAAGTTTATCGGCGCTAATAATTTTAGAATTTGTTTTTTTGACAACATAAGATTGAAAAATCACAAGAGAAAATGTTAAGAAAATGCATAAATACATAATATTTGCGCCGAATTCTGAATTTGAAAGTTCGGAACCGAAGAATAAAGCTTTTACAGATGAAAATAAAGTAAACAAACATGATGCTAAAAAAAACATAGATTGCGAAAAAATTGCTAAATCTTGAAATTTTTCATGCCCGAATCTGTGATTATCATCAGGTGGTATCAAAGACACTCTAATAGCTATTAGATTGATAATTGATGATGAAATATCAAGAAAGGAATCTATAAGTGAAGCCAGCATAGATTGTGATTCTGTAAAAAGCCAACCATAAGCTTTTGCTATTGTTATTAATAAAGCAGTTGATACTGATACATATGATGCTATTTTAATTAGTCTATCAGTGCTTTGTTTATCCATATATTATTTTTCAATTGCAATAAAGATCTTAAGTAACTATTATAATAACTATCTTAGTGTTTTATTTAAAGTCAAATTACTCAAAAAGAAAGAAATGGTTATTAATAATATGAAAATAATATCAAAATTACTTAGTGTAATTGTTGCTGGTTTTATGTTGCATGGTTGTAGTGGTCAGATGAACAAACAAAGCGGTGGAACTCTGATAGGTGGTCTAGCTGGTGGATTACTCGGTTCTCAATTTGGCGGCGGTGAAGGAAAGCTTGTTGCGACAGGAATTGGGGCATTGGCTGGTGCTTTGATTGGTGGTCAAGTTGGTAAATCTATGGATGAATATGATCGCGCCCTTCTTCAAAAAAGTTCTCAACAAGCTCTAGAGTTTTCTCCATCTGGAAATAGTGTTGATTGGAGAAATCCTGATAGTGGTAATTATGGATCTATTACTCCTACAAATACTTTTAAAACTAATCAAGGTCAATATTGTCGTGAATACACACAAGAAGTAGTGATAGGAGGGGAGAAGAGTAAAGCTTATGGTAAAGCTTGTCGTAAACCAGATGGTAATTGGGAAATTGTTAAGTAATAACATTAATTCACTTAGCTATAATGCCTAAATAAACTCGATTTAGCATTGAATTTATGCGTATCATTATAGCTAAAAATACTTTATATGAATCCACTTGTAGAATTCCACTCTGTTACCAAAAGTTTTCAAACAAAGCTTTTGGTAGATAATGTAAGCTTTAAATTGCATCAAGGAGAGATAACAACATTAATTGGGCAAAATGGAGCTGGTAAAACAACTATAGCGAAGATAATACTTGGTCTTGAAAAACCGACTAAGGGTTATGTATCCTTAAAAAAAGGAATAAAATTTGGTTACGCTCCTCAAAAATTTGATTTTACCTTTAATATGCCATTAAATGCTCAAGGCTTGATAGATATTCTCGCTCCGGGAGGCATTGATATGGAAATTCTTGCACTAGCTGATTTTATTGATTTTGAGGAAATAAAAAAAACTGATATATCTGAGCTATCGGGTGGGCAATTACAGAAACTTGTGTTAGCTGGAACACTTTTAAATAAACCAGATTTAGTAATTTTAGATGAACCTACACAATATCTTGACGTTGCAAGCCAACAAGATTTCTATAAAAGCCTTAATAATATAAAAGAAAAAATGGGTTTAACTGTTTTTATGATTTCTCATGATTTATTTACAGTAATGAAAAATTCTGATCAGGTAATTTGTATAAATAGTCATGTTTGTTGCGTAGGAAAGCCAAATGATCTTCACGAGAATACAGACTTTAGGAATGCTTTGTCTGAAATAGGTTTGTATATTCATTCGCATGACCATAAACACAAGCATTAAGTAATGGTTTAAATACTAAGATTTGTACACGAGTTGCAAAATAAGCTTTGTTATATTATAAAGCTTACCAAGCTAATTTTAGTTATTTACTTTATAAATGACAAATGAAATAAATTTTCAATATATGATTTTACTTATTAGACATTGTAAGCCAAAAATTGATTATTCGAAGTGTAGTTATAAGGAAGTTATAAATAGAGTGAAGGAATATAACACTACAGAAAGTATTGACACTGACGAGATATTACCTCTTGTAAATCAAGTACAATTATTTTTGCAAGACAAAAACACTATTATATTTTCTTCCAATATCCCTAGAGCTTTAATTACTGCAAAAGCTCTTTTTAAAGATAGGGATGATATAATTTTTGATAGCAAATTTATTGAATTTGACCTAAATATTATCCACATACCATTATTAAAACTAAAATTTGGAACTTGGGCTACTATTTCAAGAATATTGTGGTTCTTAAGGTTAATCAAATCTGATAGACCCATTGAAAGTGAATTTAAAAGAGCTCAAGAATGTGCAGAGATTATAGATAAAAAAGCTCAAGAAGAAGTTTCTGTTGTTCTTGTTGCGCATGGTATGTTAAATATTTTTATTGAAAGGCATTTAAAGTCAAAAGGGTATTTGCGAGTGTGTAAAATAAAAAACGGTTTTTTTGCCATAACAAAACTAGAGATTAAATAATAAATAGGGATTTAAATTAAATTATAAATGTTCATCATTATCACTGTTTCATTTCTGATCGGACTTATCTTTGCGCCTCTTGGCTGCTTTGTTTTATGGAAAAGATATGTATATTTTGGTGATGGTTTAGCGCACGCAAGTATGCTTGCTGGTATTATAAGTGTTATGATGGGAATACCTATATTTTATGCTGGAATACTCAGTAGTGGAATTTTTGCAGTTGCTATTTTTAAGCTGCGTGATAATTCAGGAAATAATGCAGCAATTGCTTTAACTAGTAGTATTATGATTTCTTTCAGCTTGATTCTTTCCTCTTTTTACCCTGATAAAATTAATATTACTAAATATCTAGTGGGAGATATTATTGTAGCAAATCTAGAAGATATTCAATTGTTATTATGTATTTTTATAGTTGTATTGATATTTTTTATATCATCTTATAAAGAAATTATTTTAATAATTTTAAGTAAAGATGTTGCTGCATCAAGAGGTATAAAAGTTAAGTTCCTAGAACTAATTTTTCTTTCTATACTTTCTTTTTCAGTTTTATCAACCATTAAAATTGTTGGAGCTTTACTTGTTACAAGTACAATAGTAATTCCAGCAATGATTGCTAGAATTATTGCTAAATCTCCTCTTACGATGATTTTATTTTCAATGATTTTTTCTATAATAATGAATTTTTTTGGAATAATATTATCATTTTATGGAGATATACCATTTTCTCCAGCTATAATATTCTCTGGTGGGGCATTATATATTGTTATTTTTGGGATAAAATACTTTAACAATCAATACAAAAACAAGATTTTTATCTAGATAAATTTAAAATCCTCTTTAATCCTTTGTATTATCATATTTTAGGTTCGATTAGATGTTAGAAACAACTCGGCTAGATTTATAAAACAAATAAGCCAATAACCAAGTTGCTTTGATAATTTAACGTTCGTTAGAATCAAGAGATTGTTTATTTTGTTTTTTTAAAAGTGGGCTCGGAGGTGTAATTGCATAGCCTTTAAATTTTTCTTTGTCTTGCGTGAAGGAGCTTGCTTTATGACTCTTAATGCTTTTAGCAATCCCTTTTGCAATATCTCTGCCTTCTTTAGTAAGATTTATTTCGCGCTGTTGAGACTTTGCCTTTTCGTAAGATTGTTTCAAATCTGTTTTTTCATAATCAAAAGTAGCTTTTATACTACTTAAAGGAGATGAAAAACTAGCTGCTACCTTTGCTGCTAAATCTAAGGAAGCTGCTTTTTGTTCTGGAGTAGCTCCCTTTAATTCAACAGGTTGAATAATTGTTTTTGGTTTGTCTCCAAATAGATATTTTGAAAATATGCTTGGTTTATAAATTTGCACAGTAACTTGAGCCTTTGTTTTGCTATCTGTGAGAGTTATTGTTCCTTCATAACCAGTAAGTTTATTTAACCAAGATTTAGGCTTTGTTACTTCGGCAGTAACATTATCGTCTATTTCTGGAAAGACTTTTTTGACTTCAGTATTATCGGTTTTAGTAGATCCCAATAATGAATTTAATTTACGAAAAGTTTTGTCAGTTTTAAGAGCTGTTGGACTAAGTTCGTAACCTTGACTAATTTTAGCAAAATTCAGTTCAAATTTTTCTTTCTTAATCTCGGCATATATACCTTCTAAGATACTTGGATTAAAATCCCCTCCGTTGTTTACACCTCTTGTATTCCCTTTGAATTGCTCTAGAGTCATCTTCTTTTCTGGTTTAATAGAAGGGTTATGTAGGTCGGTAGCAAGCATGATGGTTGCAAATGCTAGAGTATAAGCGGAATCTTTATTTGCGATTTGACTATCAGGATTTTGTTTGCAATAAGTCTCACTGAATGACTCAACTAACCTATCAATTTTTTGCGCCTCTCCTGGTAGCTTAAATGTTTTTAAAAATCCTCTTAATCCTTCTGTGAAAGATTGACCAGATAGATCTATTTCTTGAGTAAAATGTCCTAATACTTTTTTATTTTGTTTTTCTGGACCGCTTAAATAATCTCCTAACGCCTCTAGATCTAAATTCTTTTTCTGTGCATGAAAAAATTTTGCAATTTGCTCTTCTGGTTCTACACCTTGTTCTTGACATATTTCAACAATTTTAGTGATACCATTTTTAGGCTTTTCATTAAAAGCTTTTGCTATCTCTAGCTCAGATTTTTTTATCTCTTTATTCATATTTACCTCCTATTTATATTATCAAATATTCCAACACAAAAAAACATATATTAATTTAATATGAATGAATACACAATTTTTTAAATACTATTTTTGTTAAATTAGTTTTAATCATGATTATTTAATTAATAGCGATGTATATTAGAAACATTGAATGAAACAAGGGTAAACACACTTACGTCTTAGTAAGAGATAAAAAATTTGAAAAGGATTTTTACGCTTAAATTTATGAGTAATTGACTTTATTTTGCAAAAAGAGTATTTTCTCAATATATAAATACTGCAGATATACTTAACCGGAACAAGATACATTATGATAAAGAATAAAAAACTCCCTCTGATGCCTAAAGCAACAGCAGTATGGTTGATTGATAATACTATCTTAACTTTTAAACAGATAGCTGATTTTTGTGGCATACACGAGCTTGAAGTAAAAGGTATTGCAGATGGTGAAGTTGCTGTAGGAGTAACAGCTGATAATCCAATCATTTCTGGTCAATTGGATAAAGAAGAAATTGACAGATGTAGTAAAAATGCAAATCTAACACTGCAATTGAAAGAAACAGCTGTTTATACAGCGCTTTCTAAATCCAAAAAGAAAGGAGCAAAATATACTCCTATTGCAAGGCGTCAAGATAAACCAGATGCAATTTTTTGGTTGATAAAAAACTTCCCAGAAATTAAGGATTCTACAATAAAAAAATTAATTGGCACAACAAAATCAACTGTTGACGCAGTAAGGAATCGTACCCATTGGAACATGGCAAACATACGTCAGCGTGATCCAGTCTTACTTGGTATTTGCAGCCAAACTGACCTTGATAAAGTAGTTGAAGTTGCTAAATTAGAAACCAATTCTTTTAAAGAAAATGAAAATTCCGAGAATCATGATTCCTAATCAGTAAATTATTTTGATCAATGGTAAGGTTTGTGCAAAAGATTTTATATAAAATAAGTGCATACATCGTGTTATTTTTAAAAAACTAACCCACAAGCAGATAATGAATTCTAAAAAATACATTAGAGAGCAAATCTTAGAAGAAAGGAAAGGGTTTGATGAATATAAATTCCATGTGCAAAATGAATTAATTATAGAAAATATAAATATAATAGTTCAATCTTTGTACAAAGACTTAATAGCTGAAGAAAAAAGCGCTGTAAAATTTAAAACCCATAATATTGAAGTCTTAGATAATAGCAAAATAGTAGGTCTATATTTACCTATTAAAGGAGAACCTGATATAACAAAAATAATGTTATATAATAATTGGATCTTTGCTTTACCTAAAATAGAAGATAATAAAATAAAATTTGTACATTATCAATTAGGGGCAAAATTAGAAAAAACAGCAAAATCTATAATGCAACCTATATCAGATGTTAACGTTCAACCAATTATAATTATTGTACCAGCTCTTGCTTATAGTCTACAAGGTTATAGACTTGGTTTTGGTTCTGGACATTATGATAGATATTTCGCAGAGCATACCGATTTTAATAATAAAAAACCTATTATTAAAATCGGCGTTTGTTTTAGTAAATATTTGCTTGAGTTTTTACCAACAGAAAGTCATGATATAAAATTTGACTATATTGCTACTGATGAGATAATTCTAAAATTATGATGTTTAGTGTATTTGATATTATTATTTTTACCATAATTGCTATTTCAACAATTATGGGTTTATATAAAGGATTGCTTGGTATTGCAATTAACTTGTTAGGTTTCGTATCATCAATTGTCGCAGCAAGTTTTGCATTTCCATATATAGAAGAAGGTTTGAGGGGTCACGTTCAAAATTCATTACTTTTGTCTATTCTAAGTGGCACAGTATCTTATGTTTGTTCTTTATTTATTTTAACATCAATTACATCAAGAATTAGCAATTTATTAACTTTTATTAGCTGTGGTTTTGTTGATAGAACTTTAGGTGTTTTTACTGGTTTTGGAAGGGGAGTAATTATTGCTACAATAATATTTACATTAATAGTTATTTTCTCATCAGGATCATATTTAAAGGCGCAAAATGCACAAGAAGTGCTAAGCAATATCGATAATGAAAAATATCCAGTATGGTTGAAAGATTCAAAAACAACCATTTATTTAGAAAAATCATTAAATAAATTAATTTCTTTCTTTCCAGAAGATTTCTTGAAATCAATTAAAACTCCTAATATGAATACAAAAAAGAATCAAGATATTATAGATGAAATAAACAATAGAAAAGGTCTAGATTCCGGATCTTCAGTAATAAATCCAGTGATTGTAGATGAGGTTTTGAAAAATCATGAACAAGGGTCAAAAGATGTTATTACTCCATGAAAGAATATAGTTTTAAAGAACATTTTTCAGAGCTAAAAAAACGTTTTTTAGTAATCATAGTTTTTTTTACTACTGCTTTTACAATTTGTTATTATTTTAGCGATGATATTTATAGTTTTATTTTAAAACCTTTGGCTAATGCAACAAATCATCACGAAAGAAAAATTATTTACACAGGTATGACAGAAGCTTTTTTCACTTATTTAAAACTAAGCTTTTGGGCCGCTTTTTTAATAATAATACCTGTTATTTCTTACCAATTATATGGTTTTATATCCCCTGGCTTATTAAAAAATGAAAAAAAATTTATATTACCTGCCTTAATAATTGCACCCTTGTTATTTTATCTTGGCGGATTATTTGTATTTTATTTTGTAATGCCAAATGCTTGGCAGTTTTTTTTAAGCTTTGAAAATCAAAATTCTTTATTACCAATTGTTCTTGAAGCGCGTATTAGTGAGTATTTAAGCGTTGTAATGCAGCTTGTTACAGCTTTTGGATTAGCTTTTGAGCTTCCTATTGTAATGTTAATATTAAGCATATTAAATTTAGTCTCAGCCCAACAGCTAAAAAACAAAAGAAGGCTTGCTGTTGTAATAATTTTTATATCAGCTGCTATTTTAACACCACCTGATGTTCTAAGTCAGATAGCCCTTGCAATACCACTCATTCTATTATATGAAATCTCAATAACTATATGTAATATTGTGGAAAATAGAGGGAAGTGAATAAATGTTAGATATAAAATGGATTCGAGATAATAGAGAAGAATTTGAAAATGCACTCTCAACAAGAGGTATAAAAATAGAAATTGATGATATTATTAGATTAGATGAAGAAAAACGTCAAATCACAACGTTGCTTCAAGAGTTTCAAAAAGCAAAAAATAAAAAAACAAAACAATTATCAACTTTACAAGGTAGACCATCAAGAGAATTTGAAAATATCAAAAGAGATGTAGAGCATATAAATGAAAAACTAAAAGCATTATCTAAGGTCGCAGAAGATGGGCATAAGTTAAAAAATCTTTTAGATATGATTCCAAATTTACCAGCAAAAGATGTTCCTTATGGTGTAGATGAGAGCATGAATAAATTTATTCGCGATTTTAAGAAACCTATTACAAAATCTTATGCTAAGGAGCATTTTGAGTTGGGAAAAGATCTAGGCATGATGGATTTTGAACAAACAGCAAAAATATCAGGTAGTAGATTTGTTACATTAAGAGGTCAATTATCAAATTTAGAACGAGCTTTATATAATTTTATGCTTGATACCCATACTAGGGACTTTGGGTTTGAAGAAATTTCTCCACCATCTTTGGTCAAACCTGAGGCAATGTATAATACTGCGCAATTACCTAAACTAGCTGATGAATCGTATGTAACTAGTGATAATAAATATAGGCTCATTCCAACTGGAGAGGTGCCATTGACAAACATGGTAGCAGACAAAATCTTAAAAAGAGATGAACTACCAATTAGATATGTCGCATATACAAATTGTTATAGATCTGAGGCGGGTAGTGCTGGTAAAGATACAAGAGGGATGATTAGAAATCATCAGTTTGGGAAAGTGGAGCTTGTAACAATTACCACTCCGGAAGAGTCGGAATTAGAGCATGAAAATATGCTAAATGCCGCTGAAGAGATTTTAAAAAGACTGGATATTCCCTATAGAGTAATGTTACTTTGTTCAGGAGATATGGGGTTTTCCGCAAAAAAGACTTACGATATAGAGGTTTGGCTTCCAGGTCAAAATAAGTATAGAGAAATTTCCAGCGTGTCAAATTGCGGCGATTTCCAAGCAAGAAGAATGAAGGCAAGATATAAAGAAATTAACGCAAGCCAAACTTGCTTTGTTCACACTTTAAATGGATCTGGTCTTGCTGTTGGTAGAACATTGGTTGCTGTAATGGAGAACTATCAAAATGAGGATGGTTCAATAACAATACCTGATGTTTTAGTACCTTATATGAATGGAAAAACTTTAATTACAAAAAACTAAATTTTATATCTGGTTAATAAAATAAATGTGATAATTGACTGTTAAATTATTTTAATTTATCTGGAAGAAATGCGTAAAACTCTTATAATTAGTCTATTATTAAACAAAAAATAATTATGGCTCTGTTAAATACTCACACTACAATTAAAGAATTCATAAAATACGGTTTTTCTGAAGATCAAGCAGAGGTTATAGTAAATGCAATTAATGATCAGAATACTGAATTAGTTACTAAAAATGATTTGAAATTCTCTATATCTGAGCTTAAATCCGATCTTACGTCTGATATATCTAAGTTAAAATATGAACTAAAGTCTAATATTTCTGAACTTAAAGTATCTATAGCGGAGGTAAAAATTGATATCTTAAAATGGATATTGCCATTTGTTGCTACTAATACTTTGGCAACTATTGGTTTGATAATTACAGCTTTTTGGAGATCTTAGTATGATATTTGTGGCTTTAATATAATTGGATATAGACCAATCAAAATTAGATAAAAAATAAGAATCAGCTTTTTTTATAAAGATGTAATATATTATGAGTAATAATTTGATTTATTTCTTTATGATCAAATTAAAAAAATGTATTATATATCTGGAATATGTTATTTTAAAATAATATAGATTATAAATTCATTGGGGCTTCCTATGATAAAAATTTTATTTTTGATATTTAGTTTATTGAAAGTATCTACATGCCATGCTGATAAACCATACGAATGGCAGATAAATTTTCAAGAAGCTGCCAGTCCAATTATGGTTGAACTACATTCTTTTCATAATTTTCTTCTTGTTGTTATAACAGCAATAGTAGTTTTTGTATCTGCATTATTAATTTATGTTGTATATAGATACAATGCAAAAAGTAATCCAATTCCAGCTAACTTTACTCATAATATCACTATAGAAGTTGTTTGGACTATAATTCCTATAATAATATTGATTATTATAGCAATACCATCTTTTAGAATCCTTAAAATAGCCGAACATTCCCCTATTCCTGATTTAACAGTAAAGGTTGTGGGTTCTCAATGGTACTGGAGCTATTCCTATCCTGATAATGGTAATATTGAATTTGACAGTAATATGATTCAAGAGAAAGACCTAAAACCAGGGCAAACAAGACTTTTAGAAGTAGACAACCGAGTTATTGTTCCACAGGGAGCGGTTGTAAAATTCTTAGTTACAGCTTCAGATGTAATACATAGTTTTGCAATTCCTTCTCTAGGAATCAAGACTGATGCAGTGCCTGGGAGAATAAACCAAACTTGGACCAAAATAGATAAAATAGGTGTTTATTATGGTCAATGCTCTGAATTATGCGGAGTAAATCATGGTTTCATGCCGATAGCTATTCAGGTTGTAAGCAAGGAAGATTTTGCAGAATGGGTGAAAAATGCCGGAACAAAAACAGCATCTAGTGACTCAAAAATAAGTTTTGCAAAAGTACAAGGAAATTAAATAAATAAAAATAGGGAAGATAATTTCTATGTCAGATCACGAGCATGATTCCCCTAAGGGGTTGAAAAGATGGTTAATGTCCACAAACCACAAAGATATTGGTACCATGTACATTATTTTTGCAATAATTGCCGGTTTAATAGGCGGGGCTTTTTCGGTTCTTTTTAGGATACAATTATCATCACCTGGCTCTCATTTTCTTGGTGGCGATCATCAATTTTATAACGTATTAATTACTGCTCATGCTTTGATTATGGTATTCTTCATGATTATGCCAGCTTTATTTGGAGGATTTGGAAATTGGTTTGTACCATTATTGATTGGCGCTCCTGACATGGCATTTCCCAGAATGAATAATGTAAGCTTTTGGCTTTTAGTTCCATCAATTAGTTTGTTATTACTATCTAGTTTAACAGATGGTGGTGCTGGAACTGGATGGACTATTTACCCACCACTTAGTAATTTATCTGGTCATCCTGGTGCAGCAGTTGACATGGCGATATTTAGTTTACATCTTGCTGGTATGTCTTCTATTTTAGGAGCAATAAATATGATTGTAACTATATTTAATATGCGTGCTCCAGGAATGGGGATGTTTAAATTGCCTTTATTCGTATGGTCTATATTAATTACTGCATTTTTACTTGTTCTTGCTTTGCCTGTGCTTGCAGGAGCAATAACTATGTTACTTACTGATAGAAATTTTGGAACTAATTTTTTTAAACCAGATGGCGGTGGTGATCCAGTTCTATTTCAGCATTTATTTTGGTTTTTTGGGCATCCTGAAGTATATATTATAATTCTTCCTGGGTTTGGTATTGTAAGTCAAGTAATCGCAACATTTTCTCGTAAAAAAATATTTGGCTATACTGGTATGGTTTGCGCAATGGCTATTATTGGTTTTGTTGGATTTGTAGTTTGGGCACATCATATGTTCACTGTTGGATTATCCTACAATGCTCTTTTGTATTTTACAGCTGGCACAATGATTATTGCTGTTCCTACTGGTATCAAAATATTTAGCTGGATAGCTACAATGTGGGGTGGATCTATTTCTTTTAAAACGCCAATGTTGTTTTCAATAGGTTTTATTCTGCTATTTACTATTGGTGGTGTTACTGGCATTGTTCTGTCCAATTCAGCTTTAGACAGAGTTTTGCACGATACTTATTACGTAGTAGCTCATTTCCATTACACAATGTCTCTTGGAGCTTTATTTACTGCTTTTGCTGGGTTTTATTATTGGTTTGGCAAAATGTCTGGGCGTCAATATCCTGAATGGATGGGGAAAACACATTTTTGGATTACATTTATTAGTGTTAACTTAACTTTCTTTCCGCAACATTTCTTAGGATTAGCTGGAATGCCAAGAAGGATTCCAGATTATCCAGATGCTTTTGCTGGTTGGAATTTGGTGTCTTCGATAGGATCATATATTTCATTTGCTGGAGCGCTTTTCTTTGTCTATATTATTTTTTATACATTAAAGTTTGGTGAAAAATGTGGCGATAATCCTTGGGGTGAAGGGGCTGACACTCTTGAATGGACTATTTCTTCTCCTCCTCCTTACCACAGTTTTGAAACACAGCCAATAATCAAGTAACTAATGACTAATATTAATTCATCTACAATATCCTATGAAAATAATATAGGTGGTTCAATTAAAGATTATTTCATGCTAATGAAACCACGAGTTATGTCACTTGTGGTTTTTACAGCCTTCTCTGGAATGTTTTTAGCTCCCGGTAATATTCATCCTTTAATTGCTTTTGTAGCTATTTTATGTATTACAATTGGTGCTGGCTCTGCAGCTGCAATCAATATGTGGTATGATAGAGATATAGATGCTATTATGAAAAGAACTCAAAAAAGACCTATAATTACTGGATCTATAAAAGCTGAAGAAGCCCTTTCATTTGGTATTATTACTGGAACCATATCAGTAATAATAATGGCATTATCGGTGAATATTGTTTCAGCTATCTTGCTTGCTTTTACTATACTCTATTATATTTACATTTATACAATTTGGTTAAAAAGAACTTCGGTGCAAAATGTAGTAATAGGTGGTGTTGCGGGAGCATTGCCACCAATGATTGGATGGGCATCAATAAATGGCGAGATATCATGGCAATCTTTTTCTCTTTTTGCCATTATTTTTATTTGGACTCCTCCGCACTCTTGGGCTCTTGCATTATTTAGATCTGATGATTATAAAAATTGCAATGTTCCAATGATGCCTGTAATTAAAGGCTCATTATATACAAAAAAACAAATTATGTTTTACAGTATATTAATGTTTTTTGTAAGCTTATGGCCCTACTTTTTAAATATTAGCAATATTTTATATTTAATTACTACCATTATTATTGACGCGTTTTTCTTGTATTATGTAATTTGTCTCTTCAGAAAGAATGATCAAAATCAAGCGGCAAAAAAGCTATTTTGGTATTCAATAATTTATTTATTTATTATTTTTTTTAGTTTAATTTTGTTCAAGAGATAATAAAAAGACTTTAAAAATCAAGATTTGCATAGTCTTTTTGCGGAGTAAAGCCGGCTATATTATCTTGTAGAATTGTTCTAAAACTAGGGCGGGATTTTATGATAGAGTACCATTCTTTGATTAAAGGGAATTTATCCCAATTGATTTCAGCAAAATAATCGATAGTTGAAATATGTGATGCTACTACTATATCTGCGCAAGTAAGATGTTCTGAAACAATGTATGAGTGAGCTTCTAAACTTGATGTTATATATTTAAGATGATGTAATAAATTTGTTTTTGCAGCGCGAATATAGTCACTTCTTGGTCCTCCAATTCTTCTAAGAAGTCTTATCATTTTTTCTTCAAGAATAATTTTACTTACCTCTCGATAAAATTTTTCGTTAAACCAGTAAATTTCCTGTCTTACTAAATTTTTTTCTTGTGAAATTTTGGGCATTAGATAGAAATTGTCAAAATTTTCTTTAAAAAATTCAGTAATTGCATAATAACCAATTATAGCTTCTTTATCAAAAATAATTATCGGAACGGTGGATGCTGGGTTAAGCTTAACAAATTCCACTCTTCTTTCCCAGTATGATTCTTTGATTATATCTGCCTCAAGATTAAGCTCTTTCAAATAGACTCTTACTTGACGAGAAATAGGGCATATTGGATAGTGAAAAAATTTGATCATTTTGTTAGTGTCGCCATCAAAAAATAATTTTGGAAAATTTTAAAGTTGACAAGTCAAAGCAAGAAGGTTTCCTTCGCTTTGTTTTTAAATTAATGATGGTCTATAAGCCGGATTCTGTATAAGTAAACTTACCGCAGTTATTTATCTAGGATAAACGTTACCATTTACCTCAAGCAATCTACCCGCATGATGTCTAGTTACAGACAACTAGGAATTTACATTCGATCATGCCTATTTGATTTTGCTCCTGATGGGGTTTGCCAAGCGATTCTTGTTACCAAGAAATCCGGTGCGCTCTTACCGCACCATTTCACCCTTACCAAATTAATGGCGGTATCTTTCTGTTGCACTTTCCCTAAAACACCCTTAAAGATGCCCCGCTGGACGTTATCCAGCATCATGTCTGTATGGAGTCCGGACTTTCCTCGTCAAATAAAAATTGACGCAACTGCGCGACCACCATTGTTTTGGATTCTAAGATTTTCGTTCAAATCTGTCAATTAGAATTTATATAAATCTATGAGATTGTTATATACTCTTTGCATTGTAATAGTATGAATTGAAGATAAAAAGTAGCATTTGTGAGTTTAATCCACCTTATAAATCGCTATTACTGGAGCATGATCTGATGGTTTATCTTGCTCTCTTGAAATGTAGTTTATAAAACAATTTTGTAAAAACGGTAATGTATTGATAGTAGAAATAATCGAATCTATTCTCATACCCTTATTTTGTTCGAACGCTCCAGCTCTATAATCCCACCAAGAATATTCTTGTTTTTCTGGATTCGTGATTCTAAAATTATCAACAAAATCAGAATTCAAGATTGTTCGCATTTTTTCTTTTTCTAAAATTGTACAACAAGTAGTATTTTGTAAATTAATTGGATCGTAAACATCAAGATCAAAAGGAGCTATGTTATAATCTGCGCCAATGAGCAATTTTTCATCATAAGATGATAAATAGTTTATATATTTAATAAATTGGTCGTAAAATTCTAATTTCATTTGAAATTTATCACTACCAACAATACCACCATTTGGTGCGTATAGAGATATTACTCTGGTAAAACCCATAAAACTATTAAAACAAATTTCGATAAATCTAGCTTGATCAGGAGCTGGATTATTTGCAAAATCAATTTTTATTTCATCAGCTGGTATTTTTGAGAGAATAGCAACGCCATTATAAGATTTCTGTCCGTTAATATATAAATTATAAGACAGATGCGAGAGAGCATCATATGGAAATTTAGCAGTTTCACATTTCAATTCTTGTAAACAAATAACATCTGGGTCATGTTGTTTTATAAATTCAATTAAATGATTAATCCTCATATTAATTGAATTTATATTCCAAGTTGCTATTTTAAATTCCATAATGTTTTTTTGAATTATTCAATATTCCTATAGTATAATTTGCTTAAATGCCAATAACAATATTAAATCTCTATTAATCGGTCATTAGATCTAATCTAAATGAACATTATTAATACAATACTTAATTAAAAATGGGGATTGGGTAATAAAGAAATTAAGTGGTGGCCAGGGCCGGGATCGAACCGGCGACACAAGGATTTTCAGTCCTTTGCTCTACCAACTGAGCTACCTGGCCAAGTTTCAAAATTATTTAATCAAATAATAAATTTTGTAATTAGAAATACTCATTAAGCCAGTTTATAATCAATAAAACTTGTTATGTCTATAAGAAAATTTCTAAAAATAACTTGACTAGTAATTATAGTGTGTGGTTATGTTTAATTTTCAATATGCTGTTGTGATTTTCTTGTGAAAAATACCAAAGAAACTTGAAAAGATTTATGTTAGTTTATATAATTAAATTTCTGTTATAGAATGTTTTAAGTAAAGCTTGGTACTGGTTATGCAAAAATCTACAGAAGAAATACATAAAGCAAGGCCAACTTCGCCACATCTTAGTATTTACAAACCTCAAATAAGTTCAGTCTTATCTATTGGTCATCGTCTTAGCGGGGTAGGTTTATTTTTTATGATTTCCGCAGTTAGTTGGTGGTTTATTTTATGGGTATTTAGCAGATTTGATCCCTCTTATTTAAATATATTTAGCAATGGATTTGTTAAGTTTTTATTAGTACTAACAAGCTATGCCTTTTTTTATCATCTATGTACAGGTATTAGACATTTAGTATGGGATACTGGGCGTGGATTTTCAATTATAGCAATAAATTATTCTGGTTGGCTCGCTATAGTTACTTCTATTTTATTAACGCTAATTTTCTGGATTTTTATCTAACTGTTATTTGTGAGTAATTTTAAAATGAAGAGTAAATATAGATCAGATCTATCTAAAGCCAAGAATCTTGGAGCATCTGGCACGGGTTCTCATCATTGGTGGCATCAAAGACTTACTGCTTTAATAATTGCTTTGATGGTATTTTGGGTTATTTCTTTTGCTTGGCAACTATCGAAGGGAGAAGTTAGCTCAGTTATCGCTTGTTTACAAAAACCCTACAACATTGTAATGCTTATAATATTTTTTGTTACAGTGATGTATCATGCTGTGATTGGTGTGCAAGTTGTTATTGAAGATTATATTCATTGTCGTTTGATACGTTTTGTATCTTTATTAGGAATTCAATTATTTGCATTTATTACGACTATCTCTTTTCTAATAGCGATTTTTTATATAATGATTTTATAATGGAAAATATTTATGACTAATAATTATGATATAAAAACTCATGAATTTGATGTAATTGTAGTTGGTGCGGGGGGTGCTGGTCTTCGAGCTACTTTTGGCATGGCAGAGGCTGGTCTTAGCACTGCTTGTATCACTAAAGTTTTCCCAACGCGTAGTCATACTGTGGCTGCTCAAGGGGGTATTAGCGCCGCACTTGGTAATATGGGAAAAGATGATTGGCGATGGCATATGTATGATACAATTAAAGGATCAGATTGGCTTGGTGATCAAGATGCTATAGAATATATGTGCAAAAATGCCGCAGCTAGTGTTATTGAACTTGAGCATTACGGCGTACCATTTTCAAGAAACAAAGATGGTAAAATATATCAAAGACCGTTTGGTGGCATGACCACTGAATTCGGAAAAGGAAAAGCTGCTCAAAGAACATGCGCTGCGGCTGATAGAACTGGTCATGCAATTTTACATACTTTATATCAACAGGCGCTAAAACACCAAGCTCAATTTTTTATTGAATATTTTGCAATTGACTTAATTATGGAAGATGGTGAATGCAAAGGAGTTCTTGCTTGGAATTTAGATGATGGTAGTTTGCATGCTTTTAAGGGGCACATGGTTGTTCTAGCTACTGGTGGATATGGTAGAGCTTATTTTTCTGCCACATCTGCTCATACTTGCACAGGCGATGGAGGTGGAATGTGTGTCAGAGCTGGTTTACCTTTACAAGACATGGAATTTGTGCAATTTCATCCTACCGGGATTTACGGCGCTGGATGTTTAATTACTGAAGGGGCAAGGGGCGAAGGAGGTTATCTTGTAAATTCAGAAGGTGAGCGTTTTATGGAGCGTTATGCACCATCTGCTAAAGATTTGGCTTCTAGAGATGTTGTTTCACGTTCAATGACTATGGAAATAAGAGCTGGAAGAGGTGTTGGATCTAAGAAAGACCATGTATTCCTGCATTTGAACCATTTACCTCCGGAAATTCTTCATGAAAGACTACCTGGCATTTCTGAAACTGCCAAAATTTTTGCAGGAGTCGATGTAACCAAGGATCCGATACCAGTTATACCAACTGTACATTATAATATGGGTGGTATTCCTACAAATCATTACACAGAAGTGATTACACTTAAAGATGGTAAGCAGAATGTTGTTCCAGGTCTTATGGCAATAGGTGAGGCTGGCTGCGTTTCTGTTCATGGTGCAAATCGTCTTGGCTCGAATTCTTTACTTGACCTTGTGGTGTTTGGTCGAGCTGCGGCTCATAGAGCAGCAGAACTCATTAAGTCTGGCATGCCTCATAGACAATTAAAACCAGATACGCTTGATCCGATAATTGCAAGATTAGATAAAATTAGGAATGCTAAAGGCAGTATCTCTGTTGCTGATTTACGCCTTAAGATGCAAAGAACGATGCAAAATCACGCGGCTGTATTTAGAACAAAAGAAATCCTTGAAGAAGGAAGGGATCTTATCGATGATATTAGAAATGAATATAGCCAGATATCAGTAACTGATCGTTCAATGATTTGGAATAGTGATTTAGTAGAAGCCCTTGAGTTGGCTAATTTAATTGATCAAGCTGTAGTTACTGTTCATGCAGCTTTAAACAGAGAAGAAAGTAGAGGAGCTCATGCAAGAGAAGATTTTCCAGAGAGAGATGATAAAAATTGGATGAAACATACAATGATTTGGTTAGATCAGAGCGGTAAAGTTAAAATAGATTATAAACCAGTGGTGCTCAATACTTTAACCGATGAAGTTGATTTTGTTCCGCCAGTGAAGCGTGTTTATTAAAATAGAAAAAGTTTTACGAGGAAAATATGGCAGAGTTAAGATTACCACCAAATTCCAGAATTTCCGAAGGAAAGGTACATGTTAGTTTAGAATCTTCCGATTCTCCTAAGAAATTGAGAATTTATCGATATGACCCTGATTCAACAGAAAATCCAAGAATGGACACATATGAAATAGATTTAGAAAAATGTGGACCAATGGTACTTGATGCATTGATAAAGATCAAAAACGAACTTGACTCTAGTTTAACTTTTAGAAGATCATGCCGCGAAGGAATTTGTGGTAGTTGTGCTATGAATATAGATGGAACAAATACTCTTGCTTGTACTAAATCTATTAACGAAATCTCTGGAGATATTAAAATATACCCCTTACCGCATATGAGTGTTATTAAGGATCTTGTACCTGATATGACGCATTTTTATGCTCAATATGCTTCAATAGAACCTTGGCTTAAAACCGATACACCAGTAGAAAAAGGATCAGAAAGACTTCAATCTGAAGAAGACCGAGAGAAATTAGACGGTTTATATGAGTGTATATTATGTGCATGTTGTTCGACCTCTTGCCCAAGCTATTGGTGGAACGGAGAGAAATATTTGGGTCCAGCTATATTATTACAAGCATATAGATGGCTTGCCGATTCAAGGGATGAAGCTAGTGGCGAAAGATTGGATTCTTTAGAAGATCCATTTAAACTTTATAGATGTCACACAATAATGAATTGTACAAAAACTTGTCCTAAAGGTTTAAATCCTGCTAAGTCAATTGCAGAAATTAAGAAAAAAATGCTTGAAAGGCATGGTGTATAATTTAGGTTTAAGTTTAGAAAACAGAAGAAATAATTTTAATTTATGGTTTTTAGTAGAAATTCTTTATATATTTTTATAGTTACTTTATTTCAGTTACCAATATATAGTGTTTTTGCATATACCACTGATCGTAGCTTACTTAGTTATTTTACTGATAACGTTCTTTTGAGTTGGTTAATTTATGGTGGGTACTATACTTTGGCAGTAATATCAGTGATTGTTTTTCTAGCGATATTTTTTCAATCTTTTAGAACTTATATTATAAGTTTTATTATGGCTTTAATAGCAATCTATCTATTGATACTAATATACGAAGTTTTCGAAGATTTGTCTTTGTTGCCTAACTAAGATGAGTGTAGAAAAATTTATAGTAAATATCAATAATCTTTTAGGAATTAATAAAACCAATAGAATTGCTGTTGCAGTATCTGGAGGTGTTGATTCCATAGCTTTGTTACATTTTGTGTTTGAATGGTCTTGTGTTAATGATATTAATGTAACAATTCTTTCTGTTGATCATAATTTGAGAACGGAATCTAAATCAGAAATTGCTTATATAGCAAAATTATCATCTAAGTTTGGATTTCATTTTGTACCTTTATCATGGAGCTGCGGTAATCAAAAAACAGCTATACAAGAAAGAGCAAGAAATGCACGTTATAAATTAATGAGTGAAACTTGTAAAAGTTTGGCGATTTCATTGCTACTTACTGCTCATCATTTTGACGACATGCTTGAGACTTATCTAATAAAAAAATCAAAAAAATCTAGTGACCTTGCCTTGGCACCCAATATTACTTATTTCTGGAATGATTTATGGATAATACGCCCATTATTTAATATGGAAAAGAGAGATCTGATTAATTATTTATTAACTAATAAAATAAAATGGTTTGAGGATGAATCTAATAAATTAGATAAATATGAAAGAAACAGGGTAAGAAAAAAATTAGCAACATTTGATTTAGAAAAAAAAACAGCGTTAATAGGTGAATATAATCTGTCAATTGATAGAGCAAAAGAACTAAACAAACTACTTATAAAAGCTTTTGCAGAAGTAGTTTCAATTTATAACTATGGGTTTGCTAAAATTAATATTACTAAATTTAATCAACTTGATGCAGAGATAAAAATTCATGTAATTAATTATGTACTAACAATAGTTAGCGGCAAAAATACAATACCAAGATATAGAAATGTAATAAATATTATTTCTTCTATAGAGCATAATTTATTTACATCTTCTACTTTAAATCATTGTAAATTAATTGCTAATAAGGAAGAAATAGTAATTTATAAAGAAAGAGCTTTTATTGCAGAAACTCCTATTGATTTTGATTTATCTAGTTCTGGTAATTTATATTGGGACAATAGATTTGAGATTATTTTTAGTAAATCAGGTTGCAATATTTCAACTCTTAAGATGGATGAATATATAAAATTAAAACAACATTTAAGTTTAGAAAAATTGGCAAAAGATAGTAATAATAACCATAATTCTATATTATTTACCTTGCCAGTAATTAAAACTCTTGAAAAAGTGTTAGCTATTCCCCATATATCTTACTATGATAGTGAAATATTAACTCAAGTTATAAAAGTAATTTTTAAGCCTAACTTTATTTCACGTTTTACTCATTTCTTCTAGGATTTTTTACATGAACAACCAGAACAAAAATATTTTTATTTGGATTTTTATTTTCATATTAATGATCATGACTTTTAATAGTCTTCAAGGTGATAGTTTTGGTTCGGCCAAAGAGAAATTAGCATTTTCTGATTTTTTAAATAAAGTTGACTCAAAACAAGTTTCTTCCGTTAAAATTCAAGGTAGAACATTAGATGGTACTTTTGTAGATGGAACAAGTTTTACAACTTATGCAGCAGAATATCCTGGGTTGATTGATAAACTTACTATTAATGGCGTTTATGTTGATGTTACTCCACCTGATACTAAAATGAATTCTCTGTTTAGTATTTTTGTTTCTTGGTTTCCAATGCTTCTTTTAATTGGTGTTTGGGTTTTCTTTATGCGTCAAATGCAAGGTGGAAGCAAAGGCATGGGTTTTGGCAAATCTAAAGCAAAACTTACCTCTGACAAAGGTCCTAAAATAACATTTGCAGATGTTGCAGGGATTGATGAAGCAAAAGAAGAATTAACCGAAATAGTAGATTTTCTTAGGAATCCTAGTAAATTTCAGAAGCTTGGGGGGCAAATACCAAAGGGTTGTTTATTAATTGGTCCCCCTGGTACGGGGAAAACTTTGCTTGCTAAAGCTATAGCCGGTGAAGCAAATGTTCCATTTTTTAGTATCTCTGGATCTGATTTTGTTGAAATGTTTGTCGGCGTTGGTGCTAGCCGTGTTAGAGACATGTTTGAGCAGGGAAAGAGGAATGCTCCATGTATTATATTTATTGATGAAATAGATGCGGTGGGAAGGCATAGGGGAATAGGTCTTGGTGGTGGTAATGATGAAAGAGAGCAAACTCTCAATCAAATGCTTGTTGAGATGGATGGTTTTGAAGCAAATGAGGGAGTGATAATTATTGCTGCAACCAATAGACCAGATGTTCTTGATCCAGCTTTGCTACGTCCTGGTAGGTTTGATAGACAAATTACAGTATCTAATCCTGATGTACATGGTAGAGAACAAATTCTGAAGGTTCATTTGAAGAAGATAAAATATTCTGATAAAGTTGACCCTAAAATTCTTGCAAGAGGTACTTATGGCTTCTCTGGCGCTGCCTTACAAAATTTAGTTAATGAATCAGCTCTTTTAGCCGCTCGTAAAGGAAAAAAGATAGTTGATATGATAGATTTAGAAGAAGCTAAAGATAAGGTGATGATGGGGGTAGAGCGCAGATCTATGGTAATGTCTGAAGATGAGAAGAAATTAACTGCCTATCACGAAGGAGGTCATGCCTTGGTCGGTTTATATTGCTCGGCATCATCTCCGATCCACAAAGCAACAATTATACCAAGAGGTCAGTCTCTTGGAATGGTTATGCGTTTACCCGAAAATGATAATATTTCTAGGTCTCTTGAGCAAATGAAGGCTGACATTGCTATAGGTCTTGCTGGTAGAATTGCAGAAGAGTTAATTTTTGGCTCAGAAAAAGTAACTTCAGGTGCATATTCTGATATTAGAAATGTTACTCGATTAGCTGAATCTATGGTGACGGAACTTGGTCTTAGTGATAAAGTAGGTACTATTTTTTATGGAAAAGCTAGTGAGGATATGTATTCTTCTGCTAGCTCTGGTAGAATTGTTTCGCAAAAAACATCAGAAATTATTGATACTGAAGTAAAAAGAATAATTCAAGAAGGTTATGATTTTGCAAAAAATATTCTTACAACTCATTTAGATCAATTGCATCTATTAGCTAATACTCTTATAGAACGCGAAACTATGTCTGGTCAAGAAATCAAAAATCTTCTTTCTGGAAGAGAAATAGAGAGCGAGGATGAAAATTATTTTCCTTTTTCAAAAAAACCAAGTAATAGCAAAAGTAAGGATACAAAAGTAACAACTAACAAAGCAAAAAAATCTTCTATTGAAATTAAAAAAGTTACAATAGAAAAACCAGAAAAACAGTAATGAAATAATAAATATTATTGTTGTAATAAAACTTTGCATGAGTTCTGATGCTTTAATTTAGTTGCATTTTGTTTTTTGTGATATGTAAAATTATATAAAAGAGCTGGAAATATGATAAAAACAAAAGTTCTGATTGTTGGTTCTGGCCCAGCTGGTCTTACTGCTGCAATATATGCAGCAAGAGCAGCTCTTGACCCTATATTGATCCACGGTATGCAACCTGGTGGTCAACTTACCATTACTACTGATGTTGAAAATTACCCTGGTTTTGCAAAACCAATTCAAGGACCTTGGCTAATGCAAGAAATGGAAGCTCAAGCAGAGCATGTTGGTGCAAAACTTGTACATGATTATGTTGAGAAAGTTGAATTAGATAAAACACCTTTTAAAGCTTTTACTTCTTCAGGTGATGTTTACGAAGCTGATTCTATTATAATTTGTACAGGAGCAGAAGCAAAGTGGCTTGGGCTGAAATCTGAACAAGAATATCAAGGTTTTGGTGTTTCTGGATGTGCTACATGTGATGGATTTTTCTTTAAAAACAAAGAAGTTATCGTTGTTGGTGGTGGTAATACAGCAGTTGAAGAAGCTCTATTCTTAACTAGCCATGCAAGTAAAGTATATTTAGTGCATAGAAGAGGAGAACTAAGAGCTGAAAAGATTTTGCAAGATAGATTATTTGCTAATAAAAAAATAGAGTTAGTATGGAATCATGAGTTAGATGAGGTTATAGGAACAAAAGATCCAAAATCAGTAACTAGTGTGCGACTTAAAGATGTTAATTCTGGAAAAATCAAAGAAATTGCTTGCGAAGGTGTATTTATAGCAATAGGTCATAAGCCAAATACTGATATGTTTAAAGGGTTTGTGAATATAGATAACGAAGGTTATATCATCACATTACCAAATTCTACTAAAACTAGTATTAATGGTGTATTTGCAGCTGGTGATGTTCAGGATAAAATATATCGCCAAGCTGTTACTGCTGCTGGCACTGGTTGCATGGCGGCTTTAGAAGCGGATAAATATTTAAGAGGCTTATAATTAATGGCACAAATTGAAGGAATTACTGAAAGGGTACTTCCTGCAAATATTAAAGCAGAACAAATGTTGCTTGGGGCAATATTGATTAATCCTAATTTAATTGAGCAAGTAAATGAATTTTTAAGGATTGAACATTTTTTTGAAATATTTCACCAAAAGATTTATAATTCAATTGAGATTATTTCTGAAAAAGGTTTAACTCCTTCGATCATAACTTTAAAATCAATGCTTGAGAAAGATCCGTTATTTACTGAATTAAATGGCGAGGAATATCTAGTTAAATTAACCATCATGGCGATGGTTGTTATCAATCCTCAGGATTACGGCAAAATAATATTTGATCTGGCAATTAAGCGTAACCTTATACAAATAGGTGAGGAAACAGTCAACATTGCTTATAACTCTACCTTAGAACTTAGTGGCTCAGAGCAGCTTGAGACAGCTGAAACTAAGTTATATAAATTGGCTAGCGAAGGGATAAATGAAAAGAGTTTTCTTCATATTAAAGAACATGTAGCTTTATCGCTTGATAGTATTAATAGAGCAATGAAGAATTCAGATCATGTAACTGGTATTTCAACAGGAATATCAGATCTTGACAAAAAACTTTCTGGTTTTCACAATTCTGATTTAGTTATTATTGCTGGTAGACCAGGTATGGGTAAAACTGCTTTTGCAATTAATTTTGCCTTTAATGCCTGTAAATCATTGTTAAAAAAAACAGATCTAGATAAGCCAAAACCTTCTGTTGGTTTTTTCTCTCTAGAAATGTCATCTGAACAATTATCTACTAGATTGCTCTCAATGTTAACAAAGATTGATTCTACGCTTTTAAGAAGTGGAAAAGTTAATGAAGAGCATTATAACGATCTAAGACGAGCAGCTGCAGATCTTGCAGAGATGCAAATTTTTATTGATGATACACCAGCTCTGACGATATCAGCAGTTAGAACAAGAGCACGTAAATTAAAAAGAAAACATAATTTAGGAATTATATTTATAGATTATTTGCAATTACTTCGTGGTTCTAACAAATCTGAAAATAGGGTTGTAGAAGTTTCTGAAATTACCCAAGGCTTAAAAGCTCTGGCTAAAGAATTAAATATACCTGTTATTGCTTTAGCTCAACTTTCAAGAGCGGTAGAGCAGAGAGAGGATAAAAAGCCAATGTTGTCTGATTTGCGTGAATCTGGATCGATAGAACAAGATGCTGATATTGTAATGTTTTTATATAGAGAGGAATATTATTTAAGAAGGCAAGAGCCAAAACAGGATGATCCTAAATATTCAGAATGGGCGGATAAATTAGGCAAAGTTCACAATTTGGCAGAAATTTTAGTTGCAAAACACAGGAATGGTGCCGTTGGGAATGTGGCAGTATATTATGAAGATAAATACTCAACCATTGGCAATTTAGAAAGAATTCATTAACAAAATATATCTATATTATGAAAATATCAATTATGAATATTATTTTTGGTCTAGCTGGAACTAAACTTAGCAGCGAAGAAAAAGAGTTTTTTTTAAAAGCAAAACCATTGGGTTTTATTTTATTTTCTAGAAATATTGAATCTAGAGATCAATTGATAAATCTTACAAAATCTCTTAGAGAATTATTTCCTAAAAGAGGAATTTTAATTTTTGTTGATCAAGAGGGAGGTAGAGTTGCTAGAATAAAACCACCTATTGTCGAAAAATTATATCCAGAAGCAAAGTTTTTCGCTGATATGTATTTGTTAGATAAGCTTAAAGCAAAAAAAGCCGTGAGAGAAAATTACTTAGAAATTATGTCTGACCTAAAAGAACTTGGTATTGACTCTCCTTGCGCCCCAGTATGTGATGTCCATTACATGGAAGCAGATCAAATTATTGGAGATCGTAGTTTCGGTAATAATGTAGAACAAGTGGTTGATTTATGCAAGGAAGCTATTGCTGCTATCAATATTAAAGAAGGAACTGCTTTTGTCAAACACGTACCAGGTCATGGCAGAGCGGATGTTGATAGTCATCTTGCATTGCCTGTAGTAAATACTGATTTGAAAATTCTTGAAGAAACTGATTTCAAAATATTTAAAGAATTAGCACAAGAAGAAGCATGGGGCATGAGTGCTCATGTCATTTATAGTGCTATTGACCCTATAAAACCAGCGACTATATCTGTTAAAATTATTGATTATATAAGAAATAAAATAGGTTTTCATGGAGTGTTAGTTACTGACGATATTTGTATGTACGCCCTACATGGAGAAATAGGTCAGAAAAAATCTTTGTTAAATAAAATAATTTTACTTGCATCAAAAGGCGCGGAGTGGAAGAATAAATATCAAGAAGATTTTGAAAAATTATTTATAATTAATGTAAGTAGTAAAAATGATCAAGAAATAATAGAAATTTGTAAAAAAGAACAAAAAATTATAGAACCATTATTTTGTAAAAATCTTGCAAAAATTACTAGGGAATCTATTGAAGCAGGATGTGATGTAATATTGCATTGTAGTTCTGATTTGCAAGAGATGGAAGCTGTATATAAAGCTATTAAAGATGGATATAGCAAAGAATAACTAATTTAAAATAGGAATAAAAATGACTTATTGCAATCACTCAAACCAACCAAAACATCCTTTTATCTTACCAGAATTGCCATATGGTAAAGATGATTTTAAACCATATTTCACTGCCGAAACATTCGAATATCATTATAATAAACATCATAATGCATATGTAACAAATTTGAATAATTTGATAAAAGATAATAAAGAAATGATCGATATGGATCTAGAAACTATAATTTTATCTTCTAATAATTCGAATCCAGCTATTTTTAATAATTCAGCTCAAGTCTGGAATCATACATTTTTTTGGCATTCTATTAATCCAAAAGGGGGAGGAAAACCAAAGGGTGAGATATTAATGCAAATAGAGAAAGATTTTAGTTCTTACGAACTATTTGTTACTGAATTTAAACAGGCAGCTTTAAGTCAATTCGGTAGTGGCTGGGTTTGGCTTGTGTATAAAAATGATAAATTAGAAATTATCAAGACCTCTAATGCTGCCACTCCTATGACGGATTCTTACGCACCTATTTTAGCATGTGATGTTTGGGAACATGCTTATTACATAGATTATCGTAACAGAAGACCAGATTATATTAATGACTTTATAGATCATATGATCAACTGGGAATTTGCGGAGTTACAATTTGTAAAAGCTAGAAAATATTAGGCACTTTTAACTAATGTTTTATATACTTATCTTCTTAATAGATATAATATATTCATTAAGAAGAAATTATGGGTAAAAGATTATAACCTATAAACCTTAAAACTTTTAATTTATGGGTCTTACCATAATTAAGCAAAACTATATATAGAAAGGCAGACCACTATAAATAAGTCATTACAAGGTATGTGCGCAATATTATATGTTTTGCGCACAGTCCCGTAATAGTTGACATGAAAAAGACTTAATGCCTAGAACAAAATTGCCTTTGCTGTTTACTGCAATCTCAACTTTATTTCCAAATTTACGAGGTTTATTCAAATTTTCCTTGCCGATAGACTCTGTTTCGTCTCTCCGTCAAAACTCTAAATTTTTGATATAATTTCAAGAATTTCAAAACTAAATCACCGCGCATTCATTTTTTGAGCTATTTTTTGCCAAGGACATAAAATTTTGGTGTTAGGATGCCAAAAACTCAGAATTTACTCATGATTCGCCCTTGGGCAACGCTAGTTGCTTAAATTATTCAAATTTCATGGATAATTATTATGCGCTGGATTCTTTTAGAATGTTTCCGATTCTACGCAAATTCAAACCGACAGCAGAGATTAGGGGATTGACGATATCTCCAACGAATCCCTTAAGGTAGTTTCTGCCCATACGCCCAAAATTCTTTAGATGACCGATTATTGGCTCTATTGCACTTCTTCGTTTCTGCATTTTTTTGTTATCGTTTGACAAAGTTTTTTTTGGTCTTTGCGGTAAAAAACCTTACCCTTTTCTTTGAAGTTATGACCAGTGTAACCTAAGATCTACAAAAATCTTA